>ERZ724515.332-NODE-332-length-17872-cov-15.231015_pt1 | contig 17872 bp, 16 predicted proteins | sample MGYA00376048_ERZ724515 | MGnify/ENA primary metagenome ERZ724515 (study PRJEB28724, sample SAMN07190885) | wastewater metagenome | isolation source: influent of sewage treatment plant in Hong Hong | place: Hong Kong | collected 2016-03-17 ... | reverse complement strand
TTAATGAAGATATTTTTAATGGTTATAAATATAAACAAGTAAAAATTGAAAAGGTTGAAGCATAATGAGCGATATGATTACACTAACAATTGATGGAAAATCTGTTCAAGCCAAAGATGGTGAATCAATTTTAAATGTTGCAAGGGCAAATGATGTTTTTGTTCCTGCTATTTGTTATCTAACAAAATGTTCACCAACACTTGCATGTAGATTATGTTTAGTTGAAGCAGATGGTAAACAAGTTTATGGATGTAATACAAAAGTAAAAGATGGAATGAATATTTCAACTGATACTGAAAATATTGCAAAAGAGCGAAAAGCAATTATGCAAGTTTATGATGTAAACCATCCATTACAATGTGGTGTTTGTGACCAAAGTGGAGAGTGTGAATTACAAAATTACTCTTTATATATGAAAGTTGATTGTCAAGAGTATAGTATAAGAGATATTCACAGACCAGTTCAACATTGGGGAGTTATGAATTATGACCCAGCTTTATGTATTGTTTGTGAAAGATGTGTAACTGTATGTGAAGATATGGTTGGTTCAAATGCGTTAAGCACTGTAAAAAGAGACTCTGATAATATTGATAAAGTATTTAAAGATGAGATGCCAAAAGATGCTTATGCTATGTGGAATAAACTAAATAAATCACTTATTGGTTATGATGCAGATGCTTGTACAAGTTGTGGTGAGTGTATTTCAGCTTGTCCAGTTGGTGCATTAGTATCTTCAGATTTCCAATACAAATCAAATGCTTGGGAACTTAAAAAAATACCAGCTGCTAATCCACACTCAAGTGATTGTGCATTTATGTATTATGAAATTAAACATGAATCAATTGATAAACATGCAACTAAAAAAATCTACAGAGTTACAAATGAGCCACACTATTCAACATTGAATGGTGCAGGAAGATTTGCATATGATTTTGAAAATAAAGTTCAATCAAAAAATATTGAAGCTTTCAAAAAAGCTGTTAATGCTTTTAAAGAAGCAAAAAATATTAAATTTAATTCATATATTACAAATGAAGAAGCTCTAATTTTACAAAAAATTGCAAATTCTACAGGTGCTAAACTTGTAAATGAAGACGCAAGAAGATATCAAGAGTTTTTAAATAATTATTCTAAAACTTCTGGAAAGTCACTTTACTCTTCAAAACTTGCAGATGTGCATAATTCAAACTTTGTAATTTCTGTTGGAAGTTATTTAAAATCTGATTTACCAAATGCAAGATATGCATTTAATAACTCAGTTGTAATGAATAAAGGTGCAGGATTATACTTCCACCCAATTGGTGACCCAGTTATGGAAAAAATTGGTAAAAAAGGTAAAACTACAGATTTTATTTATCATGCTCCTATGGCTGAAGAAGCAGTTTTATATTTTATTTTATATAAATTTGGGAAAGATTTACCAGTAGATATTCAAGCTTATATTGATTCATTAAAAGAGACAAGAGTTAAAACATTAACTGAAGTTGTGAAAGAAAATGTTGTTGAAATTGTAGTAGATGAAGCAACAGGTGAAGAAAAAGAGGTTAAAAAAGTTGTTTCTACAAATGTTACAAAAGAGATCTCTTATGAATATATCTCATTACTAGCTGAATTTGGAAAAGATGAAAGCTTTATTGATTTAATAGATGAGATGTTAGCTAAAAAAGATAGTTTCTCTTTAATGGTTGGAGAAGATTTAGTAACTCATCCAAATGCACAAAATCTTGCAAAACTTTGTGGATTAATTGATAGATGTACAGAGTTTAATGTTGTAATTATTCCATCTCAAACAAATACTTTAGGTGTAGCTCAGATTTGTACACTTTCAAATGAAGTTTCTGGATATAGTGTTGGTTATAACACAAAAGCTGATTTTGAATTATCTGCTTTAGGTGATGGAAATCTAGATATTCCAGCACTAAATCAACAAGAGGGAACTTTTACAAATATTGATAAAAAAGTAATTCCTACAAATGCAGCATTAGCATTTAATGGTTATACATTAAATGAAATTGCAAATGAAATTTTAAATGATGATGTTGAATATACTATTGAATACACTTCAAAATTACCATTAGAAAAAGGTTTCAAAGCAATAGAATTTGATGATTTACCAAATAGATTTGGAAATGATCAAGTTGAGTATAGAGGTTATGAATTAAGTTCAAATGACGTAGAAATTGATGATAGTTTAACTCAAACTACTACAGAAAAAATTGCGTTGAATGATGATGAAATTGTAATTTATAAAGCAAATCCAATTAATCAATTCAACGAATTCACAGCAATCTCACATGAATTTAAAGATGGCTTAGAAGATGGAATTTTCTTTTCAAAATCAGCTTTTGAAAAACTTGAATTAAATGAAGGTGATAAAGTAAAAGTTATTGCAAATAATCAAGAGTTAATATTAAATGCTTATGTGGATATTCAAATAGATGGAGATATCTCTTATGTATCAACATTTATGAAAAATAGCCCATCAAATCTTTTATTTAAAACTTATAGATTTAATAAAGCAAAAGTAGTAAAGGCATAAAATGGAAACAAGTATCATTATAGAAACAATTGTAAAAGTTGTTGTTGTTCTTGCTGTTTTTTCAGCACTTGCAGGATTTACAACTTATATTGAAAGAAAAGTTCTAGCATTTATGCAAAGAAGATTAGGACCTACAAATGTAGGACCTTACGGATTATTACAAATTGCAGCTGATGGTATAAAGCTTTTTACAAAAGAGGATTTTATTCCAGCAAATGCATGTAAGCCAATCTTTAAAATCGCTCCACTTATAACTGCAGCAACTGCATTTATTGCAATGTCAGCAGTTCCATTTTTACCAGAATTTGAAATGTTTGGATATACGGTTAGACCAATTATCAGTGATATTAATGTTGGTATTTTATTTGTAATGTCAGTTAGTGCAGTTGGTCTTTATGGACCACTTCTTGGCGGTATGAGTAGTGCTAATAAATGGGCATTACTTGGAGGTGCAAGAACTGCAATACAACTTTTATCTTATGAAGTTGTATCAGGGCTTTCTTTATTAGCACCTCTTATGATTGTTGGAAGTCTATCTTTAATTGATATAAATAATTATCAAGCAGGTGGAGTTTCAAATTGGATAATATGGTCTCAACCACTTGCATTTATATTATTTACAATTGCAGGATTTGCTGAGACAAATAGAACTCCATTTGACTTACTTGAGCATGAAGCTGAGTTAGTTGCAGGATATGCGACAGAATATTCAGGTATGAGATGGGGTATGTTTTTTATTGGAGAATATGCAAACCTTTTTACAATTTCTTTTTTAATCACTCTTGTTTTTTTAGGTGGATTTAATGATTTATGGTTTATTCCAGGTGGTTTAGCAATTGTTTTAAAAGTTATGGGTTTAATATTTATTTTCTTATGGACAAGAGCTTCTTGGCCACATATTAGACCTGATCAATTGATGTGGTTATGTTGGAAAATTTTAATGCCACTTGCAGTACTAAATATTTTAGTTACTGGTTTTGTGATGATGTTTTAGGGAGTTATAATGGAACTAAAAGAGTTAAAAAATAGAAATGTATCTGATGGGTATGTAACAGTTCAAGAAGATAATTATCCAAAAACTTCATGGGATATGTTCAAACAAATATTATCAAGATCGGTAAAAGGTGAGCTTTTTGTTGGTATGAAAATTACTTTTGGAATAATGTATAGAGCTTTATTTAAAGGTGAAATGGCAACAGTACAATATCCAAAAGAAAAGTTACCAATAGGTCCAAGATATAGAGCAGTACATAAGTTACTTAGACTTTTAGAGTCAGGTGAAGAGAGATGTATTGGATGTGGGCTTTGTGAAAAGATTTGTATCGCAAATTGCATTAGAATGGAAACAAAAATTGATGAAAATTCAAGAAAAGCTGTAACTCAATATACAATAAACATGGGAAGATGTATTTTCTGTGGATATTGTGCAGAAGTTTGTCCTGAACTTGCAATTGTTCATGGTGGAAGATATGAAAACGTAAGTGAGCAAAGAGCCCATTTCTCACTTAAAGAAGATATTTTAACATCATCTAATGGTTTAGGTGCACAACTTGAATTTGAAGGTTATGGTTCAGTTTCATTTGATGCAGACAAAAAAATTAAAAAAACACCATTATCATACTAAGGAGTTTGAATGTTTGAAGAAGTAGCTTTTATAATATTTTCAATATTAACTATTAGTATGTTTAGTATTACTGTTTTAACAAATAATGCTTTATATGCTTTAAGTTCATTAGCAGCTGGAATGATTTTCATCTCTGCATTTTTCTTTTTATTAAATGCAGATTTTTTAGGAGCAGTTCAAGTTGTGGTTTATACAGGTGCAATTATGGCTTTATATGCATTTGGAATGATGTTCTTTGATTCATTGTCTGAAGTAAAAGAAAAAATAAAAAACCCAAGATTAGTATTTTTACTTTCAGGAATGGTAGCAGTTCTTGTCGTTGTAGTTTTAATTGCTCCAGTAATTGGACAAAATATTGAAGCAAATTATCCAATTCATCCAGAAGTAGGAAATTCAGTTGATGTTGGTGTTGTTTTATTTACAAAATACTTAATTGCCTTTGAACTTGCAGCTATTATGTTACTTGTTGCGATGATTGGTGGAATTGTTTTAGCAGGTAAAAAAATGAATGAATCATATTCTGAAATGAAAGAAGAAGAAATAGATGAAAAAATCAAACTTGAAGAAGCAGCACAAAAGGAGAACAAATGACTCTTAATGCTTATTTAATACTTTCAACAATTTTATTTTCAATAGGTTTAATAGGTGTAATTAGAAGAAAAAATGTATTAATGTTATTTTTCTCTACAGAAATCATGCTAAATGCAGTAAATATAGGATTTGCAGCTGTTTCAAAATTTCATGGAGACTTAACAGGTCAAATGTTTGCATTTTTTATAATTGCAGTTGCAGCAAGTGAAGTTGCAATTGGTCTTGGACTTTTAATTTTATGGTATAAAAGAACAGGGTCTATTAATCTTGATGACATTGCTGGAATGAGGGGGTAATCATGGAAAAATATATATACATTGCACTTTTTGCTCCACTTGTAGGTTCTTTAGTTGCAGCATTATTTTCAATGCAACCAAAAACTTTATTTACTGGATGGTTTACATCTTTTATGTTAGCTGTTTCTATGTATGCTTCATTGTATTTATTACATTATGTTTATACAACAGATACGATTATTCCAGTTATTTTATTTGATTGGATTGTAATTGGAAATTTAGATATTCCTTTTGGCTTTGTTGTTGATCATGTAAGTGTTGTAATGATGACAGTTGTTACAGTTGTTTCAACAATGGTACATATCCATTCTATTGGATATATGGATCATGATAAAGGATTTAATAGATATTTCTCTTACTTATCAGCTTTCGTATTTTCAATGTTAGTTTTAGTTATGTCTGACAATTTTGCTGTTTTATTTATAGGATGGGAAGGTGTTGGAGTTTGTTCATGGTTATTGATTGGTTTTTGGTATCACAAAGAATCAGCATCATGGGCAGCTAATGAAGCATTTATAATGAATAGAGTTGGAGATTTAGGTCTTTTACTTGGGATGTTCTTAATTTATTGGAATATTGGAAGTTTACAATATGATTTAGTATTTTCACAAATTTCTAAATTAGATAATGGACTTTTAGTTTGGATTGGAGCTTTATTATTTTTAGGAGCGATGGGTAAATCTGCACAATTTCCACTACATACGTGGCTTGCAGATGCGATGGAGGGACCAACTCCAGTTTCAGCGTTAATTCATGCTGCTACAATGGTAACAGCTGGGGTTTATTTAGTAATTAGATCAAATGAATTATATTCATTAATTCCAGAAGTAGGTTATGCAATAGCAGGACTTGGAGCATTTGTAGCGATATTTGCTGCTACTATGGCATTAGTAAATAATGATATGAAAAGAGTTATTGCATACTCTACATTATCACAGTTGGGATATATGTTTGTTGCTGCTGGTCTTGGAGCATATTGGGTTGCACTTTTCCATTTAGCGGCGCATGCTTTCTTTAAATCAGTATTATTCTTAGGTGCAGGAAATGTTATGCATGCTATGGATGATGAGCTTGATATTAGAAAAATGGGTGCTTTACACAATAAAATGAAGGCTACTTCAATTATTATGACTATAGCCTCTTTAGCACTTGCTGGTATTTTCCCACTTGCTGGTTTTTTCTCAAAAGATAAGATTTTAGAGGTTGCATTTAGTAATCATGCAATAATTTTATGGGCAGTTTTATGGATAACAGCTGGATTAACAGCATTTTATTCATTTAGACTTGTTATGAAAATATTCTTTGGAACACAAAACTATTCAGATGAAGAGTTCCATCCACATGAAGCTAAAAACTTTGTAATTGCTGCGATGATTCCACTTGCTATTTTAGCAGTAATTGCAGGTTGGTTTGAACACTCTTTTGTTGAATTTGTTACTAAAACACTTCCAACTTGGGAAGCACACAATTTAAGTCATTCAACTGAATGGATGCTAATTTTAGTTACAAGTGCTATTGCAATAGGCGGAGTTTTATTTGCAGTATTTAAGTATAAAAATGGAGGATTTAGTAAATCTTGGGAAGAGACAGCTATTTATAAGTTGTTGATTAATCAATATTATGTTCCAAAATTTTATGAAGTTTTTGTATCTAAACCATATTATGCAATTTGCGTTTGGACATGGAAAGTAATTGAAATTAAGTTAATAGATGCTTCTGTTGATGGAATTGCACACTTTATAAATAAACTTGGTGTAAAAGCTAGAACAATTCAATCTGGAAATTTATCATCATCATTAAAACTAATGGTATTAGGGTTAATCCTAGGATTAACTTTTGCATTAGTGTTATCAGTAATTTAAGGGGTTTAGATGGAAAATATTTTATCAATGCTGATATTTTTCCCAGCAGCAGCAGCAATAGTTGGATTTTTAATACATAAAGATTCAATGAGACAATTTGGAGTTGTTGTTACAGTTGTTGAATTTGTATTATCACTTTTACTTTGGTACTATTTTGACACTACAATTGCTGGTATGCAATTTGTACAAAGCTTACCATTAATTAGTTCTTATGGGATCAATTATACAGTAGGTGTAGATGGTGTTTCATTATTTTTAATAATAATGATTACGTTTATGACTATGATTGCTTTAATTGGATTAACTGAAAAAAAAGATGATAAAAATCTAATTATTACGATGTTATTCTTAGAAATGACAATGGTTGGAGTTTTTACATCTTTAGATTTAATGCTATTTTATGTTTTTTGGGAACTTACACTTATTCCAATGTTTTATATTATTGGATTTTGGGGAGCAGAAAAAAGATTTTATGCAGCAATTAAATTCTTTTTATATACATTTACAGGTTCATTAATAATGTTAATTGGTATCTTGTATTTTGGATATATTTATCAGCAAACAACGGGTGTTTGGAGTTTTAATGTATTAGATTGGTACAGTGTAATTCTACCTTTTGATGTTCAACTTTGGTTATTTATAGCATTCTTTATGGCATTTGCTGTAAAAGTACCAATGTTCCCATTCCATACTTGGCTACCATTAGCTCATGGTGAAGCACCTACTATAGGTTCTATTATTCTTGCAGCGGTGTTATTAAAGATGGAAACTTACGGTTTTATTAGATTCTCTCTTCCTTTATTCCCAGATGCAACTGTTTATTTTACAGGATTTATGGCTGTGTTAGGACTTATTGCAATTGTTTATACAGCTATGCTAGCTTATGCACAAGAAGATATGAAACAAATGATTGCTTACTCTTCTATTTCACATATGGGTGTTATTACTTTAGGGGTTTTTGCTCTTAATGTGGAGGGAGTAGCTGGAGCTGTTTATTTAATGATTGGGCATGGTGTAGTTTCAGGAGCATTATTTATGAGTGTTGGTGTTTTATATGATAGACGAAAAACTAAAATGATAAAAGAATTTGGTGGATTAGCTCATAATATGCCAATATTTGCATTGGTTTATGCAGTAGTATTAATGGCATCAGTTGGACTTCCATTAACAATAGGATTTATTGGTGAATTTTTATCATTACTAGGATTCTTTAAATATTCTCCTATTTTAACTTTAGTAGCTTCTTTAACAATTGTATTGAGTGTTATTTATATGTTATCTATGTATAAAAGAACATTTTTTGGTAATTTAACAAAACCTGAAAATAAAACAATGAAAGATATTTTTGGTAGAGAACTTGTGGCACTTGGTTCACTAGTTTTATTAATTATAGCATTGGGAATTTATCCAAAGATCATTTTAGATCCATTAAATACTTCTGTAACACAATTAACAAAAATGATGGAAGTAAAATCTGTTAATGAAGACAGCAAAGAAAAACTAAGAGCTTTAAATTCTATTGGGGAGGTTAAATAATGCTTGAGCCAATAAAAATAACTTTAGAAAGTTTAAATTTAGGAACAATTGCTCCTGTATCAATAGCAATTATAGGTGCTTTAGGAATTTTATTAACAGACATTTTTAATAAAAATAAAGATAAATCACTTTATGTAATTCTTGTAGTATTATTTTTAATTTTTGATTTATTCACACTGTTAGCATTTAATGGAGATTCAAGAGGTTTATTTGATTTAATGCTTCTTGATGGAATAGCTATTCTATCTCAATGTGTTATTATTGGCGGTTCAATCCTTTTTATTCTTCTTGGATTAGCAAAGTTAAGATTACAAGAGTTTAGATATGCGGAGTATTTTGCACTATATTTATTTGCAGTTGCGGGATTCCAGTTTATGGTAAGTTCTGACTCTTTAATTCTAATTTTTGTAGGACTTGAAACAGCATCTTTATCGATTTATACTATGATTGCTATGCATAATAGAATGGTTTCTATTGAAGCTGCTGTTAAGTATTTTACAATGGGTGCTTTAGCTGCTGCTTTTTTTGTATTTGGATCAATGTTATTTTATGCAATAACTGGTACAGTAGAATTAGGACAAATGGCTCAAATATTAACTGAAGATGGATTTTTATCTATTGATAACTATTCAAATTACATAATGGTATTAGTTGCATTTGTATTTATGTTTGCTGCAATTGGGTTTAAATTATCACTTTTCCCTTATCATATTTGGGTTCCTGATGTTTATCAAGGTTCAACATCTGCACTTGCTGGTTTTTTATCGGTAATTCCAAAAATGGCTGGATTTGTGGTAGCAATAAGATTTTTTGAGATATTTGTTCATGCAAATGATATTATTATTCAAACAATGCTTTATGTAACTGTAATTTTAACTATGACTATACCAAATTTAATTGCTTTACAACAAAGAGATATTAAAAGAATGCTTGCTTATTCTTCAATATCAAATGCAGGTATGGGTATGGCAGCTGTTGCAATTGGAACACAACAATCAATGACAGCATTATTCTTATATTGGACACTATTTACAATTACAAATTTTGGTTCTTTTGGTATGTTATGGCTTAATAGAGGGAAAGAATATCATGATTATGAATCACCATATGCATTTAGAAAATTTTCTGGACTTGCACAAATTTCTCCATTTACAGCTTCAATTATAGGATTGTTCTTATTTTCTTTAACAGGATTACCACCTTTTGCACTATTCTGGGGAAAAATGTATTTAGTTGCATCTGCTGTTAATGCAGATCAAATTGCTTTAGCAGTTATTATTGTTATAAATTCAGCTATTGCAGCATATTATTATTTAAGACCAGTATCTTATATGTTTTTAAGAGATCCAGAAGTTGGAATAAAAAATACAACATTTATGCAAAATGCAACTATACCTGTAAAATCAGTTGTTGGTTTTGCAGTATTTTTAACATTAATTTCAATTTTATTAATTGATCCTCTTTTAAAAATAATAACTACCTATGTTGCTAATTCAGGTTTCTAGTATTTCTAAATTCTAATCATTTTATAATGATTAGAATTTAAAGTAGAATAATTAAATGAAAAAACTTATATTTATTTTACTAACGATTAGTACATTCGCTTTTTCAAATTCATTAGGATTAACTCCACAAGATATTACAACACTAAAAAAAATAAAATCATTAACAAATGAAAAAATGATGAAATATACTTTAATGGCTCTTGCAATTAAAGAATCATCAATTGGTAAAAATCAAATTAATTTAGTAACTAATGACTTTGGTTTTTTTCAAGGAAATATTAAAACTGTAGTAAGAAGACAAAATATTCAAGATAATGAAATTGTAAGAAAATATTTAGCTGATAAATTATTAAATGATGCAGGATTTGCAATGGCTAATGCAATTTCAGAATTGAATTATTGGCGAAAAGTACATAATGAAAATTGGCCAAGAATTTGGGCAAGTTATAATACAGGTTGGAGCTATAATAGCAAAACAGGATTAGATTATTCAGCCGATGTATTTAATATAATAAAAAAACTCAAATACGAATATAAACTTTAAAATAAACCTTCATAATCAAATAATAAACCATATCTTGTTACAATCTCCCTAGAAAAAATCAAGGAATAAAATTGAAAACAATTAGTGTTGCACACTCTCCAGATGCTGATGATATTTTTATGTATTATGCAATTAAATTTGGCTGGGTTACTTCAAAAGATGCCAAATTTGTAAATATAGCAGACGATATAGAGACTTTAAATCAAGCCACACTAAAAGGTCAATATGATATTTGTGCGATTTCATTTGCTTTATATCCACTAATTAAAGATGACTATGCACTATTGAAAACAGCTGTTTCTTTCGGTGAAGGATACGGACCAAAATTGATTAAGAAAAAAGGAACGGCATTAAAGAAAAATTTTAAAGTTGCTCTTAGTGGTGAATTTACAACAAATGCACTTTTATTTAAAATAGCATATCCAAATGCCAGAATTACATATATGAATTTTTTAGATATAGAAGAAGCTGTTTTAAATGGTAGTGTTGATGCTGGAGTTTTAATCCACGAATCAATTCTGACATATAACCAAGAACTAGAAGTAGAGCGTGAAATATGGGATATATGGGTTGAATTAAGTGGTGGTGATTTACCACTTCCTCTTGGAGGGATGTGTTTACGTAGATCAATTCCTCTTCATAGTGCAATTGATTATGAAAATACATTAATAAAAGCTGTAGAAGTTGCAAATAAAAATAGACGAGTATTGGCTCCTATGTTACTTGAAAAAGGTTTAATTAGAGTAGATGCTCCAACACTTGATAAATATTTAGATTTATATGCAAATGACAACTCAGTAAAAATGAGTGATATTCAATATAAAGCTTTAGATAAGTTATATGAGTTAGGATATAAAAATGGATTTTATGAGAATTTAATAAAATCAGAAGATTTTTTAATTCCATCAGAGTATGAAGAGTTAAGAGCAAAATAGTAAATGCAGAATAATATAAGAACAATAGATTTTAAAAAATATTCTTCTATTAAAATAGGTCCTATAAAAGAAGTTTTAGAAATAAATGAAATAGGTGATTATAGTGATTATCAAATAATTGGTAGAGCAAATAATCTTTTAGTATCACCAAATGTAAATAAGAAATTTGCAGTTTTAGGGGAAAACTTTGATTATATAAAGCAAGAAGATAATTTGCTTTATGTGGGATGTGCTACAACATCTGGGAAACTTCTAACTTATACTAGAAAAAACGATATTGCAAATTTAGAATTTTTAGCAAAATTACCTGGTAATTTAGGTGGTTTAGTAAAAATGAATGCAGGACTTAAATCTTGGGAAATGTTCAATTATATTCACAGTATAAAAACAAAAGATGGATATATTAAAAAAGAAGATATAGATTTTTCTTATAGAGAGACTAAAATAAATACTATTGTTTATGAAGTTGTTTTTAATATTGAATATGGATTTAGTAAAGAGATGCTAAAAGAGTTTAATAAAATGAGGGATAATCAACCTCATGTTCCAAGTGCTGGGTCTTGTTTTAAAAATCCAAAGGGTGATTTTGCTGGAAGATTAATTGAAGCAGTTGGATTAAAAGGTTTAAAAAAAGGTGATATGAGTTTTTCTGAAGAGCATGCAAATTTTTTAGTAAATTATGGTGATGGAACTTTTGAAGATGCAATATATTTGATAAATTTAGCAAAAGAAAAAATAAAAGAGCAGTTTAATATAGATATAGAAGAAGAAATTATAATTTACAAGTAAATTAATTTAATTATGTTAGAATGCAAACTTTAAAATAATGTAAGGTTTTTTAGTGAAGAATTTAGTAATAGTAGAGTCCCCAGCAAAAGCAAAAACAATATCAAAATTTTTAGGCAATGACTATGTAGTTATGGCATCTATGGGACATGTAAGAGACTTACCAAAATCTCAATTAGGATTTGATCCAAATGATAATTTTAAACCAAAATATTTAGTATCTACTGATAAGAAAAAAGTAATAAGCGATTTAAAAAAACATATAAACAAAGATACAACAATCTACCTAGCAGCCGATGAGGATAGGGAAGGAGAAGCTATCGCTTGGCATTTAATTCCAGCTTTAAAAATCGAAAAAAATCCTATTAAAAGAATCGTTTTTCACGAAATTACAAAAGATGCAATTTTAAAAGCTTTAGAAAATCCAAGGGATGTTGATCAACATTTAGTTGATGCTCAACAAGCAAGACGTATTTTAGATAGAGCTGTTGGATATGAACTTTCACCTCTTTTATGGAAAAAAGTAAGATATGGTTTAAGTGCAGGACGTGTTCAAAGTGTTGCTGTACGAATCATAGTAGATAGAGAGAATGAAATAAGAGCATTTATTCCAGAAGAGTATTGGAGAATAAAAGCTGATTTTATAAATCCTGAATTAAAAGCTGAATTAGCAAAAATAAATGGAAAGATTTTAAAAGTTGAAAATGAAAAACAAGCTTTAGAAATTGAAGCTTCTTTAAATCAAGGTATTTATAAACTTGTAGATATTGAAGAAAAAGAGAGCACAAGAAATCCAGCAGCTCCATTCACGACTTCAACATTACAACAAGAAGCAAGTAGAAAATTAGGACTTTCAGTAAAACAAACTATGATTGTAGCACAACAACTTTATGAAGGAAATGTTGGAAATATTCCTAATCATACAGGTGGTTTGATTACTTATATGAGAACAGACTCTTTAAATCTTTCAACAGTTGCAACAAGTGCTGCTAAAGCTGTAATTGAAGAAGAGTACGGAAAAGAGTATTCATTAGCAAAACCAAGAGTTTATAAATCAACAGCTAAAGGTGCTCAAGAAGCTCACGAAGCCATAAGACCTGTAAACTTAGCTTTAAAACCAAGTGAAATAAAATCTTATGTTGATAATATGCAATATAAGTTATACAGTCTTATTTGGAAAAGAACTCTTGCAACTCAAATGGCTCAAGCAAAAATTGCAAATACTACTTATAAAATTGAAGCAGGTAAAAATAAAGAATGTGAATTTCAAGTAAAAGGTCAAAGAATTATTTTTGCTGGATTTATGAAAGCTTATACAGAAGGTAGTGATAATCCTGAAGCTGCACTTGATAGTGCTGAAAAAATTCTTCCAAACATAAAAGTTGGTACAGTTTTAGAGCTAGAAAATTTAAGTAGTGAACAAAACTTTACAAAACCACCTTCAAGATACACTGAAGCTAGTTTGGTTAAAAAACTTGAGAGTGAAGGAATTGGACGTCCTTCAACTTATGCTCCAACAATTTCAACTATTCAAGCACGTGAGTATGTAGTAAAAACAGAAGATAAAAAATTAGCTCCAACACCAACAGGAGAGATTGTAAATAGTTTTTTAACTGATCACTTCTCAAATATTATTGATTTAGGATTTACAGCGCGTATTGAAGAGCAGTTTGATGATATAGCAGAAGGTAAAAAAGCTTGGGTTGATGTAATGAAAAGCTTTTATGGCGATTTTAAAAAGACTATAAAAGATAAAGAGGAGAATATTAGTAAATCTGATTATTCTCAAGTAAGAGAGCTTGGAATTGACCCAAAATCAGGAAAACCTGTAAGTGCAAGAGTTGGAAGATTTGGTCCATTTGTTCAAATTGGTACAAAAGATGATGAAGAGAAACCAAAATTTGTGGCAATTCCTGAAAAACTGAATATGGATACTATTACACTTGAAGAAGCACTATTTTTATTCAATCTTCCAAGAGTTGTTGGAGTTGATGAAAATGGAAATGAGATTAAAGCAAATATTGGAAGATTTGGTCCATATTTACAAGTTAAAACAAAATATTATTCACTAAAAACAGATGATCCATATACTGTTGATTTAAATAGAGCAGAAGAAATCATAAGAGATTTAGATGAAGCAAAAGAAAAATCAACTATTAAGTCATTTGATAAAGAAAAAATCCAAATTTTAATAGGTCAATATGGACCATATATTAAACAAGGTAGAAAAAACTTTAAGATCCCAAAAGGAACTGAAGCAAACGATTTAACACTTGAACAATGTCTTGAAATCATTGCAAAAGATGCAAAATCTCCAAAAGCAGCAGCAACTAAAAAAGTAGCTACAAAAAAAGAACCTGCTGTAAAAAAAACAACAACTAAAAAAACTACTACAAAAAAGAGTGCTAAGTAATAAATTATGAAAATTGGCATTTTATCGGATAGTCACCTAAAAAGTGACTATACCAAGGAAGTTATTGATTTTTTAAAAGAGATAAATAGTGAATATTTAGTTCACGCAGGTGATTTATGTATAGAAAAAAACCTTGAACTTTTAGAATATTCAGGATTAAAATATATTGCAGTATTTGGCAATAATGATAGAAATTTATTACAAATAGCCTCTAAATATAATATCAAACAAGAGCCTTATTATTTTAAGATTCAAGATATACGCTTCAAACTAATGCACTTGCCATATCATTTAACGCCTGATAGTGATGTGGTTATTTTTGGACATACACATATTTTTGAGTGTGATTACAAAAATAAAACTCTATTTCTAAATCCTGGAGAAGTATGTGCTAGAGAAAAACCAATTATAGAGTGTTTACAACTAGAGATTAATGAAAATGAGTATATAATCACGCGTTTTTTTAAAAATATAAATGAGAAATTATTCCAAAAAGAAGAGTATAAATATGAGCGAAAATAAAATTTATCTATGTGCAATATCAAATATTGAAAGTGGTACTTGTAATGAAGATTGTAAATTCTGTACACAAAGTGTTAAATACAAAGCAGATATTCAAAGATACAGAAGAAAAGAGATTGAAGATATTGTAAAAGAAGCAATTATTGCAAGAAAGAATAGAGCAATAGGGTTTTGTTTAGTAACAGCAGGAACAGGACTTGATGATAAAAGACTTGATTATGTATGTAGAGCAGCAAGTGCAATTAAAAAAGAGTTAGGTGATGAGTTGTCTCTTATTGCATGTAATGGAATTGCAACATTAGAGCAATTAAAAGAGTTGAAAAAACACGGAATTGAAAACTATAATCACAATTTAGAAACTGCACAAGAGTTTTATAATGAAATTTGTACAACACATCCATGGGAAGATAGATACCAAACTTGTTTAAATGCAAAAGAGGCTGGATTACAACTTTGTACAGGTGGAATTTTTGGTTTAGGTGAAACGCAAGAGAATAGAATCTCTATGTTAAAATCTATTGCATCTTTGGAGCCTATGTCAGTTCCAATTAACTTTTTCCACCCAAATGAAGCTTTACCAATAGTTAAAAACTCAATAACAAGAGAAGAGGCATTTGGTTTAGTTAAACTTGCGCGAGAGTATTTACCAAATCAAATGATTATGATAGCAGGTGGTAGAGAAGTTATGTTTAAAGAACAAGAATATGATGTATTTAAATATGGAGCAAATGCTTTAGTTGTTGGAGATTATTTAACAACAGCTGGAAAATCTGCACAAGATGATATAGATGCTATTGAAGCTTTAGGATATGAAATAGCACTTGATTGTAAAACTAGATAGTTTTGTAGAGGGTAGAGATTTAAAATCTCTACTTTTTATTTAGCTTTTTTAGTAATTGTAATAATATCGTCTTTATAATCAACTTCAAATTTTGTTGGTTTGTCAATTAATTCAACAGCAACCCTAAAGAAGCCCTCACTTTTATGATTTCCTAATGCAATTCTTTTAAAACTTTTTGATTCTAATTCATCTTTCTTAGTGTTAAATTCAATATTAGCACTATAATCAATGATTAATTTATTCTCTTTTTCAACTGTAAATTTTTTAGATACTTTATGTTCTGTATGAATGATTAATTTGTTATCATTAAATTCAACTTTTAGAAACGGTAATATATTTTTAGTTAATAAAGGATTTTCTTCTTCTGTTGCATCTGGTCTTGGTTTTACATAAACAACTTGATTTGGTTCACCATTTTTTTGAACTTCTTTTTTAACTAATTCTTTTGTTTTTTGTTCTGTTTGTTTTTGTGTTTTTTGAATTAAATTATCAACTTCTTTTTTTGAATAACTTTTTTCTTCAGGTACAGCAACTTTTTCTGTAGAATTACTCTCAACTTTATTTTTATCTGCACCTGACATTTTTTCTTCCATTTCTTTTATGTATGAAGATTCTTCCATGGCTTTTTTAATTGCAGCTTCATCAACATGTTTTCCAAGTTCACTTTCATAAGTATCACTTGCCATAAAAGGATTTTCTCTTGCATTTAAGCTTAGACTTAAAACAATCGATAATGTAAATAAAAATAAAGTTTTCATTGTTCTGGCTCCAGGTTTTTTAGTTCAAAATACTCTTTTTGCAAATGAGCATTTTCTTTTTGTAATCTCAATATTTCGTCTTCAAGATACTCTTTTTTATATTTTAATGAATTATAAACTTGTAAAGAGTTATCTCCAAAAAGAACATTAGTTGCGTGATATGATAAGTAAACGGTAAGTACTAAAGAGAGTAGTACAATACCGATAAACTTATTAAACACACGCATTTTTTTCATAGGTTATTATTACTTTTTAAAAGGTTCTTTACCTAAATATTCACCATAACCAATTTCTGCTCCAATTTCAAGAAGTCTGTTGTATTTAGCGATTCTATCACTTCTTGCAGTACTTCCAGTTTTGATTTGTCCACAGTTTAATGCAACAGCAAAATCAGCAATAAATGCATCTTCTGATTCACCAGATCTGTGAGACATTACACAGTTGTAGTTATTTCTTTGAGCAAGTCTGATTGTTTGCATAGTTTCACTAACTGATCCAATTTGATTTGGTTTAATTAAAATAGAGTTTGCAATTCCTTTTTTAATACCTTCAGCTAAAATTGAAGCATTTGTTACAAATAAATCATCACCAACTAATTGAACTTTAGAACCTAAAGTATCAGTTAATATTTTCCATCCATCCCAGTCATCTTCGCTTAAACCATCTTCGATTGAAACAATTGGATATTTTGAACATAAATCAGCATAATAAGCAACTAACTCAGCAGATGTTAATTCTCTATTTTCTGAATGTAAAACATATTTCCCTGACTCATTGATTAATTCAGAAGCTGCAACATCAAGTGCGATAGCAACTTGCTCACCAGCTTTATATCCAGCTTTTTCAATAGCAGTCATAATAACTTGAATTGGTTCTTCATTTGATTTTAAGTTTGGAGCAAATCCACCCTCATCACCAACAGCAGTTGATTCACCCATAGAATCAATAACTTTTTTTAAGTGTTGATAAATTTCAGCAACAGCTCTTAACCCATCGTTGAAGTTTTCAAATCCAACAGGCATAATCATATATTCTTGGAAATCAACAGAGTTATTTGCATGCTCACCACCATTAATGATATTAAACATAGGTACAGGCATAGTCATAGCATTTGCTCCAC
>ERZ724515.328-NODE-328-length-17932-cov-7.231750_pt1 | contig 17932 bp, 19 predicted proteins | sample MGYA00376048_ERZ724515 | MGnify/ENA primary metagenome ERZ724515 (study PRJEB28724, sample SAMN07190885) | wastewater metagenome | isolation source: influent of sewage treatment plant in Hong Hong | place: Hong Kong | collected 2016-03-17 ... | reverse complement strand
TTAGCAAGAAACAATCCATATATGGCAGATATCAACTTTATGATTGGTGTTTACTATATGGCAGGAGATAAAATAAAAAATGTTGAACCAAATTTTGAGAAAGCTATAAAACATTTAACTAAAGATGAAAATAATTTAGCAATGGCAAATTATAAGATTGCAGAAATTTATTATTATGGTGGCTTCGGAGTTAACCAGGACTTGGAAAAATCAATAGAGTACTTTACTAAATCTCTAAATCAAGAGTTTAAAGATTATAAATCTGTTGCGCCTTTATCATTACTTGCTATTTCAAATATTTACCTAGAAAAGCTCTATGATTATGAAAAAGCAGTTCCATATCTAATGAGGGCAGCACAAGAGTTTAATAAAGTTGAAGCAGAAATGACTCTAGCTTTTATGTATTATGAAGGGAAAGGTATTCCTAAAAATGAAACAGAGGCTAATTATTGGATTAATAAAGCATATTTTAATAAAGATGCAAATGGAGATATAAAAGCATATATTTCCAACTATATTGAACCAGTAAATAATTTTAATATTGAAAGCGATGTAAAAAATTCTTGCGGAGTATTAAGATGAACTGTTGCAAAATAATTACATCTACTTTAATAATTGCTAGCAGTTTATTTGCAAATCAATATCCAACAACAAAGAAAGGTATCGAAAAAACTCTTTTTTGTTTATATCCAGAACTAAAACAGCCAATTGAAATATTAAAAGACGAAGAGCTTACTAGCAAAGAGCATATCGAAAATCTATTATATTCAAAAGTGCACGATAAAGAGTATTTTTTAAAAGCTCTAGTATTAGATTATTTATATAATGCAAGCAATATAGAAGATTTTTACAAAAATGCATACATAAAAGCAGATATAAAAAACAAAGACCAAATAGGATTGTATTATGCAATTTATCTGCAAAAAAATGGTGATTATAAAAAAGCAATATCTTTACTTAGAGGAATAGAGATATTTGGAAGCGAGAAATACAACATTCCAACTAAGGTAGCTTATGCTTACAAATTATCTTCCATAAAAGAAGATATTATAACAAATTCATATTTAAAAGTAAAAAAAATAGATTTAAAAAAGATAGAGGAGAATATTGGTGACTGCAACAATTAATTCAAAATATAGAAGTTTAGATTATATTTCAAAAAAAATAAAAAAATTTCCAAATTTCGAAGAGTATTTAAACTCAATTACTGTTAATACAGCAAGAAATTATAAATTGCCAATCGAAGAGTATATTGATACATTGCCAGATGTAAAATTAAAAACACAGCATAAAAAACTTTTTAATAAAAAAATTACAAATATATTTGGCGATGATTTTAAAGAAACAGATGAGCAGCTAATTTCTATATTTGATGAGCTTGAAACAGTATATGAAAATCAAAATGAAATCATATCTAGTGATGATTTAATTTTTATACTTTCTTTAGCTTGTCTAGGGATGAAGAAAAATTTAAAAGATATCGTAAGTTCTAATATCGAAAATTTAGGAGAGAATAAATCATTTGTTCTAAATGTAATTAAAAATAATAAAACAGAAAAGTATTTAATTAAAAAAAGATGCAATTTGTTTGCAAAAGCTTTTAGTACTCTATACAAGTTAAATGATACAGAGTTTCTTTTTAAGACACCATTTAATGAAATAATTCAAAGATATTTTTTCCAAAAAAACAATTATGAAAAAATAAATATCTTAACTTTAAAAAAGATACTAGAACTAAATATTTCAAAAACATTAAAAGGAATATAAAATGTTTATTTCTATTTATGTGGGAGGTGTAGGATAGTTAAAATAAAAATAAAATAAAAATAAAATAAAAAAGAAAATATAAAACTATAAAAAAAGGAAAATAAAAATGAAAAAAGAAAATAAAAAAAGTCTTTTAGTTGGATTGTTTGTTTTAATGTTAATACCAAGTTTAGCATTTGGTAATGACGACTTTGTTGAACCATTCTATAAAATGCTTATTCAGTGGATGCAAGGAAATGTGGGTATGGTTATAGCGTTAATCATTATGATCATTTCTGTTATTGCAGGTGCTTTCGGTGGCGGTTTTGGAGTAATTGGAAAAGGATTTGTTCTTTCAATTATCGTTGGAGGTGTTGTATGGTTTGCAGAACAAGCATTTAAAATTGGTACAGGCTTCTCAACAACAACAACTCCATAATAAGAGGATAATATGAGTCAAGGACAACAGTTTGATGGATATAATGTAACTTTTTTTAAACACCTTGACACTCCTCCTATGTTATTCATATTTGAGAGTGACGAGTTTATTATTGGTATAGTTGTATATTTATCTACAATGGCTTCTGCGACTGTAATGGGAATTGTTTTGCCTGGAGGTGTATTGGCTTATGCCTTTCTAGGTATTGGTGCAATGTTTGGTTACATTAAGTACAAAAAAACAAAACCAAATGGATTCTTAGTTAATAGGCTATATAGAATTGGCATATTAAATGCAAGAACATTCAATTACAAAAGAAAGTTAACAAAACAAGAAAAAAGCTTCAAAGTTTTACCCTATGGCTTTCTGAAAGAATTTAGCGGAAATTAATGTGTTTAGTTTTTCTAAACACATTTTCTTTTAATATTTTTTTTGTATTTTAAAGAAAATATGTTAAAATTATGTTAAAATTATATTAAAATACAAAAAAGGAAATTCATGATTTTAAAAACAATCAACAAGAAATTTTGCTTATTACTTGCAGCAACTGTATTATCAACTTCACTATCTGCTAGTGAAACAAAAAATGAAAATGAAAATACATATATTGATGCATATTTACAATTATCAGGACTAGAAAAAAAAGATTTAGCTAGTTTTATAGATGAAGATAATTTTAAAATTGCTAGTGATTATGTATTTAATCCACAAAAACAAGAAAAGAAAAAAATAAATCAAACTGATGTTCACGACACATCTGGAAAAATGAACCACAAAGAAGTTAGTGTACCAAATTACACAGAAGCAGTTAAATATTATAAGTTAAGTGTAGAAACAACTGGAAATCCAATAAGCGCATATGCAGGTAACTATATTATTCAAAACTTTACAAGTCTTCAAGATCAAGAGAACTTAAAGCTATTTAAGTTGTTTGCAGATGCTTTATATAAAGAGAAAGTAAAAATATGTAATGCATATTTACAACAAGGTGAAATCTATGAAAATGGATATTTTACAACCAAAGATGAGAAAAAAGCTTTAAGTATTTACAAAGAAGGGCTTTTAAATAAAAATTGCAACTCTTCTTGGATGAATTCTGTTTTAAATAGCAAAATTATAAAACTTGAGAGAAAGAAATAATGTTATTTCAAAAAAAGATTCTTTTAAAGATGCTTTTTCTGCTTGCGAGCAGTAATCTATTCGCAGAAGATACTAATTTTGTTGATTTTGGAATAAGAGGACACCTTTACGACATAAAAGAAAAATCTTTTAAAGAGGAAATTGAGACAAGATTAAAAGAGATAGATTACAGCTATTGGGAAAAAGAACTAATAGATAGTGCAAAAAAATCTTTAATAATTGAATCATCAAAAACAAATTGTATGGAAAATAAAAATTACATACATAATCCATCTTTTGAGATAACGGAAGATGTAGTAATTCCTTATCTAAACAAAACTCTATTTAAAAAAGGCTACATATATAATCCTTTAAAAGAAAACAATATTAAATTTAAAACTCATCAAATTTTTATAAATGCAGATGATGTTCACCAGTTAATGTTGGCAGTAAAATATTCAAAACAAGCAGATATTTTTGTTGTTAAAGGAGATATGCAAAACATTTTTGACTACGGAATAGAAGCTTATGCCTTTAGAGAAAAAATAGAAGGAAAAGCATTTAATATAAATTGCCTACCAACTGTTTTCACTCAAAAAGATTATACATTTGTTGTAAATGAATATCTTTTAAACGATGAATCTGAAAACAAGGAGAAAAGCAATGATTAAAAAATTTATTCTTTCTATTTTGATATCGTCAAGCTCTTTGTTTGCAGCTCCTATGTTTGAATTTATAAAAAATGTTGATTGGGAATTTTTTGCAGATAACACTAAATTCACACTAGACCTTTGCCAATGTGATATTTTTGAAGATGGAAAAGGAGCAGGTTTTAAAATAAGTATTGTTGAGCCAATTGGAATAATTGAAACAACAAATACCCCGTGGAATATTGTTGCGCTTGGAACAAAATTTGAAAAAAGTGTTGGAAGAAAACAAGGAAACAGTAGAGACGATGGACATAATAAGAGATACACTCATTTTGTAGCATTTCCAGTAATGGCTGCATTAAATTTTGTACAAGATTACATCTGTTTTGAAAGAGTAAGTTTTACATCATTTTTGTATTGGAGTGAAATTATTCCAACGCAAAACAATGACCTTCTTGCACTGGTTACGCAACTTTCAAAAGGACCAATTTCAAAAGCTTGGTACAACAATCCTTTTGGATTAATGGCTTGCTCTGTTGATTGCGCAGCAACAACTTTTAATGAGCCATTAAACTCTCTTCACTGGTGCGCAGGTTGTGCAGGTGCAACTGGAAACAATACTGCGTTTGGTGGAGGAAAAGATCCTGATCCAGTTATGAGTAGTCATGTGCAAGGATTGATTGCAATAGATGATTTACATTCAATTGGAGCTTTGTCAAAAGTTACAGATGCAAGAATTGAATTCTCTCCAGTAGCAGCTATCCCAAATAGTATGTGCAAACCAAAATATTTTCCATTGGCTTTAAAAACTCAATATCATTTGCAGTTAATATATCCAACTGTTTGGGACGCTGTTAGTATTGGAAAGTTTTCTCCATCACACGCACTTTTTAAAAACAAACCAAATGCAGAAGATGATGTTGCTATGTGGCTATGGAGTAAAAAAGATACTTGCGCAGGTGGAGCAAAATGCCAGTCTATGCTAACAAGAGAAACAAATAATTCACAATAAATAAGGAGATTGTAAAAAAATGAAATTTTTAAATGGGATAACAGATAAGTATATAAGCTCTTTTAATGGATTCTATGTAAATAAATTAAAAAATATAGAGCTTGCAATTAAAGTTTTATTAGTAATTGTTATTGCTCAATTACTAATAAATATACTAATGATTAATTATGTTGTGCAAGCGAGTATCTACAAAGAAGTAAATATCTCTGTTAGTAAAGAGACTTTAAATGAAAACACTAACTATAAATATGAGAAAAATACTGCAAGTAGAACAGCCTTTGAAAATACAGCTTACAGTGTTTTATACCAGATAACTTCTTTTGATTATACAACAATCGAAAACAGAACAAACTGGTTATTATCAATGGTTCATCCAGACCATTATGAAACAATTTACAATGAATTAAAAGAAGATGCAAGATTTGCTGTTGCAAATAGAGTAAATCAAAAATTTGAAATAAAAGATTGGAAATATAAACAATTAAATTCTTCAACTGCAAAAATTACAGCAGAAGGTTTCTTGTCAAGAACAGTTGGTGGGGTTGATACTATCAGACACGTTCCATATGAAGCAAGTGTCGTTGTACATATAAGCAACTACTCTCCATTTGTTATGGCTGTTGAGCTAAATTATGATGGTAAAAAAAGATTTGAAAGAGAAAAAAGAGAAGAAACTATAAATAACTATGATAGACCACAAGCGAAAGGAATTAAAGATGAAAAACAAAAAAAATAAATTAATCTTATTACTACTATTAACACAAAACTTAGTATTTGGAAGTAGTATTGCTGAAAATATTGAATTAAATAAAGATTATTATGAGCTAGAAGTTGCATCAGAAAAAATGATTGTAATTGATTTCCCATTTAAAATAGCAGACCATCAGTTCTTGGGAGAGCAAGATACTATTGGTGGAGATATGAAAGATAAAAGTTTGTATCTAAAAATTTCAAAAGGTTCGGCAGATGTTACAGTTTGGGGTGGAGAAAAACCAGTTTTAATCACACTAACTGCTGTTAAAGATGGCAAAAGAAGAATATCTTTTTACGAAAATCCAAACAGTGTTAAGGAGACAAAAAAAGAATATAAAGAATGGAATCATGATATAAAAATTGCTGAACAAATAGAAGTTTACTCAAAGAAAAATGCAATTGCAGGTTTTGAAGCTGAGGCACTAAACGGAGAGTATGCAGTTGATGGTGGATTAATGGTATTGAAAATCGAAAGATTAAAAAATGCTTCAAATTATGCTTTTGAAAAATTACTAGTTACTAATACTAGCAATAAAGTAGTTGATTTATTCACTAAAAAAGAGTTTTATTTTACAAAAAGAAATGATTATGTAATAGATGCAGTTTCTTTTAATGATAGATATTTATTGCCTAATCAACAAACTTATTGCTATCTTGGTTTAGAGAAGAGATAAATATGAGTAGATTAAGCACATTACAAGATATAGCTACATCAAAAAAACTAATAATTATTATTGTTGCAGGTGCACTGTTCTTATATATTATTGGAAGCTCAATTGCAGATACTTATAATAATGAGAAAAAGAAATTTGAAGATAGAAAAAACTTAAATCAAGAAAAAGTAGTTGAAATCAAAGATAGAGCAATTCTTGATATTGACCAAACAACTGCAATCAAAAACAAGATTGATGAAGTAAAAAATGAACTTGAAAGCAAGCTGAATGAAAATAAAAACACTAATGAAGAGCTAAATAGACAAATTGCAGAAAATCAAAAAATTCTCGAAGAACAAAGCAGTGAACTTATAGCCTTAAAATCTATTAGTGACAAAGAAGATAAAAAAACTGATAGAAAAATTGAGGAAGATATTAGCACTTTAAGAGAAAGTTTAATTGAAACAAAAAAAGAACTAGAAAGAGTAAAAAAAGAAAAAATGGTTGCTGATAAGTTAAACAATTCAAATATTGACTTGCCAAAATTAGAAGGACCGCTAGCTGATGTTATGAAAGAAGAAAACAAAGAACTTAATCAACTTCCAGTTGTAGCAGAAGCAAAAATTGAAAAAGTTAAACAGCCAGTAGTTCAAAAGATTCCAGAAAAAGGTTTTTTTAAATTTGCAGGTAAGGAACAAACAACTACTCAAGAAACAGAAGAGGACAAAGAAGAAAAGAAAGCTCCTGCTAGAAAAATGGATTTAATGATGGGATTAGTTGATGCAATTATGGTTACTGGGGTAGATGCTCCAACTAATATAGGAACAAAAAATTCTGATGCAAAAGATCCATTACCAGTTCTTTTATCTGTTGATTCAGAAACTATAATTGCAAACAATTATGTACAAGAGTATAAAGATTGTTTTATACTAGGAACTGCAACTGGTAACGCAACAACAGAAAGAGCATATATAAGATTAAGCAAAATGTCTTGTGTAGCAAAAAATGGTGAAACTAGAATTGAAACTGAAATTGAAGGTTGGGTTTATGGAGAAGACAACAAAGTTGGAGTATCTGGACATCTAGTAACTAAATCAGGAACACTTATTTTAAAAGGACTAATGGCAGGAGTTCTGCAAGGTATTGCTGATTCTGTTTCAAATACTGATAATTATTTTGAAAATGGAAGTGGATTCTCTAATAGAAACAGTGGAGTTGGAGAAGGTGTTGCAAGTGGTTTCGGAAGTGGAGTTGGTTCTGCGTTTAAAACTCTTGCAGACTTCTATATTGATATGGCTAAAGACCTATATCCAGTTATTGAGGTTAAAGGTGGAAGAGAAGTGCAGTTACTTGTAAAAGGCGGAAAAGAAATTACAGAAGTTCCATATAATAAGCTTTTTGTTAATAGTGATTATGAAATCGACTTAAACAAAAACATATCAATAGAATACTAAATAAGGATATAAATATGCTAAAAATTTATTTAACAATGCCTGTAATAGCTTTTTTGCTATCAGGCTGTCTAATGATTGGAAAACAAGAGTTTGCTTGTAAAAATGGAGAAGATTTAAAAGATGCAGGAATTTGTGGTTCTAGCATGTATATTTTAAAAAATAAGAAAAAAATAGCAGAAGACTCTTATCGTTCTTTTAAGAAAGAAAGAGGAACTTACAATAAATGTGAAGATGAAGAAGAGTGTGAAGAAAATAATAGAAAGGTAACGGAACAATGGTAAAAAATATAACAATATCAATAATTTTAGCTTTAGGATTTAGTGCTTGCGCAACAAAGAGTAATTCTACTATTGAAGAGCCAACAGTAGTAAAATATCCATCAGAAGTTATGAGTGAAAAAAAACTAAGTAAAGATGAGAGAAGTATATACTATAAGGGTGGTTATGATATTAACTATAAAGAGCCAAGAACAGTTTGGTTTAAACCATTATTGACTGAAAAAGGGAATATTTTAAGTGAGAGAACTATTACTCTAGCGCCAAAAGATTTAAAATGGAGCAATGACCATTATATGGAAACTGGAGATAAATTTAATGAATTAGTAAAGGATAAAAGATGAGAAAAATTACTTTAGCAATATTATTAACAAGTTCTTTTTTAATGGCTAATGAGAATGGCTATATATCAAATAAAAAATACACTTATGATGAAGTTACAGAAATTCTATCTGATAAAATAATTGAAAATAGAAAAAAAATAGATGAGCTAAAAACTTCATCATACAAAGAGAATAGTGAAATTAAAAAAGTTGTAGATGATTTGCAAATTAAAGTTGATAGATTAGCAAGCCAAATCAATATGCAAATGAATACTGTAAAAACACAACAGCAAAATACAAACAATATCAACAGTAGTAAAGCTCAACAAGAAAAAATACTTAAGCCAAGTGTTGTTGAAGAAATAATTATTGAGAAAGAATTGCTTGAGAAGGTAAAATAATATGTCTATCACTCAAAATAACTGGAGAGCCTTACTAGAAGAAGAAACATTAAGTGAATTTATTAATGTTGTAGATTATGCAAAAAAAGACTCAATAGAAGATGAGGGTATATTTTATTGTCAAAATGGATACAGAGGATTCGGTTTTCTTTTAGAGCCTAGTCCTTTTTCTGGAATTAATGACCATAGAGGGCTATCAACATTCTTTGATTTAGAGTTGCCTATAAATTCCGCAATACAAATTGTTAGTTTTCCGTCAAGAAATCTAGAGACTATTTTTGAAAGCTATTATGCTGCTCACTTAGATTATGGAAAAGTAAAAGAAAAAGAGAGACTGCAAAAGCATAATGAAAATAGATTAAGATGGTTAAAGCAATCTATCAAAAATGGTTTAATTAATGATAGATACCAATTTTATCCAAAAAACTGGGTAACTGTTGCAACTGTTATGGTTCCAGAGTTTGATTCAAAAAGTGGAAGAGAATTAAGCGATAGTGATGTGTTTTCTTTAAAAAGTAAAGCTTTATCAAAATTATCAGAACTCAACCCAAGAGAGCTTCAACCAGGTGATTTAATTAAGATAATGTCGGAATTAACAGAGCCATTCAAAAATAGTTGGAGTAGTGAGTATGATGAAGATATTGAAATAAATAAACAAATAATATCATCATCTACAAAATACTATGATTTAGAGAAGGGTATTTTTAAAATAAAAGATGAGAGGAAAAGATTTAAAGATTATTATTGTCAGGTTATGACTACAAAAAAATTTCCATCTTCTTTGAATCTTGGAATTACTCAAAACTTATTTTTAGAAAATTTTGATAATAAAATAGATGAACCATACTTAAGGAACCCATTTTTAAATTGCGTAAACATCATTGTTGTTGATAAACAAAAAGAAAAGAGAAACTTGCAAGCAAAGACAAAAAACAACCAATGGCAAACAAAATTAATGGGGCCAAGTGTTAAGTTTTTCCCTAAGCTTCAAGAAATAGACAAAGAATCAGAGCTAATAGATTACCTCATCACTAACCATAACGAAACAATCTATAAAATGCAACATTCAATATGTGTATTTAGTGATAGTTTATCTAAGCTAGACGAACAAGTATCTCACATAGAAAGTAGATTCTCAAAAAAGAACTGGGAATTGCAAGTTGAGATTGATTTAAACATAGGAGTATTCTTATATAGCCTACCATTTCAATTTGATAATAGATATAGGGATATCTCTCAAAAATTTAAAACTACACTAAGAGGAAATAATGCAGCTGCAACAGCTCTTTTAAATGATATGAAAGGCTCATTCAATAAAAAGCCTTTATCTATTCTTTTTGGAAGAACTGGGCAAGTGCAATTCTTTGATAACTTTGGAGAAGATGGAAATGCAAATGTTGTTGTTTCTGCAGGTTCAAGAAGTGGTAAAACATTCTGGATATTAGACTTTGTTACTCAGTCACTTAGTGCAGGAAGAATGGTAAGAATTATAGAAGCGGGAAAAAACTTTGAAGGATTAACGCAAGAGTTTGGAGGACTATTCTTAAAGTTTACAGATGATACAAATACTTGTTTAAATTTCTTTACTGATGCTAAAACAGTAGATGGTGATGACAAAGAGTTGCACCCAGACGAAATTATGACTATTGTTCCATTAATTGGTTTGATTGTTGGTAAACAACTTATCTCAAGTAGCGATGATGATTACCAAGAAAAAAGTGATTCGGCTATTATTGGTGCATATGTTGAAAGAGCTGTTAGAAATGCATATAGAAATGAAACAAGACAATGTGGATTATATCATGTAAAACAAGAGCTTACTTCTATTCATCAAAAGATATTAGATGAAGAAAAGTTTAATGACGAAAGACTAAGAGATTTGATAATTGCAATCTCTCCTTATGCAGATGAAAATGGAAGATTTTATCAGTACTTCAATGGACAGAGAAATGTTTATTTTGGCGGTAATCCTTTAGTTGTATTTGAATTAAACGAATTAAAAAACAAAGATGAGAACTTAATGTTTGTTGTTTTAATGGCATTAATTAAGAATGTTGCTAACGAGTTCTATGGTAAAGAATTAGAAGATGTATTAAAGAACTTGATTTGTGATGAAGCTTGGATGATTTTAGACCACCCATTTATTGCAAGTTTCTTAATTAGAATCTGGAGAACTATCGGGAAACATAAAGGAGCAGGTATTTCAATATCTCAAGATGTTAATTTATATTTTAAAAATGATGATATGCAAGCTATTTATGATAACTCAACATATAAAGTATTCTTAAAACAAAATAGTGACCAAATAGATAGACTTGTTAAAGATAATAAATTAACAGCAGATGCTTTCTTGGTAGAAAAATTAAAAAGCTTGAGATCAAGAGCAGGGCTATTTAGTGAAATGTTAGTTCAAATAGAGAACTCATTTTTTATCTCAAGAATTATTACAGATAGATTCTCATTCTACCTATATTCAACACCAGAGAAAGTTCCAAACTTTAATGAAGTAATGAAGAAATTAGATATTAAGAAAAATGAAACAGCATATATATTCTCTTTAGTCGATACATACAAAGGTATGACTATTGAAAAAGCATATGAAATACTTCTGATTGAAAAGGGAGTAATAGAGACAAATGTTGATCCTTTTGCAGAGTTTAATGAAATTAATGAAGAAGAAGATAGTGAAGAGATAGAAAAAATGTTAAAAAAACTAACACTTTGGGAAAAAATCAAAAAATTCTTCTCTTAAAAAGCAAAGATTAGTTTTAAAAATGTTAAAATTATGTTAAAATAAAATAAAAAAAGGAATTAAATGAAGAAGATTTTATTAACTAGTATTTTTGTTGCAAGTGCATTATTTGGACAAGATGCAGAATTACAAAAAGTAAAAAATGATTTAGAGAACAACTCTGGGTTAAAAAATTTTAACACAAAAATTTTAGAGATTCAAAAACTTAAAAATACTGATGGTTGGTACACAGCAATTGGTGTTCAAGAAACTCAACAAGGAAATAGAACATTTAACTTTACAACAAATAAAAATGTAATTATTTTTGGTGGAGCTTATGATATTAATTCTGGTGAAAATTTGAGTTTAAAAGTTGATTACAATAAATTAAAAGAGAGCGCAAACTATACAATAGGGAATGGCGAAAAAGAGTACTTTTTAATTACTGATCCAGAGTGTCCATTTTGCAAACAGTTAGAAGAGAAACTACCTTTATTAAAAGATAAAGCAAAAATTCATGTATTCTTAACAGCAGATGTTATTCCAACGCACTGGCTAGCAAAAGGTGTTATAAATTATATTAACTCTTTACCTGCTGATAAAAAAGAAGCAGAAGCTAGAAAACTATTTTTAGAAAAAGATAATGCAGAGATTATAAAAAAAGTTGACAAATATAATCTTTCTTTATATAAAAATCTAAAAGAGTTCTCAAGCAATCCACAAGCAAAACAATTAACTGATATGTACTTTAAAGATTTATCTAAAGCTTTCAAAGTTGATTTATCAACAGATGAGAAAAAAGGTAAGTTCTTAGATTCTAAAATTGCTGCACTTTCAAAAATTGATACAAAAAAAGTTGATGATGTTTATGCAAATACAAAAAATACACTAGATATGTATTTTAATCCTAATGGAACACCAACAGTAATTGAAGTAAATACTGGTAGAAAATTACAAAATCAATTTGAAATGTTTGCACAAACTAAAACTATTGATCTTGCAAAGATAAAAGATATTACAAAAAATAAAGACTTAACAGTTGTTGCAGGTAAAAAAGGAGCAAAAAAAGCTTATTACTTTATTAGTACGCAGTGTCCTGCTTGTGTACAAGAATTTAGAAGCGACAAGCTAAATAAGCTTTTATCTGAATATGAAGTTCACTTCCTTTTAGGTACTTCTGGTGGTAATCCTTTAAAAGCAGAGTATGAAATGAAACATATTTTATCTCTACAAGAGGACAAAAGATTTGAAGCTTTAAGCTCTATTATGAAAGGTGAGCAGTTAAGTAGAGAAGTTTTAGAGAAAACTTATGATGAATCATTTGATAGAAAAATTGAAGGTTTAGCATATGATATGTTCCAAACAATGGTATTTGAAACTCCAACAATACTAGATGAAAATGGAAAAAATATTAGATAATCAAAAAGGAAAAAAATGAAAAAATATTTTTTAGCATTTTCTATATCAGCAATGTCTTTATTTGCAGAGCAGGTAAGCGTTAGTTTACCTGCTGCAATAAATATTAATCATAAGCTAATAAAAGATTTATATTTAAAATATGAAAAAATGGAATCAGAAATATTAGATTTAAAAAAATCTGTTGATGTTTTAAAAAATGAAAAATCTTCTTATCTTATAAAAAAAGATTCTAAAGATAGCGGAAATTATTTTGTTTCTTATGAGGCTTTAAACATTAGAGATACATCAAATATCAAGAAATCTAAAATAGTAGGTAAAATATTATTTGGAGAAATAGTAAGTTGTAAAGAAACTAATGATTATAAAGATTGGTGCAAATTTGATGATAGCAAGTATATTTATATGAAAGGTTTATCTAAAATCGACAATAAGCTTATTTTGGCTACAAAAGATACAAATTTATTCTCAGGAGATTCTTATAAAAATATAAAAGGTGTTGTAGAAAAAGGTGCTATCTTGTCATCAAAAGGAAATATTGGAAACAAATGGTATGTTCTACAAAACAACTTATTAATAAAAAAAACTGATGTAATTGAAACTTCAAAAGGTAATTAAAATTGATAAATATAGAAAATAGAAATAAATCATTGATAATTAAAGATTTTCTTGACAATTTAAAAGACGAAGACATTTTTATCTCTACATTAGTAGAGATAAAAGATAGTTACTATTATGTAAATAATTTTGGAGAAGAAATATTTAGCAAAGTTCTTGAAGAATTAAAAATTAGTTTAGGAAAGTGTCTTAAATCTTACAGTTTTATATATAAAGAGAAAAAAATACTTTTAATTTCTAAAGTAGATAATAGTTTAAGAATAAGAACTCAATTTAAAAGAATTAAAAGAAAATTTAAAAGAGTGAATTTTACACAAAATAGTTCTTTTAATTTTTCTAATTTAGAATTTTATATTGGTATAACTATAGATAATAAAAATCACTTAATTAAAAACTCATCAATGGCTTTAAGTTTTGCAAAAAAGAAAAATATAAAGAATATAGTGTTTTCTAAAAAATTAATTAAGAATGTAAAAGATGATGAGAAAAATAGAAAAAAAGAATTTGAAATTAAAAAAGCGGTTTTAAAAGGACAAGTAATACCTTTCTATCAAAAGATAATAGATAATAATACTTTAGAGGTATTTAAGTATGAAGCTCTTGGGAGGATTAAATTTAAAGATAAGATACTAAATCCTGATATTTTTATGCCAGCAGTTAAAAATTTAAAATTAGAAGATAAGTTTACTAGAGAGATATTGAAAAAAGTATTTTCTGATGTGTATGAACTTAAAAAGATTCAAGCTGCTTCAATTAATATCAATATTAACGATATTACTAATAAAAACACTATAGAATTAATAAGAACTCTATTAAAAATCTATGGTGGAGAAAATATTACTTTTGAAATTATTGAAACAATAGGGGTTGAAGATTATTCTATACTATTAGATTTTACGAGTATGATAAAAGAATACAATTCTAGTATTTCTATAGATGATTTTGGAAGTGGACATAGTGGGTACGAACATTTAATAAATCTAGAAATAGATTACTTAAAAATTGATGGAAAATTTATAAAAAATATAAAAAATAATCTAAAAACTCAAAGTCTTATAAAAGGATTGTGTAATTTTTCTAAAGAACATAATATTAAGGTAATTGCAGAGTTTGTTGAAGATCAAGATACTTTTAATTTGCTAAAAAATCTTAGTGTAGATTTTTCTCAAGGCTACTTTTTTGGAAAACCAACAAATATCACAAAAGGAAATATATGAGATATATAATTACAATAACATTTTTTTTAGCCAATATGCTAATAGCAAACAATAATATTGCAGATACAACACAATATCAAAATTTAGCAGATAGAGGAAATGAAGCTTTAGATAATAAGCATATTCAAGAGTTTATGAAAAATGATAATACAAAAGACTTGAAGTCATTTTTTAATCAATTAGGTAGCACAACAAATCTTCTAAGCAATGGTACAAATTTGCAAGAACTAATACAATCTGAAATTAAAACTGGCAATAATAAAGAAGACAATGAGGCACAAACAAAAGGATTTAGAATTTTTTATTTTATTACAGAAGATTTATCTAAAGACTTAATCAAAAGCTTTTCTTATGAGCTAAAGAAGATTAGAGAGATTGACAGCACTATTGAAGCACATCTTGTTACTAATGGATTAATTGGTGGCTCTTTTGACAAAATGGCAGAATATGTAAAAAGCTTACAAGCAATAGGAGTTGAAGGAATAACAGTTGGCTTTTCTCCTTGGGCTTATGAACATTTTAAATTACAAAAAGTGCCTGCTTTTGCATTAAGTTATTGTGATAAAGAGTACAAGTTTAAAACTTGTAACCATAGATTTTTAGCAAGAGGCGAAATGAGTTTACTTAATTTTTTTGAGCTTGTTTCTGATCAAAAAAATGAGTATAAAAAATATTATCAAAAATTAATTGAGGCAAAATAATGTTAAAAAAAATACTATTATCTTTATTTATTTCTGGAACTATAATTTTAGCAGCTCCGACAGCAATACAAGAAAAAGAGAAAAACTTTAGAAATGACCACGCCAACACTCCTGCTGCTGTTCACAAAACATACAAAGATGCAACAGAAGATGAAAATGTAAAGAACTGGAATAACAAAGACTGGGAGACTCATATGCAAAAGAATGGAGTCTTTGACACTGGATTGATTGGAAACAGTCAAAACAATGCTTCGTCTTTGGGTTCGGAGGTAATATATAATGCAAATCCAAATGAGCTTTCAACTGCAACTCTTAGAGAAAATAGTGCTTTAAATGACAATAAGTCGCTTTATGGTTATTCTGATGAGGTGCAAAAAAGTATTTTTGATGGAAACAATGCAAGACAATCTGGAAATCTAAACATCACTCAAACAACAAAGTGCTATATTGCAAGAGAAATGCCTATAAGGTTTAAATGTTCAAAAACTGGACTAATCTATGGAGCAGGAATAAATACTGGGGGTTCAGAAGCTCAAAAGCTTTGTGAAACTGAGTGTTATGAGCAGTTTTCCTGTGTGAATGTTTCTCCTGCAAGTGCATCTGTTAGCACAACCACTATTGCTAATACAAAATTAACAAGTGGTGATGAGAAAAAAACCGCTTCTAAAAATATAACAAATGGGTTAAAAATAAGCTATATTGAATTTGATGCAAAAAGTTTAAAGGATAGGGCATTTATTGATATTATAATAACATCATCTGATGGTGCAGAAAAGATAATTAATAAAAAAATGCTATTAAAAGAGCAAAAGTATAATTTAAAAATAAATCAATTTGGTACTTCTTTAAAAATTGTTGTTTATGGCGATAAAAAAGGTTCAGAAGTAAGTGTTGAAAATATAGTAATTACTTTTAAAAAAGAGGATAAATTTATATGTCCTACTAATCAAGATATCTCCGATAGACTTCCTGGTGAATTTGCATATCTTTGTCCTTCTGGTAAAATAAAAACATTAACTGGAACAAGCGGAACATATAAAATATGCGAAGACTATGGAGTTGTTGGAGACAATTCTGATGGAACATTTAGCACAGCAGAAGGCTGCAATAATAGTTGTAAAACTTCACATTCTTGTAGTTTAGACAATACTGCTTTATCTACTGCATCTTTACAAAATTTTAGAGAGGGGTGTATTGAGGGACAAAGCGATTGCAATCTAAATATTTGCAAAAGTTTAAGATTAAACAAAGCACAAGTTTTAAATGAAAATATATTTCACGGAGATTTTGAACCTAAACCAACAGTAGTAAATGGTGCATTAATTAAAGGCGCAGAGAGACCAAAGGTTTTACTAGATGAAGATGTTGATTTTATGGAAAGAAGCAAGGAAGAATGGAAAGATGGAGCCTACAATGATATGGTTAAAAGAGGTTCATATCGTGCAACAAACTTTAAAATAAATGAAGATACTAATGTATCAAATGCATACAATATTGGAGTTGCGAGTAATTCAATAGACGGAACAGTTGCAGGAAGTTCAGTTAGAAGTTTATATTGGGTTTTTAAACCAAAAGCATTTGATGTAAATGCAAAATCATATAGATTTTATGCTGTACTTGAAGTAATTGTAGATAATTTAAAACAAGATGCTTATGGTAATGCATATAGAGAAAAAGATAAAATCCTATATGTAAAAACATCAGCCGATGACTTCTTTAAACCATTTGCTAGAAAAAAAGCATTTGCTAGAAAATCATCAAATCAAGTAGAAGATGCAGAAGTTTTAACATCGACTTGGGAATATCAATATTTTAATACAAGCTCTAATAATTGGTTTTCTCACTCTAGTTCTTTAATGCTAGAACACTTTAAAAATGAAAAAATCAACATAGATGGGCCATTTTTAAGAATACCAATTGTTTCAAACTACAACAGATTAATGTATCAACTACCTGGACTTATAAGACAAAATATTAAAAATGGGCCTATGGAAACAAAGGTATATACGGGAACTTTTGATGGTTCGGGACAATCTATTACTTCTGTTAAGTTGTTTGTTGATTATTCACAAACAAGCACTCTTAGCTATTCAAGCGTTGTTGATAAAATAGACAAAGGTGAATGGACTCCAGTTTACAATAATGCAAGCACAACATCTTCTCCTACTGCTGTTGTAAGTGACACTATGGTCGCTTCTGATTCTGTAAAATACCACAATACTGCAAGTAGAAATTCAAAAGAAGATATTGAAATTTTTCTATATGGAGAAGCTACAAACAAATCTGGATATACAAGGATTAAGCCCAAAGCAGAAGATATAGGAAAAAAAGGCTTTATATATATCTTTGCTCAATGAGACTATTTTTCACACTAGTCTCATTTTCCATATAAGATAATTTATTTTCAGCTAAAAAAAATTAAAA
>ERZ724515.322-NODE-322-length-18120-cov-15.057515_pt1 | contig 18120 bp, 19 predicted proteins | sample MGYA00376048_ERZ724515 | MGnify/ENA primary metagenome ERZ724515 (study PRJEB28724, sample SAMN07190885) | wastewater metagenome | isolation source: influent of sewage treatment plant in Hong Hong | place: Hong Kong | collected 2016-03-17 ... | reverse complement strand
CTAATTTTTCTATTTTAACTTCCCAATTCATTGGTATAAAATATTTTGTACTTTTTATTTTGAGTATTTGTCCAATTTGTGGTTTAAAATCTCTTGTCAATAATTCTACTTTTGTATCATTTGGAGTAATGAATTTTAGATTGTTTGTATTTAAATGAAAATCAAAAAGGGATTTTATATCACAGTTAATATATGAACTTTTAATAAATGTTTGCATCTTCTCTCCTTGTACAAATATTTTATACAAGGATAATTTACAAAAATCAGAATACTTTTAGTAGGTAATTTTTGTCAGTTTATAAATTTATTATAAACTTCTTCTTTCTATATATTCTCTAAAATCTTTAGCACCCTCTTTTGAGCTTGTGATAATCTCTGCAATTCCATCAAAAGAAATCTGAAGTTTTGATTGTTCTACACTTTTCATAGATTTGATTTTATCAACATTTACAATATAAGACCTATGAACTCTAAAGAAATTTTTACCATTTAAAAGTGTTTCTAAATCCCCTATTTTTCGTCTTACATAAGCATCTGTTTCTTTGATTTTTACAATTACTTCATCTAAATCAGCTTTGATGTAATAAATATCACTTATATCTATTAAATAAAGTTTATCGCCTCTTTTTCCTAAGATTTTTTTTGATTGTTCGTCCGATGAACTTTTAAAATTTCTGATTTTATCTAAAATATTTTTTATATCATTTGATTCAATTGGTTTTACTAAATATCCCATTCCACCGCTTTTATAGGCTTCAAGAGCAAACTCTGAATAAGCTGTTTGAAAAATAATAAAAGTTTTTGGCTCAAGTTGAATAATAGAATCAGCTAATTCAAGTCCTGTAATATTTGGCATAGAAATATCCAAAAAAACTGCATCAAATTTTGTTTTTGTTATCTCTTTTAGAGCGTCAATTGGATTATCAAAAGCTGTTATATCTTCTATTCCATTTTCATTTAATAACCTTTTTAATCTGCTTAAAGCCAAACTTTCATCATCAACTATCATTATTTTCAATTTTTATCCTTTTAACTCTATTATAAATAACATTTTATCATCTAACTTTTCAAATGTTAAATTGCCCACTTTTTGAAGTTCCAATCTTTTTTGAAGATTTGATAAACCTGTTCCAAATTTGACAATGTTAGCTATTTTACCATCATTTTGTACTCTTATTTTGTCTTTTGAAAAATTTATATCAATATTTAATATTTTCCCTAAATATCCATGTTTTATAGCATTTTCAACCAAAAGTTGAATTGAGAATTTTGGTATTTTGATGTTTTTAAATTCACCAAAATCTTCTATATTTAAAACTATTTTTCCATCAAATCTTACATTTTCTATATTTACATAAGTTTTTACCATTGAAATTTCTGTTTCAAGAGAAATTAAACTTTCTTTATTTATAGCATTTCTCAAAAATTTAGAGATTTCAATAACTGCATTTTCTGCTTTTTTAGGGTCTTGATAAATCAACTCAGAAACTGAATTTAAAGCATTAAATAAAAAGTGAGGATTTAGCTCATTTTCCAAAGCTTTTAGTTTTGTCTCTAAAACTTGCGTTTTTATCTCTTCATTTTTGTATTTCATAGAGATAAATTGGTGCAAAATAAGTCCAACCAAAAAAGTCAAAAATCCAATAGTAATAGAAATATAAATCCAAAATGGGGAAATAATATGCAAAATCTTAAAATCACCCAAAGAAAAAAGAAGAAAAGAAAAAGAAAAACCTAAAAATCCAGATAAAAATGAAAAAATAAAACTAATCAAATACCAAAATCTTTTATTTACTTTTGGAAGAATAAATCTATTTGAAATGCTTATCAAAAGAAAAGCAAATAAAGAGATAAAAATAGCCGTTCCAGTACTAAAAATAATCGTTGAAATATTTTGTAAGTCATAACTTATAAAATAAAAACATAAAGAGATAAAAAATCCAAAAAATGCCCCAATGATGATGATGTAAAGCCAATCTTTTGATGCTATTTTAAGTTCAACTGTTTGCATTTAGTTCCTTTAAACAAATTTTGAAATAAAAAGTTTCTCATAATCTTCGTTATTTCTTTTAAGATAGATTAAATCTCCTTTTATTTCAAATAGTTGGTCATCTATATTTTCTTCAAAACAAATTTTTACAATATTATGAGTTTTTGAATATCTTTTTAATATTTCTATTGTAGAAATATCTATTTTATTCTTATTTAATACACAAATAATATTTTCTTGAATAAGTAATTTATATTCTGATAATGCTAATATATTAAGATTTCCAGATAGTTTTATTAAATTTCTACTTAATAAACTACTTAAATAACTATTTAATGTATTAAATTCTTCGTTTATTTCAATAAATAAAAAACTATTTTTCTCCCAAATTTCAATTCCATAAAAACTTGGAAGTAAATGTTCTTCTTTAAATAATACATTGACTATTTCATTTAAAAAAGTTTCATTTATTATAAATGTTACTTCTGATTCATCTCTAATTATATTTTTTTCATTAATTAAAATATCATACTGTATTAAAAGATTTGTCTCAAATTTATTACTTTTTTCAATCTCTTTTAAAAATTGATTTAAAGTTTTGGTTTTAGTTTTTTTATATTTGTTGTATATATAAATTAGAGGTATTAATTCAAGAACTGAAAATGGCAAATTCTTTGCTAGTCTTATATATTTTGTTTTTATGCTTTTATTTAAACCTTGATTATCCCTAATATATCTATATACATTTGAATAAATATATGTTTTTTCTTTATCTTCATCTGTAATTGATAAATTTAATAGTATGAAATATTGTTCTTCATTTGCTTTGATATTTTCTTTTTCATAGTCAATCCTTTCTTGTGTAACTTTTCCATCTAATAGATTTTGATAAAATTGCATCAATCTTTCATCTCTTTTTTTTGTAAAAAATTCAACACCCAATGAGGTTAATTGTTTAACTAAACCTACTGTAGGTTCACTTGTAATTGTTTCATAAGACTTTTTTATTAATTCATACACTAAAACTACCTTTTCAAATATTTTCTATTTTTTTAGCAGATGGAAAATCACCCCAAGAACCGCTTAACTCTTTTATATCTTCATTCCAGTTATTATTAAACCCTTGAAAATATTCCCAAAAACTAATAACTTCTATATCATCAATTTTATCCCTTTGATTATAGGTAATTATATATTTCTCATCCACATTAAAAGGGAGTTTTAAAAATGCATTTATTTCTCTTTTTTTATTCTCTTCAGTTAAACTATAACAAACTTGAATAGCTATAATCTTATTAGCTTTTTTTGCTATAAAATCACATTCGAAATCACTATTAAAATAAAAGATCTCAAAATCTGCTTTTTGAAGTTCAGTAAAAACAAGATTTTCCAATAACTTTCCATAATTTGAAGAAAAAGCATATCCTAAACTAATAAAACCATTATCACTCAAATATAATTTCTTTTTATTATTAATTTGCTCTTTTAATGAATATGAAAAAAGTTTTAACTCACTAAAAAGATACGAATTTTCTAAAAAAGAAATATAATCTTTTATAGATTTATCATTGATTTTTAATACTTTTGACAAAGAAATATACGAATACAAAGAAGTTAAATTTGTCAAAGCATAAAAACCAAGTTCTTTAAAACTCTTTATATCTCGAATTTGATTATTTGCAACACAATCTTTCAATAAAATAGTTTCATAATAAGTGCTTAAAACTTCTCTTTTAAATTCATCATCCAACTCATAAACTTCCACAAATGAACCATAATTCATCATATCATCTACAAGTTTTAAAACTTTGGGAAGTTCTTTATTAAGTTTTAAAAAATTATCAATGCCATTTATTTCAAGTATTTCAGAAAAACTAAGGGGATAAACTTTTGTTGAAATATATCGTCCACTTAAAAGAGTTGCAAATTGTGAATTTAAAAGTGACGAGTTAGAACCTGTAATAAATATTTTAGTAAATTCTTCACTATCATAAACACTTTTTACAAATTTTTCCCAACCATTTATGGCTTGAACTTCATCTAAAAAAAGATATTTTATATTCTTTTGGGTAAGTTTTTTTGCTGTTTGGATTATTTCATAAAATCCTGTTGGTTCATTTGAATATTTCATAAAAAAAGGGTCATCAAGATTTATGTATAAAATTTCCATAGGGTCGGTATTTAAACAAAGTTCATTTATAAAAAGTTTAAATAAAGAAGATTTTCCACTTCTTCTAATACCTTGTAAAACTTGTATATGTTTTAGAGAAAGATTTTTTACTAATTTTTGAAAAACTTCTCTTTTGTAAAGATTTTCATATCTTTTTTCCCAATGTTTATTCTGAGAAATTAAAACATTATTCAAGATATACTCCTTATAATTTATAAATATTAAGTATTATAATACTTAATATTTATTTTGTCAATTATATTTTATTTAATTCCTTGTTTAAAACCCCCACCCCAATAGCAACTCCTGGCCAACCTTGTCCTGCAAAAACTGTATCTCCAACATTGTACAAACCATCAAATGGGGTGTTACAACTTGGAAGTTGGAATATTGTTTTTGCAGTTATTGGCTTTCCGCCGCAATTAATTCTATTTATATATCTATAAAAAGTTTTTGAAGTGGCTGAAAAAATAGTTTTTATGTTTTCTTGTTTTATATTTTCAAAATTATTTAAAAATTCATTCATTATAAAATTCTGCGTTAACTCTTTTTTAGCTTCATATTCATCTTTTGTTAGACCTTCCCAAAATATGGCTTTTGAGTGAGTTGAAATTGTGATACTATAACCATCATGTGATAATTTTTCATCATTTATATCTGAAATAGAAACAAAAAAAGAGTTTGAAATACTATTTGGAATATTTTGTTTTAAAATTATTTGATAGTGATGTAAAAGTTTCTCTTTTGTATCTAACTTCAAATAAACCACAAAAGCACTTTGGTCGCTAAATGAAAATTTATCGTAATACTTTTTTATATTTTCATCTAAAAATAGTTTTGAGCTTTCAAAAATTGCAGAATTTAATATCACTTTTGAAGTCAAATATTCATCTTTTGTGGAGATTAATCTATATTTGTTTTGCTCTTTTTTTATTGAAATTATTTGTTCTTTATTTTGAACATTTACATCTTTTAATAAATCTTCTATTATTTGTCCCATTCCACCAATTGGATAAAAAACCTTATGAAAGGGATAAGCTAAACCCAAACTCATAGCTAAAAGTGATAAATCTTTTGAGTCTGTTTGAAGAGTTATCAAAAGTTGTGAATTTATAAAAGCTTTATACTCTTTTGAAATATTTGGCAAAACTTCATTTATATATCCCTCAGCTGTTTTAAAAAGCATAAAACCAAACTCTTTTAAAAGTTCAGCTACAAACAAAGCTGTTTTAGCATAAGCTTGAAAGCCATATTTTGCAAAATATACTTTTTTTAAAGTCCAAAATCTTTCATCAATCTCCTTGATTGTTTTCCAAAAAACTCTATTATTTTTATGATAATAAACATTGTTTAGATTTGTTAAAAACTCTTCAAAATTCGCAACTCTATCAACTATTCTTTTATTTTGAATAGTTCTAATTGCTATTTTACTCTCAACAATATTTGGAATAACTCCTACTTCATCAAAGATATTTTTGATTGGATGATTGTTTTCATATCCTACAAAAGTAGTTGCTCCTGCATTAAAATAAGCTGCATTTCTTTTAAAAGTTGAAGCACAACCTCCTAAGTTTTTATCTTTTTCGAAAAGAATTAAATCCTTATTTTTATTTAAAGCAGAGATTAGACTTCCACCTATTCCACTTCCAATAACAGCTATATCAATATTTTTCATTGTTTGCTCTTTTAAACTCTTCAATAGCCCTATTTCTTGAGTATTCAATAGAAACTAATTGTTTTGGATAATCTAAAAACAGATTTGATTGAACACCATTTTCACTATGAATAAGTTTTGCATTTACATCTTTTAGTTCAGGAATTACAGACTTTATAAAAATAGCATCTTTATCAAATTTTGCTGATTGTAAATAGGGATTAAAAACTCTAAAATATGGCACAGAATCAGCGCCTGTACTTGCTGCCCATTGCCAAGAACCGATATTTGAACTTGCCTCATAATCAAGGAGTTTTGAAGCGAAATATTGTTCCCCTTTTTTCCAATCTACAAGTAAATTTTTTGTCAGATATGAAGAAACAATCATTCTTAAACGGTTGTGCATAGTTCCAGTAATATTGAAATATCTCATGCTCGCATCAATCAAAGGAACGCCCGTATTTCCCTCACACCATTTTTGAAAAGCTGTTTCATCTTCATTCCAATTTACTTTTATCTCATTTAGATTTTCAAACTCACTTTTTGGAAAATGAAACAAAATATAGTTATAAAACTCTCTCCAAAAAAGCTCTCTTATAAAAAAATCTTTTTGGCTTTTTATAGCTCTCATTTTTTTAATTTTATTAAAAAGTTCCCTTGGGCTTATAAGTCCAAATCTTAAATGAACAGCTAAATTTGAAGTTGCATTTTTATAAAAAAAATCTCGACCTTCTTGATAATCTGAAATTTTTAAGGAAAACTCATTTATAAGTTCATCTGTACTTTTTTCCAAAAACTCTGGTAATGTTTGCTCAAGAAATCCCATCTGCTTTAAAGTTGGAACAAAATCATAAGCAAACTCTATTTTTTTTAGATTCTTTGCTCTTTCAAACTCAACTAAACTCTCACTTTCCCAAATAAACTCTAAAGATTTATAATATGGAGTAAAAACTTTATAAGGTGTGTTATCTTTTTTTAAACAATTATTTGGATGAGTAATAAAAGAATCAGTAAAAGTTTGCATTGGGATAATTTTAGCTATCTCTTCATCTCTTTTTTTTGCATAATCATCAAAATCAACTGAACACAAAATTGAGTCAAAACCTTGATTTTTTAGAGTTTCAAAAACCTCTTTAGGAGTTCCGTAAAATATTGCTAAATCAAGCCCTAAAATCTTTAATTCTTGTTTTAATTTTAGAACACTTTTATAGATAAAGGTAACTCTTTTATCCTCTTTTTTTAATTTATCCAAGATATTTTTATCAAAAATAAAAATAGGCAATACTTCATCTTTTGCATTTGCTAATATTGCACTATCACTTACTCTTAAATCTCTTCTAAACCATAAGATTTGTTTCATTATTTATAAGCCTTAATATCACTTCTTAAAGCCAATTCACTAGGATATGGATTTAAAAATTTTTGCACTTTTAAATACTGCACATCAAATCTTTTTACATATAAATTTATTATTTTCATAACAGCAATTAAAGGAATAATTTTTTCTTTATACTCAGCTAAAGCTTGTAAAATCTCCTCTTTTTCTTCTTTTGTTATAAGTTTTTTAAAATATCCAAAAATATGAAGTAAAACATTATAAGTTTTATTTACACTTCCTTTTAAACTAATAGCTTTTAAAAACTCCTCTTTATACTCTTCTAAAACTTCATTTAGTTGATTTTTTTCTTTATTTGCAACAATTCGTCCTAAAGTTGTATATGATTTTTGAGCTTTTGAATAAATAAGATATTTATATGAAGTATGAAAAATAACTAAATCATTAAAAGTTGGATTTGATTTTAAAAACTCATGCAGATGTTGATAAGCAAAAATTTGCATCAAAAAGTTTTCCCTAAGCCATGGGTCAATTAATCTTCCCTCTTCTTCAACTGGCAAATATGGATATTTTTGTTTTATTTTTTTTGCAAATACTCCAACACCATTTTTTACACTTGGAGCATTAAAAGGTTTATAAACTTTTACCCTTTCAAGCCCACAAGTTGGAGACGCTGATTTTAAAATAAAACCACATAAATCATCATTTTGGATTTCATCTGAACACTGTTCTGAAATATTATCAAGTTCAATAGTTACATCTTTTGGAGTTTTTGTAGAAGTTAGGATTTTAAGTTCACCAGTTTCACTTAAAGTTTGTCGAATAGCCTCTCTGGGACTTCCCCAAATTATAGTTTCAGGACAATAAGGAACTGTTTGAAAATATTTTTGCAAAATATCAACTATAAACTTATCAGTAGCCCCTACTCCATCATAACGACATTTTGTACCAATCAAACAGGCTGAAACTCCTAATTTCATAAAAAATCCTTTTTTTAAATTTAATCTATTTTATAATAAAAAGGAGTTTTTTGGTAGGAAAAATTTATAGGTTTATCTTCATTTTTTTCAAAATTTCATAAGTTTTTGTAACATCATAAGTCGCACTATGATATTTGTCTGCTTCAAATTCTATTCCATAGTATAAACAAGTCTCATCGAGTTTTGGATTTTTTAATCTTCCATTTTTTCCAAAAACATTTACAATCTTTTTATTTTCACTCATAGTACAAATATGATTTTGAAACTTAACTCTATTATTTATATGTCTTAATTCAAACTTTATATTATGAGCAACTAAAGTTTTCGAACCAAAACAAAATTCTAAAAACTCTTCGTCTTCACTAAAATATGAACTATAAGATTTGTCTTTTCTATAATCAAGTATTAATTCAGGTGTTAATCTATGAACTGCGTAAGAGTAAAAATTGACTGGAAATCTTGAAAGATAATATCTATGAAATTTATCTAAAATCTTAAAATCTTTATCTATTTTTACAGCAGCTATTTCTATCACATCACCAATATTTGAGGTATTTGTTTCAAAATCTAAAATAATCATTTGTATGTTTCTCTTTTGTTATTTTTTTTATTTTTAATGGTAAAAAGGGTATTTATTAGAATATTATATCAAAAACTTAATGATAATTTAAAGTAACAAAGACTAGAATTTAGCTATAAAACAAAAGGAGTCTGTTATGCAAATAGGTTCATCAAACTCAACTATAAATCAAAATGTTTATTTAAATGCAAATCAATCTTTAAATAGAATAGCTACTGGTTTAGAATTAAATCAAGCTAGTGATGATGCTTCTGGAATATCTATAGCAACTAGTTTATTAGCTCAATCAAATGGTTATGGACAAGCAATAGAAAATGCAAACTCAGCAATTGCAGCGACTCAAATAGCTTCAAGTGCAACAAATGAACAATCAAATATTCTAGACAATATTAAAGAAAAGCTTCTTCAAGCCTCAACAGATACTACAAGTCAAGAAGGAAGAGATGCTATTTTAAAAGATATACAAAAACAACTAGAACAATTTGATAAAATTGCAAGTGGCACAAACTATAATGGACAAACATTACTTCAAAAGAGTTCAACAGATAGCTCAGTATCGGATGTTCAACAATATCAATCAGGGTTGAAAGGTGAACAAATCATAGAAACTTCAGGTATTCAATCAAATACTCAAGGGTTGGGCTTGACAGCTTTGGCAAATCAAGATGCCACAACTTTTACTTCAAGTGATGCAAAAAGCTTTTTAGAAAATGTTGATAAAGCAATAAGTGGTTTGAATAATGTAAGAGGTGAATTTGGAGCAGTTCAAAATCAGCTAGAGAGTTCAAGTAGAAATCTTCTTTCTCAACAAACAAGTACTTTGAATGCTGCTTCATTGTTTGATACAAATTATGCAAAAGAAAGTTCTAATTTTTCTAAACAAAATATATTGGCTCAAATTGGTTCATTTGGACAAGCTCAAGCTAATAACTTGAATCAGCAAATAGTTTCAAGACTTTTAGGACAATAAAAAAAGGCTCAAGTTTGAACTTGAGCCTATCTTCCATATCTATCTCTATCCCATCTTCTACCATCATAAAATCCACGGTCATGATGATGTTTTCTATAGTGTCTATAAGGAGGTCTTCTATCATAATCATTATAAATAACAACTACAGATGAAGGCTGAACTCTTCTTTCATAATATCTATCATCATAATAATCATCTCTTATGTAAGTTGTTGTTCTTTCATAACCATTATTATAGTTATTGTTATAGTAACCATTATTATTGTATGTATTATACGAAGGTGTTCTTGAATTATTTGCAATCGTAGCACCAAGTAATCCACCAGCTACTCTTGCAACATCTTTTCCATTCCCTTTTCCAATTTGATTTCCAATTGCAACACCAATTGTAGCACCTACAACCGTGTCCAATCCTATACTATTATTATCTGCAAAAACTAATGAACTCGAAATTAAAAACATCGCTAATATTTTTTTCATATTAACTCCTCGTATTATATTTTGAAAGTATAAATGTTTATTGTGAAGATATTGTGTAAAATAAAATCTACTTTAATTTACCAAAAATCTTATATTTTTTCCAATAGATATCCAAAGCTTCATGAAGTTTTTCATCTGATAATTTTGTTTTTTTCTTTATTCCAAACCTTGTAATAAAAGATTCAGCCATAATAGTCTCTTCTATTGTTGGATTTTTCATATAATCAAACATCGCTTTTTTTACATCTTTTTCACTACTGTATTTCAATAAATATCTGTAAAAATATTTATCTATACTTACAGGTAATTTATCATGACATTTTACACAATTTGTTTCATAAATATTCTTTTCATCTTTTGAAAACAAAGATAAAGATATTAAAAATATTAAAAATAACTTTTTTACCATCTTATTTTTACCTTTGTTCCAACATCAATATTAGATGTAACTTCAATTTTAAAATCATACTCTTTTGCAATTAACGAGACTATATTTAAACCTATTCCAAAACCACCAACACTTTTATCAAATCTTGAATATCTTTCAAAAAGTTTTTCTAAGTTTTCTTTACTAATTCCTTTTCCGCTATCTTCAATAATTAAAGAATTTTTGGTCAAAACTATTCTTATAAAACCAGAAATTTTGTTATATTTTATAGCATTTGAAATTAAATTATCAATTAATTTTGAGATTTTTTTTACATCACAAAAGATAAAAACCTCTTCTTTAATATAAATTTGGAAATCTATTTTCTTCATATTAGCAATACTATTAAAAAAATCTATTCTTTGTTTTAAAATAGTTGATAAATCGATATTTTCATTATTTGAAATAATTTGATTATTTAATGTAATAAAAGTTAAATCTTCATATATATTAGAAATTGTTTTTGCACCAATTTCTATTCTATTAATCTTTTTAGCTAATTTATCATCTAATAAATTTTTATCAATCATTTCAATATTCGCAATAATAGCTGATACAGGAGTATTTAACTCATGTGTTGTATCTTTTATAAATCTATCAAGTAAATGTAATGCATCACGCATTGGTTTTAAAAAAAGTTTTGAAATGAAATATCCTAAAAAAAGCATAAAAGCAAAAGCCAATAAAAAATAAACTACCATCTTATATTTTATATTTTCAAACCAGATTTTATCATCTAAAATTTCAACAACAATATACTTAGAACCTAAATAATAAGATTCAGGCTCTTTTATAAAATGAATATAATCCTTATTTAAATAGATAACTTCATCTAAACTTACATTTCTAGATTTTAAAGTTGAAAAAATTTTTCTTTTATCACTATCGTAAACCGCTGATTCAAATCTCTCATCTCTTGGATAAATATCATTTTTATCAATATTTACATGTAAATCTTTTAGTCGATAAACCAAATCATTTGAATAATTTTGTAAAATTTGTCTTTTTTCTTGAAGCATCAAATCTTTTTGAAACTGATAGTATAAAAAAGAAACAACACTTAAGATTACTAAAACAAGAAAAGAGTAAAGGAAACTAAAACCTAAAAGAGTTCTAGTTTCACTCTTGGTTAAATCTATACCCGAGTTTTTTAAGACTAACAATTTTATCTTTTCCTAATATTTTTCTTAGATTTTTTATATAAGTTCGCAAAGAGTTATCACTATACTCTTCATCATAATCCCAAACATAATCATAAATTCTATCATGAACTAGGAGTTCATTTGAATGTTGTAAAAAGAATTTTAAAAGTTTTAACTCTTTCAAATTTAATTTTATTTCAACTCCTTTGTCTCTTAATTCATTCGAAATAGAGTTAAAAGTTATCTCTGGCGTAATTTGAATCAAATCGCTTTTATTGTGAGAAAACTCTCTTCTTAATATAGTTTGAACCCGTATTAAAAGTTCTTTTAACTCAAAAGGTTTTCTAATATAATCATCACAACCACTAGAAAACCCCTCTTCTAAAGAATCCATAGAGTTTAATGAAGTTATAAAAATAGCTGGAACACTTTTATTTTGTTTTCTAACCTCTTTTAATACTTCAAAACCATTTTTATTTGGAACATTGACATCTAACAACAATAAATCAAAATTATTTTCATAAATAGCTGCTATTGCATCTTCTCCATCATAAACACAAGTTACATCAAAGCCTTGCTCATCAAAATAGTCACTTACTGTTTCACTCAGATTTAAATCATCTTCTAATAATAATATTTTAGTTTTCATCTTGTAATTGCTCTTCTTTTATAATGTTTCCACTTAATCTAATTTGATATTGAATTTTTTCATTTTCGCTCATATTTGGAATTCTAGAATTTAATTCTTTTAAAAAAGATTCCCTATTTTCATCTTTTACAAAACCAATAATTGCTATTAACTCTTGTGTACTCATTTCAGAATAATCCTCTTTTGCAAAAAGAAAACTAAACAATAAAAAGGATATCAATATAATTTTTTTCATATTATTTTAACTCTATTTTTTGATTTGATTGTAACATATTAAATGTATAATAATTGTTGAATAACTTAATTTTTATATAAGCTATTCAAGAATTACTTTTTTTAATCAAAAAATAATTATTTTATAATTTGTTTTAAGGTTTTATAAATAAATTTTTACTAAAATGAAATAAAAAAAGAGATATTTATGTTTAAAAATATTACATTAAGTGCTTATTTAGTTCTTCTATTAAGTGGTTGTTTTGGAGGAGAGAAAGTTGAAAAATGGACAGCTTTTATACATCCAGATAAAAACGATATTAAAAAAAACATAAAAAGTCCAATTACCTTTTCAACTTTAGAAGAGTGTAAAAAAATTTCTACTTTAGAAATTAAGAATCAGAATTTAGAAAATATTGCTTTTTTTAAATGTGGTTTAAATTGTAAATATCATGAAGGTATGAAATTAGAAATTTGTGAACGAATATTAAGTTCTACAGATAAATAATTTATTATATGAAGGAAAAGAGTGAGAGAGCTAAAACATTTTAATATATGTTTTCATTCAAATGAAATAAATAAAGAATTAAATGAATATATAAACTCTTATTGTAATTCTCTTTTCAAATATAATAATTCAGATGAATTAATTGAACTAATAAATAGTAAAAATATTCATTTACTCATCACAAAATATGACTTTGAATTATTAAAACAAATAAGAACTATTAATAAACAAATACAAATAATTGCTATTTTAGATCAAATAAATCATACTCATTTACTAGAATCTTTAGAAATAAGACAGATAAAATTCATACAAAATTTAAATTCTATAAATGAGTTTATAACTGTTTTAAAAAATTGTATAAAAAATATTGACTCAAAAAAATCTAATATATTAAATTTAAAAAATGACTTTACTTATGATTTCTATAATAAAACTTTATTCAAAAAAAACACAATTATCCTTTTAAGTAAAAAAGAGTTACTATTTTTAAACTATATGCTTATAAATACAAATAGAGAGTTAAGTTATGCAGAACTTGAAAAAATGATTTGGGAAGGATTTATGACTCAAGATGCTTTACGTTCTTTAATTAAAGAATTAAGAAAAAAAACATACAAAGGACTCATAAAAAATATTTCAGGAATTGGATATAGAATAGATTTATGAATGAAAAAATTTCATTAAAATATATATTCAAACTACTTCTTGAAAATAAAAAATCTCTTATTTTAGGGCAAATAATAACCCTAATTACTATTTTAATAAGTGTTCCGATACCTTTACTTTTACCTCTTTTGGTTGATGAAGTTTTACTAAATAAACCAGATTTTCTTATTAAAAATATCAATTATTTTTTAGGGGAAGGAACAGCTTTTTATTATGTTGCAATTGTTACTTTTATTGTTTTATTTTTACGATTGATATATTTTATTTTTGGTGTTTTAGTTACAAAAATTTTTACAAAATTCTCAAAATATGTAACTTTCAAAATTAGAGAAAAGCTTCTTACTCATCTTGAACGCGTAAATATGAATGAATATGAAAGTTTAGGAAGTGGAAGTATAAGTGCTAATTTAATAACTGATGTAAATACTTTGGATAATTTTATTGTTTCTATTTCAAGCAAACTTATAGCTTCAATTCTAACTTTAATTGCTGTTGCAGTTGTAATAATAGCAATAGATCCTATTTTAGGATTTATGATTTTATTTATTCAGCCAATTATTATAATTATTTCCAAACAAATAGCTAATAAAACGGGATTGTTAAAAAAAGAAGAGAACAAGACTATTGAAATCTTTCAAAATAATATAAATGAAACTTTAGAACTATTTGGACAAATAAAAGCTAGTAATAAAGAGAAATTTTTCTTTGATGATTCTATAAAAAAAGCAAATGATATTCAGCAAACATCAAATGAATTTAATTATAAAAGCATAGCCTATGAAAGATTTTCTTTTACAATTTTTTTATTTGCTTTTGAAATATTTAGAGCAGTTGGTCTTTTACTTGTAGCTTATAGTGATTTATCTTTGGGTTTAATGTTCGCGATGTTTGGTTATATTTGGTTCATTATGACGCCTGTTCAGGATATTTTAACTATTCAATATTCATATGCTAGTGCAAAAACTGCAATGAATAGAATCAACAAAATCCTAGATTTGAGGCTTGAAAAAAATGGAAGTGTCCAATTATCTAAGGAAAAAAGTGTTGATATCTCTATCAAAAATTTGTGCTTTTCTTACAATGACAATAAACAGATTTTAAAAAACATCTCTTTTGATATAAAATCAGGAGAAAAAATAGCAATTATTGGGGCAAGTGGAAGTGGAAAAACGACAATAGCACATTTAATTTCTGGTTTTTATTCCAAAGATTCTGGAGATATTTTATATAATAAAATAAGTATAGATGATTTGAATAGACAAAGTTTAAGACAAAATGTTTTTTTAGTTCTTCAAATGCCTATATTGTTTAATAATACTTTACGATTTAATATCACAATGGGAAATGAAAGTATAAGTGATGAAGAGATTTTTGCCTCTTTAAAAATCGCTCAACTTTATGATATTGTCCAAAATATGCCTTTAAAACTCAACACTATTGTAGGAAAACAAGGAATTAGATTAAGTGGTGGTCAAAGACAAAGATTATCAATTGCTAGAATGATAATTGCAAATCCTGCTATTGTGATATTTGATGAATCAACATCAGCTTTAGATGTTGCTACAGAAACAAAACTATTTACTCATTTACAAGAATTCTTAAAAAATAAAACCGTAATAACAATTGCTCATAGATTAAGCACTGTTAAAAATGCTTCTATGATTTATGTTTTAGATGATGGTGTTTTAGTTCAAAGTGGAAATCATGACGAATTAGAAGAGCAAGAAGGTCATTATTTGGAGTTTGTAAAAAATCAGCTAATTTGACTATAATATAAGAAATAACTAAAGGCATTTTATGCACACTATAGATTTAAAAAATTATTTCTTTTATTTTGCAAGTTTCGTTGTAATAATAGCTGGAGTGAAAATCGCTAGTGAAATCGTTGTGATACTATTTTTAGCAATTTTCATCTCTTCTATTTTTTCATCTTTATTAAAATATTTACAAAAAAAATCTATTCCAAAAATTTTGTCATACTTTTTCATTTTACTAATAATTATTGGGGTATCCGTAATTTTAGCTTATGTAGTAAATATTTCACTAAAAGATTTTGTTACAAATTTACCCATTTATGAAGAAAAGTTTAAAAATTTAGTTTTAAAACTAATTCATATTTCTTCTAATTATGGTTTTGAAATAGATAAAACACAGATTATAGAAAATCTCAATTTTTCCTCTTTTTTTGGAGTAACTACAAATGTAATTGGAGGAGTTAGTACTTTTTTATCAAAATTACTTTTAGTTGCAATTGGAGTTGCTTTTATACTTGCTGAAACAAAATCTTTTCAAACAAAATTAAAAGTAATCTTTAGAAATAATGCAAAAAAACTGGCAAGATTTAATCTATTCTCTTACAATATACAAAAATATTTCGTAGTAAAATCTTTTACAAGTTTTCTAACAGGCTTTATTGTAGCTATTATGCTTTCATTTTTTGGTGTTGATTATCCAATTTTGTGGGGACTTATTGCAATGCTTTTTAACTTTGTTCCTGTTGTTGGCTCAATTATAGCTTCTATACCTGCAATTTTATTGGCATTGATGAATTTTGATATGAATATCACTCTTTGGGTTACTATTTTATATGTAGTTATAAATATCTCCATTAGTAATATTCTTGAACCAAAACTAATGGGAAAAGAGCTTGGTCTTTCTCCTTTGGTTATATTTTTCTCTTTAATTTTCTGGGGTTATATTTTAGGAATTGTTGGAATGTTTTTAGCTGTTCCTATTACAATGACCTTGAAAATCGCTTTTGATTCAAATATAAATACAAACTGGATTGGAATTTTGATGTCTGATTTATCAAAAAAAAGAGAAAAAAAACAAGGAGAATTAGATGTTTAAAAAGTTTTTGTTATTTGCAATTATAATTTCTTTATTTAGCTCTTGCACTCTTCAAAATCATAAAAAATTAAGAATTTCAATAACCAATTGGATAGGTTACACACCCTTATTTTATGCAAAAGAGAAAGGTTGGCTCGAACTTTTAGATGTAAAACTTCTAAATGTAGTCTCTTTGAGTGAAAATATGTATTTATATAAATCTGGAAATTCTGATGCTTATGTTGGAACGCAATATGAATATAACACTTTAGTTAAAAATATAGAATCTTTAATTCCCATTTTATTATTTGACAAATCAAATGGTGGAGATGTGATTATAAGTAATTTGAGTATTCAAGAGTTGCAAAATAGTAAAACAACTATAGATGCTTATTTAGAAATGGATTCAATTAATTCTATGTTATTTGAAGATTTTATAAGCAAATATAATCTAAAAAATAAAGATATAAACTATATAAATAAAGACCAAGCTTTTATTTCTGAATTAAAAGATATAGAAAATCCTACAATCATAATAACCTACGCACCGTATAATTCAGTTTTAGAAAAAGTTGGTTTTAAAGAGTTGATATCAACTAAAAATAATTTAGATTTGCTTGTTATTGATGCGATGTTTACAACAAAAGAGACTTATTTAGAAAATAAAGAGACTTTTATTGAACTGAAAAAATTAGTAGATAAGTCAATAAATAACTTAGAAAAAGACCCTAAAGAGTTTTATGAAACAATAAAAGATTATCTTCCAAATACAAGTTATGAAGAATTTCAGAAATCTTTGGATGATATTGTATGGATAAATAAAAACCCCTCTTCTAAAATTATTGAAAAGTTAAGCAATAGTAACTTTCCAACAAGAGATATAATAAAATGATATACAATATTCAAAGATTTATTCTATTTTTTCTTTCTTTGTTACTACTTTTATTTTATATGATTTTTAGTTATTACTTTTTTAAACAAGAGGAAGAAATAGCAAATGTAATACTAAAATCTCTTAAAAACAATATAGCTGAAACAAGTTATACTTTATCAAAAAATATAGAAAAAAAAGAGGATATTTTGGCTCATAGAGCCTTGCTTGATAGAATAGCTTCAAATGAAGATTTTATAAAAGCTATTTTAGTTTTTGATAATGAAAAATTACTATTAACAACACAGCCGAATTATAAAATTTTAGATAAGAAGAATAAAAATAATGATTTAGATAGTTCATATAAAAAACTCACTAATCAAACTTATATTGAACAAGATATTCCATTTTATGAAGGTAAAGATAAAAAAAGACTTTTATTGATTTATGTTTTTGAACACGAACAAATACACTCTCATTTTATAAAAAACAAATTGGATTTTATTTTATATTTTGGATTATTGCCTGTATTAGCACTTTTATTTTTAATTATTTTATTAAGAATTTATATTACTAAACCTCTTGAACTTTTAAGACAATACGCATACTATAATACAAAAGTTCCAAAAGCTTTTAAACTAAGAGAACTTGAA
>ERZ724515.314-NODE-314-length-18233-cov-8.341072_pt1 | contig 18233 bp, 15 predicted proteins | sample MGYA00376048_ERZ724515 | MGnify/ENA primary metagenome ERZ724515 (study PRJEB28724, sample SAMN07190885) | wastewater metagenome | isolation source: influent of sewage treatment plant in Hong Hong | place: Hong Kong | collected 2016-03-17 ... | reverse complement strand
ATTTGATGGAGAGGATTCATGAAACACGTTTTTATTATCGGTAGTCGTGGACTGCCTGCAAAATATGGTGGCTTTGAGACCTTTGTCCAACAATTGGTGAGCCATCAGGAATCTGAGGAGATTCATTACCATGTGGCGTGCTTGTCTGATACAAGTCATCATCAACATTCAACCTACCTGGGTGCAGATTGCTTTACCATTAATCCACCAAAACTTGGACCGGCTCGTGTGATTGCTTATGATATGATGGCGATTACTTATGCCCTTAAAATCATCAAGAAACAGCAGATAGAGCGACCAATTTTCTATATCTTGGGAAATACCATAGGTGGCTTCATAGTGCCTTTTGCAAAAATGATTCACTCTGTTGGAGGTACCTTGTTTGTCAATCCAGATGGTTTGGAGTGGAAACGTGCAAAATGGGCTAAACCAGTTCAACGTTATCTAAAATTTTCTGAGAAAATGATGGTTCGTTATGCGGATTTGATTGTCGCTGACAATGAAGGTATCGAAGATTACCTTCAGTCTGAATACTCAGCTACAAATACAACTTTTATAGCATATGGTACAGATTTAACACCGACAACTCTGACGAATGAATCAGAGAAGGTTCGTCACTATTTTGAAAAATGGAAAATAAAAGAGAAAGAATATTTCCTTATAGTTGGTCGCTTTGTTCCAGAAAATAATTATGTAACAGCTATCAAGGAATTTATGGTCAGCAAGACAAAACGTGATTTGGTCATTGTAGCCAATCATGAAGGATCTGCTTATTTCCAACAGCTTCAAGAAGAAACTGATTTTGCATCTGATCCACGTATCAAATTTGTTGGAACTGTGTACGATCAAGAACTACTAAAGTATCTTCGACAGGAGTGTCGTGCCTATATCCATGGACATGAAGTTGGTGGAACAAATCCTGGTTTACTCGAGGCCTTGGCACAAACCAATGAAAATTTAGTTTTAGGTGTTGATTTTAATAGAAAAGTTGCCCTGCAAGGTGCTCTTTATTGGAGCAAAGATGGAGGAAATTTGGCTAGTTTGATTGATCAAGTAGATGGACAAGCAGAATCCATCGAGTTTGGAAAAGCTGCAAAAAAACACATGCAAGAAGCCTATACATGGGAAAAAATTGCACGTGAGTACGAGGAATTATTTTTACGATGAAAGTCAATATTTTGATGTCGACCTATAATGGTCAACAGTTCTTGGCTGAGCAAATTCGTTCTATTCAAGAACAGTCATACACAGACTGGACTCTCTTCATCCGTGATGATGGTTCCAGTGACAATACAAAAGAAATCCTTAAGGATTTTGAGCGTCAAGATAGTCGAATTCATCTTATTGATAGTGATAAGAGTGACAATCTTGGAGTTATAAAAAGTTTTCACAAACTCGTGAACCATGATAGGGCTGACTATTATTTTTTTAGTGATCAGGATGATGTTTGGTTGCCAAATAAATTGGAACTTAGTCTAAAGGAAGCTCAAAACTATCTAGCTGATCTTCCCTTAATGGTTTATATGGATTTAAAAGTGGTCAATCAAGATTTAGAGATTATGACTGAAAGCATGGTTAAATCTCAATCTCACCATGCAAATACTGAATTAGTTCAAGAGTTGACCGAAAACACGGTAACAGGTGGGGTCGCCATGATCAATCATGCTCTCGCTGAAATGTGGCAAGAGACGGATGATATACTCATGCACGATTGGTACTTAGCCTTACTTGCTTCAGCCTTTGGGAATTTGGTGTTTATTGATCAACCAGGGGAACTGTACCGCCAGCATTCAGATAATGTTTTAGGGGCTCGAACTCTCTCAAAGCGCTTTAAAAAATGGATTCGTCCTCACATTTTATTTGCGGTTTATTGGGACTTGATTAAAAATAGTCAAAAACAAGCCCGTCATTTACTACAAATGCCTCTATCTCAGTCAAATAGAGAGTTAATTGAAGCATTTGTAACCATTATGGACAAACCAATGTTTGAACGATTCAGGATTTTGAGAAAATATGGATTGAGAAAAAACAAAGCCTTCCATACATTAGTATTCACAACACTGATTGTGACAAAATTTGCATATAAGGAATAGTTATGAATTTATTTAATAAAGAAAATCAAATACTCTTGAGAGAGATGATTAGAACAGATTTTAAATTACGTTACCAAGGTTCTCTCATTGGGCATCTTTGGTCGATTTTGAAGCCGATGTTATTGTTTACAATAATGTATCTCGTTTTTATTCGATTTTTAAGAATTGATGATGGAACTCCACATGCTGCAGTTGGTGTCTTGTTTGCGATGGTTAATTGGAATTTTTTTGCCGAGGCAACTAATATGGGAATGTTATCTATTGTTTCACGAGGAGATTTGATTAGGAAATTAAGTTTTCCAAAAGAAATTATTGTCATTTCTTCTGTCGCAGGAGCAGCGATTAACTATAGTATTAACTTAATTGTGGTTTTAGCTTTTTCAATTGTTAATGGCATTTATCCTAATGTAAATTTCTTGGTTTTGATACCTCTATTCTTAGAATTGGTTTTATTGGCTACTGGGATTGCATTTATTTTATCTAGCTTATTTGTAAAATATCGCGATATTGGTCCAATCTGGGAAGTTGTTATGCAAGCAGGAATGTATGCAACACCGATTATCTATTCATTGACCTATCTCATAGATCGTGGTCAGGAGCAAGTTGCCAAATTCCTTATGCTTAATCCACTTGCACAGATTGTGCAGGATATTCGCCACTATATTGTATTTGATGGAAATCCACGTGGTTGGGATATTATCGGAAATAAACTAATTGTACTCATTCCATATGTTATACCTTTCATAGTTTTTGTGATTGGTTTAATAATCTTTAAGAAAAATGCTAAACGTTTTGCGGAGATTCTCTAATGACAAAAAATATTGCAGTAAAAGTTGAACATGTTTCAAAATATTTCAAATTACCAACTGAAAGTACTCAAAGCCTTCGAACAGCTCTTGTAAATCGATTTAAAGGGATTAAAGGCTATAAAGAGCAACATGTACTAAGAGATATCAATTTTGAAGTAGAAGAAGGTGACTTTTTCGGAATTGTAGGACGGAATGGTTCAGGTAAATCAACACTGCTCAAAATAATATCTCAAATTTATGTTCCAGAACAGGGAAAAGCAACTGTAAACGGGAAGTTAGTTTCTTTTATCGAACTTGGTGTAGGTTTTAACCCAGAATTAACAGGAAAAGAAAATGTATATTTGAACGGTGCCATGTTAGGGTTTACTCAAAAGGAAATTGACGATATGTATGATGATATCGTTGATTTTGCTGAACTGCATGAATTCATGAATCAGAAATTGAAGAACTATTCTAGTGGTATGCAAGTTCGTTTGGCTTTCTCAGTTGCGATTAAGGCCCAAGGTGATGTACTCATTCTTGATGAAGTGTTAGCTGTTGGCGATGAAGCTTTCCAAAGAAAATGTAATGACTATTTCTTAGAGCGTAAGAAAAGTGGCAAAACAACTATTCTCGTAACTCATGATATGGGAGCAGTGAAGAAATATTGTAACCGTGCAGTATTGATTGAGGACGGCGAGGTGAAGGCGTACGGCGATCCGTTCAATGTCGCCAATCAGTATAGCTTTGACAATGCCGAAGTCATTGATGCTGATGAAGTGTCAAATGATACTGAAACTGAGAATGCTTATATCGAAAATTTAGAGTTGGAATTTTTATCTGAATATCGAATTTCACAAGCAGGAAAAGTGCGTTTTAAGGTTTCATATACTGTTTTGAAAGATATTCCCACCTATGTGGCTATTTCTTTTACAGATATTGACAGAGGCGTTTGGATATATAACGATAATACAATGGATGATTTAACTCAAGGGACTGGTTTTAAATCCTTTGTTTATGAATGTTATATGGATAATTTAAACGACTTGAAAATGAAACTGGAATTGACGGTGAGAGATGAGGATGGTCAGCTTTTGGCATATATTGACAGGGAAAAAATTCCGGTTATTATGCTGAACCGCGATGACTTAGACATCAATGATAAATCATCTTTGGATTCATCAACAGGATTATTAAAACGCAATGGTGCATGGACAAGACAAAGCTAGAAACTCGGAAGAATTAGGGACAACAATGGAAATATCAATCGTTTGTACAAATTTTAATAAAGGTCAGTGGATTAGAGAAACTATTGAAGGTTTTCTAATGCAGGAATTTAGTAAGGACTTTGAAATCATACTAGTTGATGATTGTTCTACCGATATTTCAAAAGAAATTATTAGCGAGTATACCAATAATTACCCACATTTGATAAAGGCTTTCTTTCATGAAGAAAATCAAGGCATAGCAAAAACTTGGGTTGATGCATGTAATAAAGCGAGTGGGAGATATATTGCTAGATGTGATGGAGATGATTACTGGACGGATTCACTAAAGTTACAAAAGCAATATGATGCCCTTGAACAAAGCAATGTCTCTTTGTGGTGTAATACTGATTTTGATATTATTAAACCTGATGGTGAGGTTGTATTTGAGAGTGCTTTTCAAAATGAGCAAGTTGTTCGAATGGATTCCTATGAAAAAATGCTAGCTTACAAAGGTTTCACGATGTCTTCCACATGGTTGGTAGAAACTAAATTGATGTTATCTATCAATGAAACATTAGACTTAGAAACAAGCGATGATACCTTTAATTTACAGCTAGAGTTATTTCAAAAAACTCAACTAATCACACTCAATGATAGCACCACAGTCTATCGTTTGGGCTATGAAAGTGATTCGCATCCGGTCGACTTAGAAAAATTCATTCATCGTCATCAAAACCTACTAGAGACGCAGTTAAAATTCCTTGCTAAATATCCAGATGCCAACCTACATAAACTTTCAGAATACCTGTTTCAAGAAGTTTATTCCAGAGAAGTGATTGTGCATCAGCAAAAACTTACTGAAAATGAATTGAAAAATCACATCCGAAGTTTGGGTGAGCAATTAGCAACGATAAGTAGTGAAAAAACAAAACTAGAAACTAATAAGGTAGAACTTGAAACTGAAATCAATGAGTTAATTGATAAGAACAAGTCTATTAACGATGAGCTTTCAAAGGTTAGTACAGAATTGACTATGATACTCAATTCAAAAAGATGGAAATGGATTAGTAAGATTTTAAGTTTGTTTAGGAGATAATAGTGGAACGTTTACTACTGTATGTTCATTATAATCAGCACAATAAAGTAGATAATCATGTTGTTTACCAATTAAAACAGATAAGGCATATATATGACAAGCTGATTTTCATTAGTAATAGTCAAATTTCCTTCCCTGATTATGAAGACTTGACTAAAGAAGTCCAAATCGACTACTTTTTACAACGTAAAAATGAGGGATTTGATTTTGCTGGCTGGAAGGACGGCTTGATGCTACTTGGCTTTGAAACAGTTTCCAATTACAATTCAGTTACTATTATGAACGACACTTGCTACGGGCCACTCTGGGACTTGTTACCACACTATGAGTATTACGATGAGCAGGATATTGATTTTTGGGGGATGACAAGCCACCCAGCTATGCTACCAGACAGGAAATTTATCCCTAAACATTTACAATCATATTTTATTGTATTTAAGAAAAGTTTAATAAGCTCCCCGTACTTTGCAGAATTTTGGGAAAGAATAAGGAACTTTACGACGGTCCAAGAGGCGATAGAATTTGGTGAGATTTACTTAACTACTTATTTTAAAGAAAAAGGTTTTAAATATAGTAGCCTTATCGAAAATGATGTACAACAGAATAAGTCGACTGTTAATTTGACGATTGTTAGCCCAGAAATCCTATTAGATTATAAAGTTCCCTTTATTAAAGTTAAAGCTTTTCCAAATACCTTTGCCCAGGCGCCTTATTTATTAGACAAGATAAAAACGATTTCCACCTATCCAACAGAGTTAATTACCAATCATCTATCCAATAGTTTGTTACCCACTCCGGCTTACCTAGGAAGGACCAAGCTCTTGCAAGGAAATCCAGAAAAAGCCAGAGTTGAACGAATTGCTATCGTAATTTTTATTTCTTCCGAAAGGAATGAAGTATTTGATAATATAATTAAGAAACTAGATGCAATTTCATACTGTACGGATTTATTCATTATTACAAATAATAATGTTGCTGCTGAACAGTTTTCAATTGTAGCTTTTAACCGCTTTCAAAGTGTGCAATTTTTCAAGAACAGATTACTTTGGCAATTAGTTGATGATTTAAAAGAGACTGATTTTGTAGGTGTATTTACCATAGATAGTAGTAATGGTTTTTATGAGCAGTGTAGTATTGAAGAAGTTCATAATAGTCTCTTGGCAAATATTGATGCTGTTGCAACAAACTTCAGAAAAAATCCCCGATTAGGCTTAGTGTTTGCCGATTTGCCGATGGATCAGCAACTGAAATATCCTCTTTCGAATAAAAATCTTCTTAATGAACTACACGAGGAGTGGCAAGCAGCAAAGCAACAGAAAAACTTAGTGATTGCAGAAGAAACAGAATTCATTGAACCACCTCACAAATCTTTTTGGTTGAGAACAGAAAGCTTAAGTCAGTTAGCAGACTGTAAAATGAATTGTAGGTTTGCAGTGTATATCCTGTGGGGAATAGATATGGACTATGCTATCGTGGCGAATAGGCAATATTTACCTGCAATCTTTCGACAGGTGGGAGAAAAATATAGTTCAGAACATCAGTCAAAAGAGTTTGACAGGATGAATTTTTTGAATAAGTGTGACTATTTATTTTCACCAATGAGATCACTTATAAAGTACGAATTGAAAAAAATAATATTGAGATTTTGTCAAATTTACCATAGATAATAAGGAGTTCTATAAAAATATGGCCTCTAGCGCTCAAGCACTTTTAATAAAAGTGAAAAAAATTCCAATGATTTTAAAAAGAAAAACTATTCGCTTTATTTCAAAAATCAGGGCATCTATTATGCGTTGTTTTAGGAACATAGTAAGAGATAATAGCTATGAGTTTCCGAAAAGATTACTAATTTATACCATATTTGAATCTGAGAAACATTTACAAGAGTATAAAGTGTTATTTCTGGAAGGTCTTTTACCTTTTGCGGATAGGGTGGAAATTGTTGTCAATGGAACACTGCCTGAAAATGATTTGAAACGTTTGGCAAAATATGGCAATGTGCAACAGAGAGAAAATAAAGGCTACGACGCAGGAGCTTTTCAATTTGGAATTTTATCTCTTTCTTATCAAGAACTTCAACATTTTGACCAACTTCTATTAGTAAATGATACAAATATTGGTCCCCTATCTGATTTAGCAGAGGTGTTCAAACGAATGGATTCCAAAAAATTGGATTTCTGGGGTATGTCATTTGGTGAGGTGCAACCCGATTTTACAGGTATGAACCCCTATGGATTTATTCCTGAACACTTGCAAAGCTATTTCTTAGTTATTGAACATAGTCTTTTAAAAGATAAATTGTTTTATCATTACTGGCAAAATTTACCAGATACAAGTTCACGCAATGCAGCTATTGGGCGGCATGAAACGGTATTTACACGATATTTTTCAAATCGTGGGTATGTCTATGATGCGGTAGTAAAAGAAGGAACGGATAGCCCAATCTATATTCATCCTTTGAGAGCAATTCGTGATGGCATGCCACTTGTAAAATATTCTGCACTAGCAAATTTTGATGATCATCAATTTTTATGGCAAGAGTTGGAACGGCAGTCGGAAATACCAGAACTTCTCAAATATATAGAAGAGGAGACGGATTTTCCAGTTCATATTTTGGAAGATATTATCCAAAAATACAAGACATCATCAAAAACTAAAAATCAAATTCTTATTATTGATGGGGTTGAAAATATTATTCCTCAATGTACACGGTATCGTGTATTGCATAAGGCCGAGCAATTGAAACAGCAAGGATATGATGTAAAAGTTGTAAACCATTCGTCATTCATCATTCCTGATGCTAAACATGCAGATATTGTTATTATTTATCGTGCTACAAAATCCGAAAAATTATTAAAGCTGATTTCTATCATGAAAAAACTTGGGCGGAAGGTTTATTACGATATTGATGATTTGGTTTTTGATACAAAGTACACAGATCAATTAGAATACACACAATCCCTTTCAAAAAAAGAAAAAGCAAGTTATGATGCTGCTGTCCAGCAATATGGTGATATGCTAGAGAGATGTGACGCAGTGATTACCTCGACCGAGCATTTGAAGACAGAATTAGAGAAGAAAAAATCAGAAGTTATTATCCATCGCAATGTACTCTCAAAGAAATTGATACATTTGAGCAATAAGGCCATTAGCAAAAAAATTACAGATGAGACTATTAAAATAGCTTATTTTTCTGGTTCGATTACTCACAATGAAAATTTTGAAATGATAAAGCCAGCTCTCATCAAAATACTGGAAAAATTTAAAAATGTTGAACTTCATTTGGCTGGACATTTAGATATCCCTGCAGATATTGAAAAATTTGGAAATCAGGTTGTTGTTCATCCGTATGTAGATTGGGAAGAACTTCCTGATTTGATTGGACAAATGGATATTAATCTGGCACCGTTAAAACAAACGTTGTTTAATGAGGCAAAATCAGAAATTAAATGGCTAGAAGCAGCAGCAGTTAAGGTTGTTACAGTTGCAAGTAACATTGGTTCCTTTAAGGAAATGATAAAAGATGGAGAAACAGGAGTTCTGGCTTTACCTGAGCAGTGGTACAATAAATTAGAAGAATTGGTAGTGAATGAACAGTATAGAAATCAAATGGCTGAGCAGGCTTATCAATTTGTTTTAGCAAATTGTACAACTTCAACAGTTCGTGCGGATATTTGAAAATAAGGGGTCATTTGATGAAAAATATATTATTTATTTCTCCTACGGGTACCTTGGATAATGGAGCAGAATTATCAATTATTCAATTGATGGCGCTCCTCCAAGAAAAAGGGTATCGTATTATCAATGTCGTTCAAGACGGCGCTTCACAGTTTAGAAGTGATTATGAAAAGGAGATGTCAAGTAGAGGGATCACTTTATATAGCATCTCACTTGCAAAGTGGTGGTGGCCAGAAGCACCTGGTGGTATCATTAATGATATGGAAACAGCAACCTTAGAGTACCAAAATGCCATTTTTAGAATTAAAGATATTATCCATGAAGAGAAGATTGACTTGGTTATTTCCAATACTGTAAATGTTTTTCTAGGTGCAATTGCAGCTAGCCTTACCAACACACCTCATTATTGGTTGATCCATGAATTTCCCGAAGATGAATTTTCTTACTATAAGACAAAAATTCCGTTTGTTGCGGAGATGTCCAATGCAATTTTCACAGTGGATGGTAATCTAAAGGAAGTATGGCAGAAACTTGTTCCTGACAAGGAAATCCAAGGTTTTATTCCTTATACAAGGGTCACTCCTAAAAAAGAGCTTTCTCAAGGAGAAAAAACTCGATTTGTATCCATTGGGAGAATAAATGAGAGAAAAAATCAGTTAGCATTATTAAAGGCATATCATCAATTAGACAGACAGGATATTGAACTGTGTTTTATTGGTCCTTGGGATGATGAATACAAGAATTTATGTGATGAATACATCCAAAAGAATAGCTTGATGAATGTAAAGTTTTTAGGTTACCAAAATAATCCTTGGGATTTGGTTACAGATAAAGACATTTGTGTCTTTCCATCAAAGACAGAAACATTTGGTTTGGTCTATATTGAAGCTGTTTTAAATGGCTTACCTGTAATTGCCTCGGATAATTTGGGTCACAAGACCGTGCAACAGTTATTTGAACTTCCAAGGTTGTACCCTGCTGCAGAAATTACGCAATTGAAGCAACAAATGGCAGACAGTCTTGAAATTTTTGACGACAAAAAAATAGAAGCTGTTGACTATCAATCGCATGTCTTAAAACGCTATGCCCCAGAAGTTGCTTATCAAAATATAGTGGCTCAAATAGAAGATGGAGATAGACAAGCAAATCAAAGCATGCAGGCAATAGAATTTTTGCTTACTGGAGTAACTAGAAAAACAAAACTAGAGATTTTGGGTAGAAAATTAAGTCAATTTTTGACAAGAATTCGTCAAAGAATGGAATGAGTCTTCTCAAAATGTAGAAAAGGTTTTAAATGATACGATTATTAAAATTTGGGAATATTATCTTTGGAATAGTTGTCATCTTGATGCTTGTCAATAGTGTTAAGTTTTATTTCACCAATATATTTTACGAACCTATTACTATTGAACATAAGATCATTTTCTTGCTTTTGGCATTGCTAATTTTTTTGACATATTGTTTGATTATAAAAAATAAGACATTAGTGAATATAGCCATTTTAAAACATATTAAAGCCTTCGTATTCTGTCTCATGTTACTTTGGCAATTTTTGTTACTCGTCTCTATGCCGATAGTTCCGATCGCAGACCCCGGAATGATTTATCGTATCGCAATTGGGGAGACTGGGGCAGAACTATTGAATTATATTTCTGTAAATCCGAACAATTATATGTTGTTAATATGGGAAAAATGTTTGCTTTACTTACTTGGTGAGCGATATTTGATTCATGGACTTATTCTGTTTAATATGGTTTTTATTGATAGTGCAATACTCTTATTGGATAATCTACGTAAACGCCTGTTACCAAGTAGTAGTAATCTCTTGTTTTATTTATCAGTAATATTTATCGGCTTTTCACCTCAATTTCTTCAGGCCTATACTGACAGCGCTGCATTTTTCTTTGGAACATTCATTTTCTACGTTGGTTACTATTTAGTAATTGCAAAAAGTTATACAATCAAACTGACACTTTCGATTGCCTTGGGTATCATTTTGGGGTTAAGTTATGGGTTCAGGGCTCCGTTGCTTATATATGCGATTTCAGGGGTCATTGTTCTAGTTTATCAATTTCTACAGATAAAAAATCATAACTTTGCCAAGAATTTTACTTTGGCTGGGGTGACTATCTTAAGCTTTGTAGCAATAAATTCTCTCAGTCAATTTACTCTACATCAACAGTATGTAGTTCCTTTTGAAGAGGGGAAAAGTCGGACAATGTTGTACTTTGTAGATTTAGGCTTAACTTCTACTGGTGCAGCGCATGCTGAATTATCTGAAGAAGTATTGAATGCGGCTGGCGCTGAACGTAATCAAATATTTATACAATCAATAAAACAAAGAGTAGCAAAAATGGGTTTGTCTGATTGGAAACATCATCTGGATAAAAAACTATACTTTATCTCTGCTGAAGGATTAATGGGCTGGCAAGTAGAGAATGTATTGCATGAAGAAAACATGATTTCAAATAGGTTCTCCAATACGAGCATAGCTCAGAAATTACGGAGCTTAATTTTAGTAAATTTTTCTGATTTTTACCGTTATTCTGTTGTTTTTCAAATACTTTGGATAGTTATCATTTTGGGAATGATTCTCTACAGTATCTTCTTCCCAGATTTTAAAAATTCATTAAATTTATGGGTCCAAATAACCATTTTTGGAGGGATACTTTTTTTGATGATTTTTGAGGGTGGAAGGAGCAGGTACCTGATACAATTTTTACCTGCTATTCTTTGGAATTCCTCAATAGGATATGAAAGGATGTTACAGATAATAAAAAATGTTAAAAAACAGAATAAAAGAATATAAAATAGTTCAGAATTTATTTGCTATTGTCATAGGAGTAATGTCAATTTCTCCTTCGCTAATAGAATTAATCTTTAGCTATTTTACCGATAAAATAGCTGTCTTCAATATTTTTGCAATCTTTTGTTCCATAGTGCTTGGCGTCTTGGTTTCGAAGTCTTTTGATAGGGCGTCATTGATGGAAATAATTTTGGGATTTCTATTGATAACTGTAATAGGTTATTACATAGTAGCTACTAGAGAATTAAATAATCCCTTCTTTAATTTCTATTCTTTCAGAGAAAATCAGTTGCTACAATTGAGATATTTTCCCAATCTTATTATTAGTATCTTAACTATAATTGCTTGTCGGAAATTTTTCTATTATAATATAAAAATAGTCCCTCAAATTTCAACTGCTTTATTCAATTCTATTATGTTGGCCTGTATTATGATGGAATATTCAGGAATTAGAAGTAGTATGAATGAAATAGCAGAATCGAAGTTAATAAGCATTTTGGCTATTTATGGTATATTTGTTTTTATTTCCTATACTTTCATTATTGGATATAGGGATTTGTTGGTTAATAAACCGTCGGTTCAGTTGATTTATTCGGTTGCACTCCTGTTTGCAATTTTTTTCAATGGTACAATTCAATATGGGATTAAAGATGAAGCAATACTCCTGGAAAAATATATTTTTCCAGGAGCTACGCTTTATCAGATTCTAGTATTATTCTTATTTTTCACCTTAATCTATTTTATTTTTAATAGGTTTTTGATTCCATCCTTCATCATTGTTATTATAGGTTCAACTATATCTGTTGTCAATTTTCTAAAAGAACAAATGCGTAGTGAACCACTTCTGATTACAGATTTTGTCTGGGTAACAGAAGTCAAATTTTTAGTAAGTTTTTTAAATTTTCGTGTTCTTTTAACCGCTATAACTGCCATTGTCTGTCTAATGGCGTTGTATTCATTGTTAAGAAAGTGGATATTGCCTGGAAAAATTTTAAAAAATTTGCAATATAGAGTCGGATTGGCTATTCTTCCATTATTATTCTTTAGTGGAATCTCATATGTATTTAGTGATGAGCATAATTCCCAAATCGTAAATGGAATTCCTGTAGTATCTACCTTAAACAATTGGGCAAATATCACATGGTTCGGTTTTTCAACCAATGCCAGATATAAATCTTTGATGTATGTTTGGACTAAACAATTGACAAAGAAAGTGATGGATGAACCAGCTGGTTACAGTAAAGAAGCGATTGCAGAAATAGCTAAGAAATATGAGAATGTCGCGAAAAATATGAATTTAGAACGGACAAATCAAATTTCTGACCAGACTGTAATTTATGTTTTAAACGAGAGTTTCTCAGATCCAACAAAACTTCCCAGATTGTCAATTTCTGAAGATCCGATTCCAGAAATCAGGAAAATTCAGCAAGAATATACTTCAGGGCAAATGCATTCAGATCACTATGGTGGTGGTACAGCCAATATGGAGATTCAAACATTAACTAGCCTTCCTTATTATAATTATTCTCCATCCGTTTCAGTGATTAATTTAGAAGTTGTACCTCTATTACATTACTTGCCGTCTATTAGCGATTCATTTGATCCAACTATGCGGTATGTTTTGCATCCATTAAATGCAGAAAATTATCAACGTGATAAAGTATATACGGAATTAAACTTTAAACATCAAGTTTTTCAAACGGGAACAGCTGAAAAAATTGATAATATTGCATATGTCGGTAACAATATTGGGGATAAAACGGTCTACAATAACGCTCTGGAACGGATTTCTACAACACAGAGTCAATTTTTTTCTGTAATCACTATGCAAGGTCATTTGCCGTGGGGACTAATAGACTCATCAATTACTGCTGAAGGTGAAGGTTTTACAGAAAGTCAAAATAATGACCTGCTAGCCTATACACGATTATTATCGAATACAGACACTGCTACACGTGAGTTTCTAGATTCTTTACAGAAGATTGAAAAAAAGATAACAGTAGTTTTCTACGGGGATCACTTACCCGGCTTGTATCCATCAGAAGTGTTTTTAGACAATCCAGATAGCCAATTTAGAACAGAATATTTTATTTGGAGCAATTTTGAAACACCAAAGTTGAACTATCCATTAGTAAATTCTAGTGATTTTAGCGCTTTATTATTTAAACAAACAAACTCTAAAGTTTCTCCTTATTATGCACTAATGACAGAATACCTTGATACAAATTCGGGTCAAAAATATGAGAACACTAAAGAAGGAGAGCAAATTTCGCTAGATCTCCAAATGGTCCAATATGATTTAAGCTTGGGTGATGGCTACATCTTGAATGAGAATTTCTTTGAAACACCATAATTTTCTAAATCAAAAATAATTTTAACGGAATATTTTTATGCAAATACTATCAATCATCATTCCTTGTTACAACGAGGAAGAAACTATCCATCCATTTTTAACGGCAACTAAAGAAGTTGAAAACGAGTTGTCGAATGAGCTTGTTTTTGAATATCTATTTGTTAATGATGGTTCTAAGGACGCGACTTTAAAGATTCTCAGAGAGGTTTCAAGGGACTTTGATAATGTACATTATCTCTCCTTTTCACGAAATTTTGGGAAAGAAGCTGCTCTTTTAGCTGGTTTAGAACATGCTAAGGGAGATCTCATTACGGTGATGGATGTGGACTTACAAGATCCGCCAGAATTACTCGTCCCAATGTATGAGAAAATAAAGAGTGGCTGTGATGTTGTAGGAACTCGCCGTGCAGACCGTTCAGGAGAACCCCCGATTCGTTCCTTTTTCTCGAAATTGTTCTATCAATTGATTAATAAAGTTTCGGATACAGAAATGGTCGATGGTGCCAGAGACTTTCGTCTGATGACAAGACAGGTAGTTAATAGTATTTTAGAGCTTCAAGAAGTCAATCGTTTTTCAAAAGGATTATTTGCCTGGGTTGGTTATAAGGTTGATTACATTAGCTATGAGAATAGGGAACGAGTTGCTGGTGAGTCGTCTTGGAGTTTTTGGAGTTTATTCAAGTACTCTTTGGAAGGTTTTATTAATTTTTCCGATGCTCCGCTAAACTTGTCAGTTTGGTCTGGTTTGATTTCATTTCTACTTTCTTTTTTTGGAATGTTATTTGTCATTATTCGTAAATTAACTATAGGTGGTAGTATCGCAGGCTGGGCGAGTACTGTTTCCATTATATTATTCATGGGCGGTCTCCAATTGCTCTCAATCGGTATCATTGGAAAGTATGTTTCAAAAATATTTCTTGAGACGAAGAAAAGACCTATTTATATTGTTAAAGAAACAAATATAACGTAAACGTCCGATAATGAGTTTTATTTAAAAACGGTTAAGCATACCCAATTTGTAAAATTAAGCTAGACAGAAAAGCCATCTTGCCACAAATGAACTCGCAATGATAGAGGCTTACTACAAAGAAGGTATAAAAGTTATAGATATCATAATAGCTCTTGGAAAATCAAAGCAGACCGTCTATAATGTTATCAACTTTCTCAAAGACGGACATTCTGCCTATGACTATTATGAACACTACAGAGTCAATATGAAACGCTGTGGTCGTACGAAAATAAGACTGTGGCAAGCAGAAAAAGACTTTATTCAAACTCGTTTATATCAAAGCTGGAGCCTTGGCGTCATTTAAGGAACTTATCCAGATAGGATTTTTTTGACGCAGAATGATTTAATCAATACGTTAGAGGACTTTTCAGTTCTCTTTTTCTTACCATCCATTTTAGCAAACCTTAAGCAAAGTGACTTATAATGATCGTATGGAAAGAGAATCACAGTAAATGCGAAAGTGTGAGGAAAATTACCAAGAAATCAAAATGTGAGGAATTGTATGTCACTCTTATGTAAACTAAAAGAACAGCCACTAATTTTACTAGCGACCGTGGGGATTACTGCAGCAACCCTTGGCTTTGCTGGAGGAATGGGGGTAGGCAAATTATCCAATTCTACTTCTATCCAAAGTCAATCGACTACTGTACAAAATCAATCTCCTGAAGGTTTTGATAAATCACAAATGCTCAATGAACATGGGCAAGGTGGCGGTCGAGGTGGTCAAGGTATGACTCCACCAGATGCAACGATCGGGGCATCACAATCGGATTCAACTACAAGTGAAAATTCTAGCTCATCGGATGAAGTGAATGAGTTGAAGAAACGGAATGAAGAAATAAAAGCACAAATAGAAAACGAGGAAAGCTCAAGCGAGTAGAATCATAAATTATTTTGGTTTTTAAAATTCCGTGTTATAATGATGTTGATAATTTCCATGTAATAAATGGTCTTAGATAGAGTAAAGGAGTAGTATATGATTAAGATACTGTTGGTAGAAGACGATTTAAGCCTTTCTAATTCAGTCTTTGATTTTTTAGATGATTTTGCAGACGTTATGCAAGTTTTTGATGGTGAAGAAGGTATTTACGAAGCGGAAACAGGGGTTTATGATTTAATTCTTTTAGATTTAATGTTACCTGAGAAAGATGGTTTTCAAGTATTAAAAGAATTGCGTGAAAAAGGGGTCTCAACTCCTGTTCTGATTACGACAGCCAAGGAAGGCCTAGAGGATAAAGGACATGGGTTTGAATTGGGTGCAGATGACTATCTCACAAAACCATTCTATTTAGAAGAACTCAAAATGCGTATTCAAGCCTTGTTAAAACGAGCAGGGAAGTTCAATGAAAATACTCTAACATACGGAGATGTTACTGTCGACTTATCTACAAATACTACGACAGTCAATGGTCAAGAAGTAGAATTGTTAGGGAAAGAGTTCGATTTGTTGGTATATTTCTTACAGAACCAGAATGTGATTTTACCTAAAACACAGATTTTTGATCGTATTTGGGGATTTGATAGTGATACAACCATTTCAGTTGTTGAAGTTTACGTATCAAAAGTAAGGAAAAAATTGAAAGGAACCGCATTTGGAGAAAATCTTCAAACTCTTCGTAGTGTCGGTTACATTTTGAAAAATGTCTAAGCGATTTAAAAAAATCATTTCAACAGATAAATTTTCATTTTTTATCAGATATTTTGCTGTTTTTACACTCATTTTCGGATTAATGACCGCCATTATCTTCCAGTTAATGCGCTCAACTATGTATCAGACTTCTGATTCAACACTGGCTCGTATCAAAGATGCCCCTGCTTTGGTGGTTGGTTTTGCCATTGCACGGACCTATGAACCAAATTCAGAATTCATTATTCAAGACGGAAATATTGCTGATGAAAGTGATTCTGCAGAATCTAATTCAGATACACCAAACTCCCCTAAAAATCAGAAAGACGATCAGTTGAAACTTGGTTACAATACACATGTATTACTCTATTCAAATGATGGTGTAGTCGTTAATCCAGATAACTTTACAGGACTTTCTGATTTATCCTTAGACAAGAAAAATTTAGGCGAAATAAAGGAAGCAACGGTTGATTCTACATTCGGGGGTTCAGAAGATTATCGTTATGTTACTATTGAATTGGCGCCAGATGACCTTGGCTATTATTCTTCCTATGATATTAAATACGCGACAATTTTCGTGAATGTGAGTCAGATAAAATCATCTATTGAGACGTATGAAACTGCTGTAGCTATTGTCATGGTATCTGCTTGGCTTATTTCCATCTTGGCTAGTATTTATCTGTCAAATTTGAGTATGCGACCTATCTTAATTAGCTATCAAAAACAAAAGGATTTCGTTGAGAATGCTAGTCATGAATTGAGAACGCCTTTAGCTGTGTTACAGAATCGTTTGGAAGGTCTTTTTAGACATCCAAATGCAACCATTTTGGAAAGTAGTGAGAGTATAGGATCAAGCCTAGAGGAAGTTCGTAATATGCGTATGTTAACTACGAATTTACTGAATTTAGCTCGTCGAGATGATGGTTTCAAATTAGATATAGTTGAAGTCCCACCTAGCTATTTTGATGAAATCTTTGAGAATTACATGATGATTGCAGATGAAAATGGTAAAACAGTCACGGTTAATAATTTGATTGATCAACCAATTCGGACGGATAAGGTGTTGGTAAAACAGCTTCTAACCATCCTATTTGATAATGCAATGAAGTATACCGAAGAAGATGGCGCTATACAAGTGACAGCCAATATCAAAGATAAGTTAGTTTACTTTACGGTAGCAGACAATGGATTGGGTATCAGTGATAGCGATAAAAAGAAAATTTTCGATCGATTTTATCGTGTAGACAAGGCCCGTACTCGGAGCAAGGGTGGGTTTGGTCTCGGTTTATCCTTAGCCTTACAAATTTCCAATAGTTTGAAAGGCACAATCACTGTGCGGGATAATCAGCCTAAAGGAACTATTTTTGAGGTAAGATTGCCGAGATAAAATAAGAAAAATGATAGGAATGTGGCCTATCATTTTTTTTGTCGGTTCAAAAGTATGATATACTAGGATGGAGGAGAGGAGTAGGTCGTGAAAAAGAAGAGTTACTTAATTATATTAATCATTTTGGCTTGCACCCAGTTGACAGGCTGTTCATACTTTCCTCAAATAGAGGATTTTAGCAAGGTAAT
>ERZ724515.309-NODE-309-length-18381-cov-15.685802_pt1 | contig 18381 bp, 17 predicted proteins | sample MGYA00376048_ERZ724515 | MGnify/ENA primary metagenome ERZ724515 (study PRJEB28724, sample SAMN07190885) | wastewater metagenome | isolation source: influent of sewage treatment plant in Hong Hong | place: Hong Kong | collected 2016-03-17 ... | reverse complement strand
ATCTTCGAGCTGCTGCCGGACAAGCTCAACCAGATCATGGCGGAGCGGGAGGGGCTCGGCGCAACCGGCGAGACCATTCTCATCGGCCCGGACAAGCGGATGCGCGCCAACGCCTGGCTCGCCCCCGAATTCAGCGTGGAGAACAGCTTCAGCCCCGACTTCCGACCGCTGCAGACCCCCCTCATCATCAAGGCCCTCTCCGGGGAGCAAGGGGTCGGCCCCTTCCTCTCCTACCACGATGACGAGGTGCTGGCCGCCTATACCCAGGTGAAGGTGTTCGATACCGAGTGGGCCTTCATCGCCGAGATCTCCACCAGCGAGGCCTATGCCCCCATCCGCCAGCTCGAGACCCTGGTGATCCTGCTGGGGGCAGGCTCACTGCTGCTGCTGATCCTCTTCTCCCGCTGGCTCTCCCACTCCATCACGGCGCCCCTGCGATCCCTCACCGCCGCCGCCGAACAGGTGGCGGACGGCGCCCTGGATCACCCCATCACCATCCCCCGCACCGACGATGACATCGACCGGCTGGCCCAGGCGTTTCGCCACATGCAGCGCTCGGTGAAGGACAAGATCGAGCTCATCGAACGCCAGACCCAGGAGCTGCAACAGCAGGTCAAGCTGACCCACAAGCAGAACCTCAGCCTGCAACAGGCGGACAAGCTCAAAGACGAACTCCTGGCCAACACCTCCCACGAGCTGCGCACCCCCATCCACGGCATCAAGGGGATGGCCGAGTCCATGCTCGCCAGCCAGCAGGACCTGACCGAGGGACAGCAGAAACAACTCGGCCTCATCATCAAGAGCGCCGACGGCCTGGCGCGGCTGGTGGACGATCTGCTCGACTACCACCAGATGCGCTACGGCCAGCTGGAGATCCACCCCCAGCCGGTCTCCTCCAAGGGGGTCATCCGGCTGGTGCTGGATCTCTGCCAGCACCTCGTGCAGGCCAAGCCCCTCACCCTGGTGGACAAGAGCCCCGCCGAGCTGCCCCCTGTGCTGGCGGACGAGCAGCGCCTCGAGCAGGTGCTCTACAACCTGGTGGGCAACGCCATCAAGTACACCCCCCAGGGCAAGGTGGTGCTGAGCGCCCTGGTGGAGGGCAACTTCCTGCGCATCAAGGTGACCGACACCGGCATCGGCATCGCCAGGGACCACCTGGAGCACATCTTCGAGCCCCTGGTGCAGATGAGCCCGGAAGTGAGCAAGCAGGGAGCGGGCCTCGGTCTCTCCATCACCCGCCAGCTGGTGCACCTGATGGGGGGGAGCTGTTCGTGGAGAGCGAGCCGAGCGTCGGCTCCACCTTCGCCTTCACCCTGCCGCTGGCCAGCGGCAAGGCGGGCAGCCTGACCCTCGACAGCCGCCAGATAGAGCACCAGCTGGTGCGCCAGCAACCCGTCATCCTGCCGGACTGGGAGAGCGAGGATCTGCCGCCCCCGCCGCAAGATGCCCCCGTCATCCTGGTGGTGGATGACGAGCCCATCAATTTGCACATACTGCGCCACCTGCTGCAGCCCTGCGGTTATCGCATCCTGCCCAGCAGCGACGGCCACGACGCCCTGACCAAGCTGGCTCAGGAGCCGGTGGATCTCATCCTGCTTGATGTGATGATGCCCACCCTCTCGGGCTTCGACGTCTGCCGCCGTCTGCGCCAGCAGCACCCCAAGGAGAAGCTGCCGGTGCTGCTGCTCACCGCCCTCAACCAGCCCAAGGAGATTGAAGAGGGTTTCAACGCCGGGGCCAACGACTATCTGGTGAAACCCTTCTGCAAGGAGGAGCTGTTCGCCCGGGTGAGGGCCCTGCTGGAGGCCAGCGCCGGGCGCGCCTCCCTGGTGGAGAACCGCCTGCTCAAACAGGAGATAGAGCACCGTCTGCTGCTCCAGGAGCAACTGCACCAGGATCAGGAGCGGCTCCTCGCCCTGCTTGGCGAGGGGGCCGACCCCATGGTCTTCCTCGATGAGCAAGGAGGGGTGCTGTTTGCCTCCCGGGCCCTGGCGCGCCTGCTGGGTCAGGAGCCGGAAGCCATGGAGGGGCAGATGCTGGACGAGTGGCTGGCCGCCCCGCTGGCAAGCCAGTGGCCCGACATGACCGCGCAGCCGGAGCGGGAGCTGGACTTCCTGGTGGCGGGCCAGCGAGACACCCTCAACGCCCGCGCCCTGCCCATCAACCTGGGGGGGCAGCACGCCTATACGCTGACCCTTGGCACAGAACCGCGCCAGGACGACAATCGCATGGCTGCACTGGAGAACGCCCTCAAGAGCCTCTCTCGCCAGGCCATCATCGAGGATGGCCAGTTGCTGGGGGAACTGAGCCGGCTGGGAGGGGAGTTCAGGTCGCTGGCCGACGATCTCATTCGCCAGCAGGATGACGAACCTCTGCGCCGCGCCCTGGTGGACACCATGCGTCTCACCCTGGAGACCTGGCAGCAGAGCACCGGCAAGGGCAAGATAGTGCTGGCGGAGAAGAGCAAGCTGTGGCGGGTCTACATGGACAGATCCAGCCCCCAGACCCGCACCCTCGACAAATACCTGAGCCTGGACACCCTGCCCAAGGCGCCGCGCTGGAAGACGGTGGTGGCCAGCGCCGAATACGTGCTCAAGCAGTGCCCCTTGAGCGAAGTGCAGCAGCAGAGCCTGCACCAGAGCACCCAGCTGCTGCGCCAGCTCGCCAGCCGCAAAGGCTGAGGTTCCACTGCGATCTCGGGTGGCCTCTCTTCCGTTGACGAAATGAGCCTGAGACATCAAGCAGATGACATGCCAAAAACACCACACCCGCGAATGACGCGGGTGTGGTGTTTTAGAGGTTGTGCCATTGGGGCGAAGGGGCTGCTCCGGCGGTGCGACTCAGCAAGCGGCCCGGCGCGCATACAGCCTACCCCATGTCAGCCAACGCTCACCTCCCCCCAAGGGCGCCGGTAGCCCAAGGCCCAGGGGATAGGCCTGTTCACCCAGGCCTATCCCCTGTCACCCGGCTTATGGCTTCAATTCTCTATTCACCTGGGCGAAGGATTTGGGCCAGGGATCCGCCTTCTGCAGGGCTGGCGACAACTGACGAATGGCTGCCTGCGCCTGGCTCAGGCCGACATAATCCCCTTTCAGCACCACATACCAGGGACTGCCATGGTATGTGGTGCGATAGATCCATACCTGGTCCGCGAGCCGATTGACGCGCACAAACTGCGCTACGGCATCCAGACTGCTCGCTCCCATCAGCTGGATGCTGAGGTGGTTGATGTTCTTCTGGTGCAGGACGCTGGCGGGCGTCAGGTTGACCTTGCCGGACGCCTTGCCTTGCGGCTCGGGCACGGTGGCTGGTTTAGACAGCGATTTTGCTGCCGGCTTGGACACCGGCTCCGGGGCAGGCGTGGACACGGGCTCGGGGATTGCGGCAGGCTCGATCGCAACCAGAGGCGCCGAGGGGGCAGGTATTGGCGGCTCAGGCTGCACGACGTCTTCGGCCACGATAGGCAGGGCGCCGCTGGCCGGCACATCCAGCATGGGGGTCAGCTTGCCGGCCACACCGTCGACCTGCCGTTCGATCGACTCGGGAGCAGAAGGCAGGAACCCGGTCTCAGCCGGCGGGATCAACGTCGCTGCGGCGCCACTGACCTGATCCGGAGCGGCCTCCCCCACCTCGGGCTCGTCCTGCCGAGCCGTGGGGCTCACATAGCTCAATATCAGCAAGCAGAGGGCGCCGGCGGCCAGACCAATGGCTATCTGGCGAATGAGAGAAGAGGGATTGCACTTGCTCAGATGGCATTCGGTCATCATGTCCTCCAGGACGGCATGAGAATGGGGGCGCCGATGCGGCAGAAAGAGATCATGGACCGGCATCGGGGCCGGCAGCTCATACGGCAGGAAATTGATATCGTCCGTGAGAGCGAGCCCTGACCAGGGTGTCACCCCATGTCGCTGTCCCTCTGCGTCTCGGCGGGATGGAAGATGGACAGGCATGACTGGGCCGGCAGCCACCTCTGGTTGCCATTCGCAGCTCCGCATCAACACCGGAGCACCATACCGGGGCAGCGCTGAACTTGGCCTGAATCCTTGAACTATCCAGGGGCATTGGCCGCGTCCAGACGCTTGTTTCCTCTGGTATTTGCCCGTTTCGCCCTCGATGGTCGCTTTCCTGCGCCCCATGCCCACGGGGAAGGGGGGATCTGCTGTGCAGTAAAGGTGATAACCGCAGGATCCATGAACTATCGGCCAGCACCTCTGCCAGCCTGCCCTCCTGCAGATGGGGCTCGGTCATGCTGGGGAACCCAGGTCGGCTCATCATGGTGCTTCCCGCTGTCGGCGCCATATGCAAAGGCATCTGGCTTCAGCTTCACAGTCTCAACGTGTCGATGAGGGCTCTCAGGGCGGGCGATACGTTGCGATGAGGGTAGTAGAGATACAGGCCCTCCAGGCGGTGGCTGAACCGCTGTAACACCCGGATCAGGGTTCCACGCGCCAGTTCATCGGTGACCAGCTCCTCCGGGACATAGGCCAACCCCAACCCCATTCTTGCTGCCGCCGCCTCCATGTAGCTGTCGGAGAAGACCCACTGCCCCTGCGGCCGATGCTTGACGAGCTTGCCCTCCTGCCACAGCTCCCACTGATAGAGGCTGCCATCGGCAAACTGGTAGGCAATGCAGGGGTGTACCGCCAGCTCGGCCGGCGTCTGCGGAAAGCCGTATTGCAGAAAATGATCCGGCGTCGCCACCATCACCATCTCCATATCCGGGGTAATGCGCACGGCAACCATCCCCTCGTCCACCTCGCCACCCAGCCGCACGCCGGCATCGAAGCGCTCATCGATGATGTTCACGAAGCGGCTTTCACTGATGAGTTCCAGCCGGATATCAGGATAGTGCTGCCTGAAGATGGCCAGCTTGGGCAGCAACACCTTGTCGATGGCGTGCTGGCTGGCATTGATCCTCACCGTGCCGGAAGGGGTGTCGCGAAAGTGGGCGAGGGTCGCCAGCCCCGCATCCAGGGACTGAAAGCTGCTCAGTGCCGTGCGGTACAGCTGTTCGCCAGCCTGAGTCAGTGACAGGCTGCGGGTGGTGCGCACCAGCAGTTGCACCCCGAGCCGGGCTTCGAGATCCCGGATGGTGCGGCTGATCCCGGACTGGGCCAGCCCCAGCCTGGCAGCCGCCCGGGTAAAGCTGCCTTCCCGGGCGACCAGCATGAAGACGTGGAGATCGTTGTAATTCTCGCGGCTTGTCATCTTGTTCCACCCAGATTTTTTTCAGCCAGCCATGGTTTGTTCAACGCCCTTTGGACGCCCAGATTAAGAACCCATACACATTAATGTTATCAAAAAACCCGATCTAATCATCACCAATGGTTCTAACTAGAATGCAGCTCATGGTTCACAACACCATCCCCCCCCAGAACCACGGATCAGAAATACGATTTCAAGGAGCGTTGCCATGAATGTTCTCCCCAAGAAGCTGACCGCTATCGCGTCTGCCCTGCTGCTGGGCGCAGCATTAACCGGAGTCTCCACGATGAGCCATGCCCAGAACCCCCATCCCACTGAACCCGTCTCCATGGTGACCCAATGGGACAAGACCTTTGCCCAGAGCGACAAGGTCGAGCATCGCAAGGTGAGCTTCAAGAACCGCTACGGCCTGACCCTGGTCGCTGACCTCTACCTGCCGAAGAACCGGGGAAACGCCAGGCTGGCGGCCATTGCCGTGAGCGGCCCCTTTGGCGCGGTGAAGGAGCAGTCGAGCGGTCTCTATGCCCAGACCCTGGCCGAGCACGGTTTCGTCACCCTGGCGTTTGACCCCTCCTATACCGGCGAGAGTGGTGGGCAACCACGCGACGTGGCCTCCCCCGACATCAACACCGAAGACTTCAGTGCCGCCGTCGATTTTCTCGGCCTGCAACAAGAGGTCGACCGCAATCGTATCGGCCTGTTGGGTATCTGTGGCTGGGGTGGCATGGCCCTCAATGCCGCCGCCATGGACACCCGGGTCAAGGCTGTGGCGACCAGCGTGATGTATGACATGAGTCGGGCCATGGGGCATGGCGTGGGCGATGGCAAGGATCGTTACACCACTGCCGATCGCCGCGCCATATTGAAACACCTGAACGAACAACGCTGGCAAGACGCAGAAAGTGGCTCTTTTGCCCATAGCAATCACGATCTCTATGTCGACCAGAAGGGTAACGTCACGGCAGCCAAACGGACCCTGCCAGAGGCACTACCGGACAATCCACATCCAGTACTCAAGGAGTTCTTCGACTACTACCGTGTCCCGCGCGGTTTCCATGCGCGTTCGGTGAACTCCAATGGTGCCTGGACCACCACCATGCCGCTGTCGTTTATGAATATGCCGCTGCTTAGCTATGCCGGCGAGATCAACATTCCTGCGCTGATCGTCACCGGCGAGAATGCCCACTCGCGCTACTTTGCCGAAGATGCCTTCAAGGCGGTAGGCAGCCAGCAAAAAGAACTGGTCGTGGTACCGGGCGCCAACCATGTGGATCTCTACGATAACGAGGCAGGCAAGATCCCTTTTGGTCGGTTTGAGCAGTTCTTCAAGACCAACTTGAAGTAAAAACCAGTAACGCGGCGGGCCATCCCGCCGCGTCTTTCTCATCGGTGGCCACGCGAGATTACAAGTCTGTGCAATGGCACCATGTCAGGAAAAAAGTGATGACCAGAGGCATGTTGACCCGCGCAATGGTCCTGTTGCTGGTGGCGACCAGCGCGGTCGCAGCCACAGATGAGGTCAGTCATAGCAGGAGAGAGACCATGAACATCAGGATGACAATGGCCGGCCAGATCATCACGGCCAGCCTGGAAGAGAGTGACAGCGCCCGGGACTTTTTCGCCATGCTCCCCCTGACATTGCCGCTCGAAGACTATGCCGAGACCGAGAAGATTGCCTATCTGCCGCGTAAATTGACCACCCAGACGGCGCCAGAGGGGATAGACCCGCAAGTCGGAGACATCGCCTACTACGCCCCCTGGGGCAACCTGGCTATCTACTACAGGGATTTCGGTTACTCGAGCGGCCTCATCCGCCTGGGGCGCATTACATCGGGTCTGGATGCCTTGACCGCCCAACCCTCGGGCACCCTCACCATTGAAGCCGTCAAATGACTCAGCCCCCTTTCAATATCAGGTCGTGAAATGAAGACTCACCATGCCGCTGTCGAACCCCTCCCCGTGGTACAAGAACATTGGGGGGCCGTGGGAGCCATGTCCCTCTGCGTGGCCCTGCTGATCGCCGCCGAGTTTATGCCGGTCAGCCTGCTGACCCCGATCGCCCGCGATCTCGGTGCCAGCGATGGCCTGGCGGGCCTTGCCATCTCCATCTCGGGTCTCTTCGCCGTCATCGCCAGCCTGCTGGTCACCCGGGTCTGTGCCCACCATGAGCGGCGCCATGTGCTGATGGGATTGGCACTGATGATGTTGCTCTCCCTCGTCCTGATCGCACTGAGCCCCAACTTTGCGCTGCTGATGCTGGCCCGGGCCCTGCTGGGGGTGGTGGTCGGCGGATTCTGGGCTCTGGCCACCGCCACCATCATGAGGCTGGTGGCCCCCGACTCGGTGCCCAGAGCCCTCGGTCTGATGTACACCGGCAATGCCGTCGCGACTGCCTTTGCCGCTCCGCTCGGCAGTTATCTGGGTGGCATCATCGGCTGGCGGGGCGTGTTCTGGCTGCTGGCCCCGCTGGTGGTGCTGAACCTGGTGTGGATGGCCGTCAGCCTGCCCTCGATGCGAAGCGAACGCCGCGTGACACAAGCGTTGGGACTGCTGAAGCGGCCCAATGTGGCGATGGCCATGCTCGGCGTCATGCTCACCTTTGCAGGCGCCTTCTGTGCGTTTACCTACTTCCGGCCGTTTCTGGAGACCCGTACCCAAACCAGCCTGCCGGAGCTCTCCTCCCTGCTGCTGGCGCTGGGCATGGCCGGATTCGTGGGCACCACTGTGGCCAGCGCCACCCTGCATCGCCACCTCTATCGGCTGCTCCGATGGTTGCCCCTGATCCTTGCGCTCATCACCCTTGGCCTGCTCGCCATGCAGCACCACTTCTGGGGCGTCGCGCTGATGCTGACCCTGTGGGGCGCCATCAATGCCGCCATTCCGGTTGTCTGGTCCGCCTGGATAGCCCGGGGGATCCACGATGCCCCCGAGAGTGGCGGCGGCCTCATCGTGGCCGCCATCCAGCTCGCCATCATGCTGGGAGCCGGCATCGGAGGCTGGCTGCTCGATCACTACACCATAGGCGCCACCCTGGCTGGCAGTGCCGCGCTGTTGATGGTGGCCACCCTGGTGGTGGGCAACGGCAAGCGGCTGCAACCCGCCCGGGTGAACGTATGATGATCCGATCTCGTGACTCAACCGTCCAAGATACTGCGTCGCCCATGTGTTGCACCGAGATTCCCCGGCAACTGAGGCCAGCTCATCGGGGAGAACATCATGATTAAATCAGTCAACGCTCATGCTGCCACCCCGGCCACGGCACCACTGGCATGCCATTCCATCACTCGCCGACGGCCACGCCCCGATGATGTGGAGATCGACACTCTCTGTTGCGGCGTCTGCCATTCGGATCTGTACGCCGCCCGCAATGACGGGAGCTGAACCCGCTATCCCATAGTGCCGGGCCATGAAATCATCGGTTGGGTGGTTGCCGTCAGCTGTCAGGTCAACAGCTTCAAGGCAGGCGACCGGGGCGGGGTCGGCTGCATGGTGGACGCCTGCGGTCATGGCGAGGCGTGCAAAGAGGGCACGACGGCGCAACCGTGACTCACACCTATGGTGCCCCGACCATATCGACGGCAGCCCGCTGTCCCATGACCCAGAGCATGGGCCGGCGTGGCAACGGCTGGGAACGCCTCGATGGCATGGCACGGTTGTTCAGGAGCCTCAAGTCAGAGTGGCTCCCGACAACGGGATACATAAACCTGCGGGAGGTGAAGCGGAATAGCAGTTATTACCTGATGGATGACTACCACTGGCAGCGTCCACCTCAACACCATGACGGGATACCGCCGAGAGTCGGCCTAACCGGGTGTCTGGATGTCGTTGACCACGGCACATCGGCCCTGAAGCAGGCGTCGTGACTCACCAGGTTGAAGCCAAACCGGAGGTGCGGATGGCGGAGAACATCACCATCAAGGTGCGAGGCAAGCACCAGCAAACCGGTGAGTACGGCGCCAATGAGTTCAAAGGCCAACACATCGATATCGACGAACTGGCAATGCCCTTTCTCATTCACGGGAGGGGCATGGATACCTCGCTCACCCACATCCCAAGTGACTACCGCATCGCGCCGTTCGGCGGCTGGCAGAATACGGTTCGCTGCCGGTGCGACTCCATGCCATGCCCGTTATCAATCAGATAACCGACTCTGCTCGTTGCAGCGCAACTCCCTACACCTGGAACGCTCATTTACAAGCAGCATAAGGGGCCAGCGCGCTCAGCGCCGGCCCTTGGCACCAAAGGAGGAGCCGTCTTATCACCAGGCTCGAGGTACATCGCTATGTTCCTGAATTCAACAGGCTGCATCTGTGCAAACGGCACGTGTTGCCTGCGCAATCAAGTAGGGTCAGACCGGCTGTTTGGCCACTGGCCGACAGCGTCTCGAGTGATGCATCACCGTGAGCCCCCCGACTGCATCAAGCACGTCCGGCGCTATCGGGGTCGGCAAGCGAACCCGACCGGACTCCCGGAACAACTGGCCAAGCTACACCGCCACCACAACGTGCCCAATACCACCATCAGCATTCACACCGAGCTTCAGTGCAAGCGACTTGTTATTTTTTATGGCTGAGCACCCATTCGGCCAAGGTCTTGGCCTCCTCTTCCGTGACGGCGTTGGCTGGCATGGGCACTGCCCCCCAGGTGCCCTGGGTACCGTTCTTGATGCGGCCTGCCAACAGGGTGGCCGCGTCTGCCTGCCCGTCATACTTGGCCGCGACCTCCTTGAATGAGGGGCCGACCAGCTTGGCATCCACCATGTGGCAACCCACGCAAGGCTTGCTCTTGAATAACGTCTCGCCGTCAGTTGCCATGGCCGGTTGCAGACAAACAGCAGCCCCCAGGACAAGCAGTGAAAACACGTTTCTTTTCATATTGGTATTTCCTTATGTTGATGGAGGCAGCAATGCCCCGCTTGGTATCCGGCCACTCGCATCCCGCACTCCGTCATGCTGACGGCCCGACGCGACCAAGGGCTGCAGAGATTGGGGGTAACCGGATGGTGTTTTCTTACTGGCTCTCTTTTTCGCCCAGCATGTTACGAAATCCCCGCACGGCCTTGCCCAGATCCGAACCGATGCCACTCAGGCGTCCAGTACCAAACAACACGATGACAATGGCGAGAATAATCAAGAGCTTCCAAACGCTGATCCCCATCATGGGAGCATCCTCCTGCGATGTAATGAGTGATAAGGGGTGAAAAAGCCTATCAATGGGCCGCCGGGCTGCCGTGCGGTTCAGCTGGATGGGACTGGGGATCAGGTTGCAGCAAGGCAAGATCTATCTGCTCGAACCGCACCAGCCTGCCGCCCTGGCTGGTTGCAAACCTTTCGGCATCCTCCTCGCGGGCGAATGAGGCCAGTGCAGCCCCCATGGCCCCCTTCAGGTTGGCGCCGACGACATAAAAGGCCTGTCGGGCATCGATGAGGGCATCATCATCCGGTTTTTCCCAGGTCGAGCGTGCCATGTCATGCACATACAGGGTGACATCTTGTTCCCGGTTCTCCGGTTGCAGCCACCAGCCAAACATCTCGGCCGTAGAGCAGAATTTCATCGCACCCTGTTTAGTCACTGCCTCGCCCTTGGGGCCGGGAAAGCCGGTGATCGCCATGCCGCAGATGTGGCACTCGTCGCCGGAGTGAAAGGCGACGGGATCATAAACGTGCGGGTTCGAGTCGACATCGTTGCAACCGGCCAGCGCCAGCAGCAGGGCCATCAGGCTGCCTTTAAGATAAAAATTATTTGAATTCAGCATATTACTATCCTTGTTATACCCGGCTCAGACCGAGCGACGACGAAACACGGCATAAGCCAGCCACAGCGACACGCCGACCCACAACAACAGGCAGAACCCAAGCATGTCGGTAGAAAAGGGCAATTCGCTCCCGAGGGAGAGCACCCCCAACCCGCCACTCTCCCCTTCGAAGCCGGAGAGGTTGATCAGCCGATAGATATCGGCCGGATTGAGCAATAGCAGCCAGGGCAAGAGGGTGGCGCTGAAATGGCCCTCGCTCAGCACCAGCAGTGCCAGCAACAGCAGATCAAACACCAGCACGAACAGGAACCAGACGCCCAGCGCCAACCCGGCGGCACGGGACTTCTCGCTGACCTTGCTGCTCAGTACATAGGCCATGGCGAGGAAGACCCAGCCCAGCAGGGTGGATGACACCATGAAACGGCCGAACGCCCAGACCAGGGTGGAGAGGGAGATATCCTCCACCAGCACGGCAATGGCCAGGGCGGCGCAGCCAAAACCGAGCAGGGTCGCCAGTGCCAGGATCAGGCCGTGACCGACAAACTTGCCCATCAGGATCTGGCCGTGGCCGAGGGGATAGGTCAGCAGCAGCATCAGAGTGCCGCTCTCCTCCTCGCCAACAATGGCGTCATAGGCCAGCAGCAAAGCGATGAGGGGCATCAGGAAGGTCGCAAGGCTCGCCAGACTGGCGATGGTGGCGGGAATGGAGGTAAATCCCAGCTGGCCGGAGGCGGCAGCACCGAGCCAGGCAATGCCGACCGCCAGCACCGCAAACAGCAGGCTGATGGCCAGTAGCCAGCGGTTGCGCAGACCATCGCTGAACTCCTTGCGGGCAATGTTCCAGACCTGATTCATGGCCGTCCCTCCTTCCGGTTCACCTGATCGGCTCGCGCCATGTAGTGGCAATAGAGATCTTCCAGCGAAGGTTGATGCACCTCTATGTCACCGGGCTCGCATTCCCCCAGTAACTCGCGCAGCAACGCCAGCTTGTGGCCGTTGTGCACCACCACTTCCACGCTCTGTGCATCGAGCAAGCGAGCCTGGTGGCCCGCCTCCCGCCAGCGGCCAATCCAATGGCTGCCATCCTCCAATCCGTGGATGCGCATCCGCACCGGCAAACCAGTGTCGGCGCGCAACTGGGCGAGATCACCCACGGCTTGCAAGCGGCCACCGGCCAGTATGGCGGCACGATTGAGGTGGGCCTCCACCCCGGCAAGCGCGTGGGAGCAGAGGATGATGCTGGTACCCCCCTGGCGCAGGCGATCGATCAGCTGATAGAGCTCTTGGGTGGCGATGGGATCCAGCCCCACCGTGGGTTCATCGAGCAACAGCAGACGCGGCTCGCCAAGCAGTGCCTGGGCCAGACCGAGCCGCTGGCGCATCCCCTTGGAGTAAGTCTTCACCCGACGCGCCGCCGCATGGCTGAGCCCGACCTGGTCCAGCAACTCCACCACCTGCTGGGGAGCCGCCCCCCGCAGACGGGCAAAATGGGCGAGGGTCTCCCACCCCGTGAGCTGTGGATAAAAGGTTACGTTTTCCGGCAGATAACCGAGCTGACGGCGCACGTTGAGATCCTGTGGCTGACCGCCGAGTACCTGCACCCGTCCTTCACTCGGGCTCAACAGGCCGAGGATCAGCTTCATGCTGGTAGTCTTGCCCGCACCGTTATGGCCGAACAGCCCCAGCACCTCACCTTCCTGCAGGCTCAGGTTCACGTCCTGCAATATGGTCATGCCACCGATGCGCTGGTGTACGCCCTGAATGTCGACCGCGTTCATGAGGGGTTCTCCTGTGGATGAGGGGCGATGGCCGGAGGCTGCATCAGCGGGTAGCTATCCTGCACACCGGGAGATTTGATGATGGGGAAGGCGCGCTGGGCCCAGCGCAGCACCTCGATGCCGGGGCTGTTCATTAGCAGTCGGACCTGCGGATAGCGCCAGAGCAGCTTGTCCACGTTGTCGTTCGGTTCGTAGGCCACCTCTCCCAACCCGTCGTTGTTACGGTCCCAGCCCAGATAATCGCTCCAGTAGTTGCCGCGGCCCGCCACCGACCACTCCTGCCGCCGGGAGGCGACATATTTGACCTGTTGCCGATTGTTAATAAAGGCGTTGTCGCTGATGAGGTTGTCTTCCGATCCCGCAGTGAGATGGATTCCCAGCGCGCTGCGCTCGAAACGGTTGTGCTCGATGCGGTTGAAGAGCGAGTTGTAGATAAACAACGCCTTGCCCTCGGAACCGGAGATCATGCCTTCGCCCGCGCCCCCGTCACGAACCTCCGTGACCAGATTGTCCCTGAGGGTGGAATAGGTGATGTAGTTCATCAGGATCCCGTAGTTCTGATCCTGCTCGGAACGATTGCCGATCACGGTCAACTTGCGACTCTGCATGAGTGCATAACCGGTGCGGGTGCGGCGGGTCAGGTTGCCGATCACCCGGTTGTCGTTAGAAAACATGTAATGAATGCCGTAGCGCAGATCTTCCAGCTGATTGCCTTCGAGGCTGTTGCCGTTGGAGGTGTCGATATAGATGCCATCACGGGCGTGGCGTACCCGATTACCGATGACCCGCGCCCCGTGCACGGCATAGAGATGAATGCCATTGCCACGATCCTGCGAACGCAGTCGCAGCTCTCCCTCGATCACGTTATCCAGCAGGCTGACGTTGCTCGTGCCATCCACCCAGATTCCGCTGGCCGGTCCTTGCATCCGATTGGCCTGCACCTTGGCGTGACTGGCTTCCCGCTGGATGAAGACAGCGGCATTGAGCTTGGTGAGGTTGCTACCCCAGTTGATCAGAGTACAGCCCTGCACCGTCACGTTCGGCGCCGCGATGGTGAGGGCATTGCCCTCCCCTTCAGCATTGATCACCGCCCCCGCCTCGCAACGGAGCATCAGGGATTCTTCAATACGGAACTGCCCCCGGTACTCTCCGGCAGGCAGACGCCAACGCGCCTCTCCATCGGATTGCAGAGGCAGGGAACGAATGGATTGAGGTGCCGCAAAGGCCGCACCAATGCAGGAACATCCCAGCACCAACAGCGCAACAGTGCTCCGGACCTGCCTTGGCAAGGTCGGTAATACCGATAGAGGGTTCATGTCCTGGATCCTGGATATTCGGGTGGTGTCGATGCCATCGGCACCACCCGACACTATGGTTAGGCTGGCTCGACCAGCATGCGACCAACCATTTCCATGTGGAGTGCATGACAGAACCAACTGCAATAGTACCAATGCAGGCCCGGCTTATCGGCGGTGAAGGTAATGGAGGACGTCTGCTGCGGGCTGATCTCCATGCTGGCGCCATGGTTGACCATGACGAAGCCGTGGCTGACATCCTCGATCTGATCGATGTTGGTAATCACCACCGTGACTTCATCCCCCTGCTTGACCTTGAACTCGGTGATCCCATAGGCCGGGGCCATCGAGGTCATGTAGACCCGCACCTTGTTGCCATCGCGGATCACCTTGTTATCGGTCTCCAGCTTGACGCCGTCTTTTGCCGCCATCTCTACGGTGGGTGCGAAGAAAGGATCCTTGCGATCCCACAGCTTGCGGGTCTTGATCTGATCCCGGCGGGCCAGGATGCAGTCGTGGGGCTCGGCGAAAGTGGGACCATCATGCACCAGCTTCATCTCCTCACCGGAGATGTCGATCAGCTGATCGTTTTCCGGGTGGAGCGGGCCGGTAGGCAGGAAACGGTCCTTGGAGAACTTGCACAGCGCCACCAACCATTTGCCATCGGCTTCGCTGGTTTCCGTCAGGGACGCATGCAAGTGGCCGGGTTGATACTGCACATCGAGTTTCTGTCTGATGTAGTCGACCTTCTCGCCCTGATAGGCACGCACCGCGTCGGCCATGTTCCACTTCACCACCTGGCTGTCGATGAACAGCGTGGTATAGGCATTGCCGCGACCATCGAAGGTGGTGTGCAACGGACCCAGACCCAGCTCAGGCTCGGCCGCGATCACCTCGCGCGGATCCTTGAGCTTGCCCGCGAACAGATCGTCGAGCTTGGCGATCTCGATCATGCTCACGGTCGGTGACAACTTGCCGTTGGCGATGAAGTACTTGCCGTCGGACGAGGTGTTGCAACCGTGGGGATTTTTTGGCACCGGGATATAGCGAGTCAGTTCGGAGCCTTCCCGCCCGTCAACCACCGGCACCTTGGAGTCACCCAGCGTCACGAACTTGCCGGCCTTGATGGCTGCCTCGATACGCGGGATGTTGAATACCACCACCCAGTCACGCTCGTTGCGCATCATGCCGCCCAGATCGTAGGCCTTCTCCGAGTTGTAGCAGGTAGACGCCGCATAGGTGCCGGTGTAGTCCGCATCTGTGTTATCCAGGTTGCCATCGACAATCACCTGGAAGGCCATCTCCATCTTCTCCGCGTCGATGACGTTGAACAGGGTGTAGCTGTTTTTATCCTGCAGATCGAAGGTGGTGCCGTCGTTGGGATGGGGAATGACGAACTCGGCGTTGGCAAACACGTACTTGGTGTACGGCACCTTCTGCAGGCGCAGGCCGTGAATGGCCTGGACGTTGGGCACCGTCAGCATCTTGTCGCACTTCATGATGTCCAGCCGGATGCGGGCCACCCGGCTATTGGCCTTGTCGTTGATGAACAGGTACTTGCCGTCGTATTTGCCGTCGGTCATGGAGATGTGGGGGTGGTGACAATCACCGTTCAGGAACTTGACGCTCTCGCCCATGATGTGGCGGCTTTCATTGGTCAGCCCCCAGCCGGTGGCGGAATCGACGTTGAACACAGGAATACGCATCAATTCACGCATGGAGGGGATGCCCAGGACCCGCACCTCACCCTGATGACCACCACTCCAGAAGCCGTAGTAGTCATCGAGATCCCCTGGCGCGACATGAATGTTCTGCTTGGCCTCGGAAACGGCCGCGGCCCAGCTCTCCCGGCTCATCACCGCGCCACCAAAGGCCGTGGTGGCCAGCGCGGCCCCCGTCAGGGCACCTGCCCCCTTGAAGAAGCTGCGACGGCTGAGGCCGCCTTGACTCAACTCCTGCTCGGCATTCTCAGGATACTTATCACTCATAAACCGACTCCTTTATCGTTTTTGACGGGGCGAACGGACTCGCCTCACGAGGGTTATTGATTGTTCAGGTTTCAATTGAGGTGACAGGTATCCGTTCAATACCAACCTGTCCTTGGCCGCCACGTTTGGCCTGCTTGTTTTTCATCACTAACGGCAAGCACTTGCGCTCATTGTGATAGGTCATCTGACAATCGAGGCAATAGTGGCATTCGTTGGCGTTGATCCGCCCATCCGGGTGGATGGCCTGGATCTCGCATTCCTTGGCACAGAGCTGGCAGGGGCTGCCGCACTCCTTGCGCCGCTTGAGCCAGTCGAACTGGCGCAGCTTGGTGGGGATCGCCAGCGCAGCCCCCAGCGGGCAGATGTAACGACAGTAGACCTTGCGGGTGAAGAGGTTGATCACCAGCAGGAGCGCGGCGTACAACACGAACCACCATTGACGATCGAACCCGAGGATGATGGCCGTCTTGAAGGGTTCCACTTCGGCGGCCTGTTCGGCCATCTGCATCGACTCCAGCGAGATGCCGAAAAGCACCAGCAGGATGATGTACTTGATGGCCCAAAGCCGTTCGTGCACCGCAAAGGGAAGCTCGAACTGGCGGACCTTCAGTTTTCGCGCCGCCTCATTGATCAGCTCCTGCAACGCGCCAAACGGGCAGAGCCAGCCACAGAACACGCCACGGCCCCAGAGCAGAATGGTGGCGGCTGTGAAGGTCCAGAGGATGAAGAGGACGGGATCGGTGAGGAACAGCTCCCAGCGAAAATCTTGGAACAGCGCATGGACAAAGGTCAGCACATTGACCACCGAGAGCTGTCCCAGCGCATACCAGCCGATGTAGGTCACGGTGAACAACAGGTATCCACGGCGCAGCCAGTGCAGAAAATGGGGTCGCCGGGTGAACCTGTCCTGGAAGAACAGGATGGTGGTGAGCAGCAGCAGCGCAAGCCCGATGATGCCGATCTGCACGCTCTTCTGGTACCAGATCTTCACCCACAGCGGGCGCGCGGCCTCTTCGGCCGCGGCCAGCTCCTCGGCACTCGGCAGGGGGCGTGTCAGATAGGATTCGGGCAACTGGTAAGCAAGCTCAAAACTGCTGAAGACCCCCTTGACCGGCCCGGTCTGGCGGCGCACCAGCAATTCCAGGCTCCAGGGCGAGCCGGGATCAAATGCCGCATGGGCACGGATGGTAAAGATCGCCATCTCGTCAAACTCAGGCATTCCCTCTGCATAGACATCGTCGAGACGCTGGAAATCCGAGTCACGGAAACTGATGGTGTCGCCAAACTGGCGCAGTTGCACCCGGTCGAAGATGCCGCCGCGCACATAACCCGACCCCTTGAAGGAGTATTCCCCCCTGCCCAGCACGGCGACGGCCTGCTCGCCGGGTTGGAGCGTCTGCATCAGCACCTGGAACTGTTTGTCCCCCAGCAGATTGCGGCCGATGGAGGGGGGATTCAGGTGCGCGACGTAGAGATCGATGAAGGTATCGTCAACCTGCTCGGCCGTGGCAGTGCCGACGTCTTGCGCCTCGGTCCCTTTGAACGCCGCATCGACCTGGCCACGGGTCAGATGCAACCGGCGGATGGCACCGTTGCCGGTGAGCGTCGCCCAGTTTCCGGGCTCATAGCGATCGGTGCGCACCATGGCAGGCTTGGGTTTCGCACCGCTCTTCTCTTCGACCAGACTCAGTGACAACGCCACCTTGTGCGCAGCGTGCATGACGATTTCGTTGACCACCATGGCGGTGACTGTCGCCCCGGTGATGGCATCAATCGTGACCGCATCCGGATCGCTAGAGTGGCCGACCACCACTCGTTGATTCACTCCAACGCCTGCATATCTGGCATTAAAACCATGCAGCTTCGCTTCCGGAATACCAATCAGCAGGATGGGCTCATGGTGCTCGAGCACATAGGCATCGACAATCACCCCCTTGGGGTCGAGCAATATCTGCATGTTGATGGGCTTGCCCGAGTAGGCGGGAATATTCACGACATCGATGGTCTGGAAGGCATAGCCTATCGGCTTGCCCTCTTTGCTCAGGGTGCGAACCTGATAGGGACCGGTGGCCTTGGAAATAACGACGCCCGGAAAAAACTGCTCGATGCGAGTCTGCTCAACGGGATAGGTTTTCGCTAGCAGGCCCGTGCTGAAGAAGCTCAGCAGCAAGACCATCGACAGCAATCCCCAGAATCGGTGTGACAAGAGCAATGGATAAGGTTCTGACCGCATCATCGACTTCATATGCCTGCTTCCCGCAATAATATGAGTGGAACACCACCTGGCATGGCATCCCTAATCGCTCCGCTGAGTGCAGGTTGACAGCCAATGGTGACCATTTAAATCTCATGGTCAGTGC
>ERZ724515.306-NODE-306-length-18399-cov-17.444232_pt1 | contig 18399 bp, 20 predicted proteins | sample MGYA00376048_ERZ724515 | MGnify/ENA primary metagenome ERZ724515 (study PRJEB28724, sample SAMN07190885) | wastewater metagenome | isolation source: influent of sewage treatment plant in Hong Hong | place: Hong Kong | collected 2016-03-17 ... | reverse complement strand
TTGGAAGATACAAAAAAGAGAATTTAGACATCACATCTTTACAAGAAAATATAAACAATCTAAAAAATAAAAAACAACAATTAGAAGAAGAAGTTAGAGTTTTAGAAGAAGAATTAACTTCTATTATTTTAGGTGTTCCAAATATGCCTGATGAATCTGTTCCTGTTGGTGCTGATGAAAATGAAAATGTTATTTTAGAAGTTATTGGAACAAAACCAGAATTTTCATTTGAACCAAAAGAGCATTGGGATTTAAATAATGGCTGGTTAGATTTTGAAAGAGGTGTTAAATTAGCAAAATCAAGATTTGCAGCACTAAGAGGTGATGGAGCAAGACTTGAAAGAGCTTTAATAAATTATATGCTTGATTTTAATAGACAAAGAGGGTTCCAAGAGTGGTATGTTCCATTTATGGCAAATACAAATACTTTAACAGGAACTGGACAACTTCCAAAATTTGCAGATGATTTATTTAAAATTGAAGGTGAAGATTTATATCTTATTCCAACTGCTGAGGTATCTTTAACAAATCTATTTAATGATGAGATTTTAGAAGAGAGTGAACTTCCTATGTTACTTACTTCTTACACTCCTTGTTTTAGAAAAGAAGCAGGAAGTGCAGGGCGAGATACAAGAGGATTAATTAGACAACATCAATTTGATAAAGTTGAAATGGTTGCAATTACAACTCCTGAACAATCAGAAGAGGTTTTTCAAAAAATGGTATCTTGTGCATCTGATTTATTAACTTCTTTAGGACTTCCTCACCAAAAAATGCAATTATGTACAGGAGATTTAGGATTTAGTGCTTCAAAAACTATCGATTTAGAAGTTTGGTTACCTGGACAAAATAAATATAGAGAAATTTCATCTATTTCAAATACAAGAGATTTTCAAAGTAGACGAGCAAAAATTAGATATAAAGATGCAAATAAGAAAAATATCTTAACACATACTTTAAATGGTTCAAGTTTAGCTGTTGGAAGAACACTTGTTGCTATCATGGAAAACTATCAAAACGAAGATGGAAGCGTAAGAATTCCAGAAGTTTTAAAACCGTATATGAAATAAGGTTTTGAATGAAATAAAAAAGGGAAAAGGCATTTGCTTCTTCCCTTTTTTTATTTTGGAACATAAAGTTTTAGTAGTGAAAAATTGATAAAATAATTAAAATAAAACTCTTAATTTTTACGAAAAATAAAAATAGAAGTTCTATCCAAAAAAAAATTTATGGAAATCTAAATTTTTTAACTAAGGAGAGATAAGTAGATAAAACTTCTAATTTGTGTAATTATAACCATTCTAAACTTAATAAATGCTATTTTAATGCTATGTATATAAAATAAATCTTAAATTTTTTATTTAAATATATAAATTAAAAATAGTTGTAGTTATTTTACAAATAGTTTAGAATCATAAATTCTTCCATCAATACTTACTTGAAGAATTCCTGATGTAACATTGTAATGAATAAAAGTTAATTCATAGCCTATTAAAATATTTTTAATATTAAAAATTGGAGCTTTTGCTTGAAAATATCCTAAAGAAGAACCAATTTTAACTTTAATATTCTTATTACCCATTTTACCTAAAACAGCAACTTTTGAAAAACAAGTTCCATCATAGTTTTCATCAGTAATTTTTTTATGTTGAACTTTTTCTCCTGCTCCATTTTCATGAAACACGCCAATAGCAAAAGACTCTTTTACAACATTTATATCAAGAGCAAAAAGATTTAGATTTATTAAAAATAGAAGAGTTATTAATTTTTTCATATGTAATTTTACTATTTTTTTGTAAAATTTATATAAATATGATTTCCTAAAGGTTAAATTATGAATATTCCAATAAGTGCAAAAAAAATAGATGTTAAAAATGCAACAGTTGATTTTTTCGAAGATGAAGATTACTATTATTTTGATACAAGTTTAACAGCTGCACCTGAACCTATGGTAAATGCTCTTGCTGGTTTGAAGCTTTTGGATAGAAGTAAGAAATTAGTTATGATAAATCATAAAATTCCAATGGGATTATTTCCTAAAATTGAGGATTATTTTGATTTTAAAATAGAAGAGTTTGAAGATTTCGTGAAAATTACATTTAGTAAAAAAATAGAAGAGTGTATAGATATAAATTTTGATACAAATTGCAAAGGTTGAAACTTAACTTTTTCAACCTTTAATATTTAGCTATAAGTTATTTTCCTTATTGATTCATTATTTTGTTTCTTTACTTCATCATAAAAGAGTTGATATTTAACCTTTTCATCAAAAGAAATTGGAGTTCTAATTGATTTGTATTCAATTAATTCGCCATCTTTATAAACTTCTGAAATTTCAGCATAAACCCAATAAAAACCTTCATCTTTTCTAAGATTTTTTACTACTCCACTCCATAAACCATCTTTTTTAAGTGTTTCCCAAAGTTCTTTAAAAATTGATTTTGGCATATCAGGATGTCTTACAATATTGTGTGGTTTACCTATTAATTCATCAATTTCATAGCCTGATATTTGTGCAAATGTCTCATTTGCATAGGTAATAATGCCTTTTAAATTAGTTCTTGATACTATTAATTCACCTTTTGGAACTATAGTTTCACACAAAAAATTTCCAGATAAATATTCCATTTTATTTTCCTGTATTATCAAATGTTCTAGCAAAACCTTCTAAATCTTTTTTCTTTAAATCACCATTATAAACCATATTAGCAACACTAACAGTTGGGTCATTTAAAACTTTAGGAACAGCATCAGCATTTTCTAGAACTTCAAGATGAGAACTTAACTCTTCTTCACTATAAGCCATTTGCATATCAGCACTCATAACATGAGGAATTGCTTCAATAACTTTCAATTTTTTTAATTCTTCTTGAACACCTTCTCCCTCTATTGTGATGATTATTCTTCCTTTTTCATCGTGCATATGATAATCACATACATCACAATTTTTTAAGCTTTCTACCACTTCATCTACATATTTTGGTAATGTTTGTACTATAATACTTGAGATATTCATTTTTTGATTCCTTTAATTTAGTTTATAATAGTTTATTTTTTTATCATCACTTGTAACAAAAACTTCATTTTCATTTATAAATAAAATATTTGTTAGAGTGCTTTTATTCTTAGTTAATTTATATAAATTCTCTTTTGAATTTATATTAAAAACTGTTACATTGTTGTCTTCATCACTTGCAAATGCTCCAAATTTAGCACTAGGGCTAAGACCTACACTATAAATTAAAAATGAAGCTTCCTTAAAATACCTCATTTTATCATTTAAACTATAAATAGCAACTCTTCTATCTTGACCAGCAGTTATAATCACATCATTTTTAATATCAATTTGAAAAATATTATCAAGATTTTGGTCTTTAAATACTTTTATGATATTAAAAGTTTTAGTATCAAGCATGGTTAAAATACCACTTTCATCCGCAATTATAACTTTTGATTTATCCTCAGATAAAGAAAAATTTGAGAATTTTGATTGTGATATTTGGATTTCATTTACGGTTTTTTTATTTTTTATATCATAAATAAAAATTTGATTTGAAAGTAGAGCATAAATAATATGATTTTCATCCAAAAATTTTGCACGAGCTATAAATAAACCAGCTTTATCATCAATGATTTTTTCAAATTGCTTATTTTTATAAATGCTTATACTTCTTCCACCTTCTTCTCCTTGAGAAAGAATAAGAATATTATCTTTTAAAACATCAACACAATATATTTTTGAATCTATTGTATCTCCTGTAAAATTTTTTATTTTTGATATGGTTATGCTATCTATTTTTTCTTTCGTTTTCATATCAAAAATATCAAGGCTTGAAGCGGTAGTTGAGGCATATAGCTTCTCATCTTTTAAAATTATATCTGTAACAGAACCACTTGTAATTAATGAGAAATTTGGTTCTAAATCTTTTGCATTTAGATTAAAACCTAAAATCATAATCAACGAACAAAATAAAAATTTAGATATATTCATAATTTTCAACCTTTAACTAATAATTTTCATAGCATTTGTAGGGCATGATTTTATACAAAAACCACAAGCAGTGCAGTTGCTATTTATGCTTGGTCTAAACATCGCTAAAAAATCAATAGCATTGTCTAAACAAGGGTCTTTACAAGAAAAACACATAGTTTTATTCCAAGATAAGCAATTTAAAATATCAATTTCAATTTTTGCATTTATATTTTTTTTATGTTCAACCTGTAATACCTCATTTGGACAAGCTATTGCACACTCATTGCAATATGTACATCCACTAAAACTCAAATCAAGTTTAGGAGTAAAATCTTCTTGAATAAATATGATATTCTCTTCACAAACTGTAGCACATAAACCTTCACAGTCTTTACAATTTGTAAAAAAAATACTCTCATTTTTATGATAAGGAGGTCTTAAAATTTTCTCTTGTTTTTCATCTTTTTTAAAAGATGAAACAAGAGAACTAAAAAGTTCTCTTCTTTTCATTTATTTTTTCTTTAAAGTGTCTAAATCATCAGTAAGAACTTGATCCCAAGTTGATTTTTCTTTACCATCTTTTCTTGTATAAGTAGGTTTGAAAGTATTCTCAACAGCTAATTCTCCTGTACTTTGAGGAGCATGACAAGCTGTACAATTAAATCTTGCACTAGAAATTGTATCTATTGGTTTTATAGATACTTCATTTTTCATATTATCCACACCTTTTACAAAGTTGTCACCTTCTAGTTTATCCTTTGGTCTAAAGTTAATATAGTGAGATTTTGGAATTGGAGTTGCGTTCATACTAGGTGCAACTGCTGCTTCATGACAACCAATACAAGCATTATTATCAGGAGTGATTTCCATTAAACCTTCAACATCATGTGGAATCATAGGTGGTGCATTTTGATAAGCTCTTTCTATTTTATATCCACTCATAGGGGCAGATGTTCCATATTTTGTCTCAGATGGAGCTGCTTTATCCTCTGATAGTAGCTCAACTTTTCTTAAACCAATAGAATCTTCATCTATACTTTTTGTATTATTAGCAGCCATTAATAGTGATGTTGCTAATGTTATTGCTAAAGTTAATTTACCTAACTTCATTTTGTTTTTCCTTAATTAAATTTTTTATTGAAAAATTAAGAGCGTCATCATCACAAACTTCTACACATCTTCCGCAGTTTGTACACTCACCACTTAATACAGGTATAGAAGTCTTTGTAACCATATGTAAAACTTGATTTTCAGGACAAACTTCTTTACATTTCATACACGCTGTACAATTAGGAGCATTATGATGAACTCTAATAAAACTAAATCTTCCAATTAGTGAATAAAATCCACCAAGAGGACAAATATGTCCACACCAACCATTTTTTAAAACAAACAGGTCAAACAAAAATATTACAATCATTGTTGCAAGTCCAAATCCAAGCCCAAAGATTAAACCTCGGTGAACCATTGATACAGGAGAAATCAACTCAAAAGCTGCAACACCCATAAAATAAGAGATTATAAAACTAATTAAAATTAGCCAATATCTTAAATTTCTAGTTGCTGGTTGTTTTTTTTGAACTTCATCAAATTTCAAAACTCTTCTTAGGTAATTTGCACTGTCTGTAATTATATTTACAGGGCAAACCCAAGAGCAAAAAGCTCTTCCTCCAAGAATAAAGTAGAAAATTGAAATAATTAAAGCACCTAAAGCTATATCAAAAGAGATTATAGCTCCTGCAAAAATCATTTGTAAAACTGCAAAAGGGTCGCTTAGATTAACAGTTTGTAAAACCAAAGAGTTACTTAAATTCCCCATTAATATATTTATTCCATAAATATTTGCCAAAATATATAAAGCTATAATAGAGAGTTGTGTAAATCTTCTAGCAATTAAAAATCTATATTTTTTAATCATTTAGTAACTCCTTCATATCACTATTTAACGAGTCAATTGCACTCTCTTTATTTATGTTTGTTCTTGTTTTTTCTGATGTTGCATTTTTTAATCTTTGTTCATCTGCTTCATCCCAACCTTTTATGTAGTGATCACCAACTTTTCCAAGTGCAATTTCTCGTGGAAGTACAAAAATTGCTGGTTTTTCAGTAATACAAGCTTTTTCACAAAGTCCACAACCTGTACAAATATCACTATCTACAACAGGTTTTAAAAATGCATGTTTACCTGTTCTTTCATTTTTTTCATACACTATATTTATAGCTTCTCCTAAAAGTGGACAAGCTCTATAACAAGCATCACATTGAATTCCCCAAAAAGCGATACATGAATTATCATCAACGACAGCAACACCCATTTTAGCTTTTGAAATATCAAGCTTAGATTCCTTATTTTGTACAGACTTTATATCTAATGCACCTGTTGGACAAACAGGAACACAAGGAATATCTGTACACATATAACAAGGAATTTCTCTAGGAATAAAAAATGGAGTTCCTAAAGGTTTATTATCTCCTGGTTTTGCTAACTTTAGAGTATCAAATGGACATGCTTCTACACACATTCCACATTTGATACAAGTTGCTAAAAAATCATTTTCATCAAGGGCACCTGGTGGTCTTAAAATTAGTGAAGTAGCTTTTACTTCACTAACATAGGCACTCCAAGTTAATCCACCAAGAACTGCAAGACCCGCAGCCCTTGCAATATCTAAAAAGAATTTTCTTCTTTCACTTACTGGTTGATTACTTGATTTACTCATTTCTCTTTTCTCTTTACTTTGTTGAGGATTTATATTGCTCAAAACAATACTACCTCCTTAATTAAGCTTGATAAATTTTTACCGCACATTTTTTAAAGTCAGTTTGACCTGATTGTGGACAAGTATAATCTGCACAAACTTTATTGATAAATACTTTTTCATCAAACCAAGGTACAAATACTAAACCTCTTGAAGGTCTATTTCTTCCTCTTGTTTCAACTCTAGCTTTTACTTTTCCTCTTCTTGATTCAACCCAACATAAAGAACCTTGTTTTACACCATATTTATTTGCATCTTCTGGGTGCATATAACAAAGTGCTTCAGGAACTGCTCTATAAAGTTCAGGAACTCTCATAGTCATAGTTCCACTATGCCAATGTTCTAAAACCCTTCCTGTACATAACCAAACTGGATACTCTTCAGTTGGAACTTCTGGTGGATCCATATATGGTCTTGCGAAGATTTTTGCTTTATTTTTTAATGATTTTTTAGTTTCATCTTTAACACCTAATAAATCTCCTTGTGCTAACTCTTTTGCAATAGTTCCATAGAATGCAAAATCACTATTTGGATTTGCTTGTTTTGCATAAGGGTCATATTTAGTATTAAATCTCCATTGTGTCTCTTTCCCATCAACAACTGGCCATTTTAAACCTCTTACTTTATGGTAAGTATCAAAATCAGCTAAATCGTGTCCGTGACCTCTTCCAAAACTAGCATACTCTTCAAATAAATATTTTTGAATAAAGAATCCATATCCTTTAAACTCTTTTCCATCACTTCCAATTACTTTTCTTGAATCTCCAAATCCTTCTGTATTATCATAACCAGCTTGAACAGGGTCTTTCTTGTCAATTTTATAAGATTGTGCTTTTTTATTTGCAAATAAGATTTCATACATAGTTGTATTTTCATTGTATCCCATAGCTTTTGCTGCTTCAATAATATCTGGAAGTTTTATCTCACCTTTTGAACTAGCTAATACTTGCTCACCCCATAAATCTTTAACTGTAAATCTTTTTGAAAGTTCAACCCATTGCCAAGTATCAGACATAGCATCACCTACAGGTAAAACTTGTTGTCTCCATAATTGAGTTCTTCTTTCAGCATTTCCATATCCACCCCATTTTTCATAAATCATAGCAGATGGTAAAATTAAGTCAGATACTTTTGCAGAAATTCCAGGATATCCATCAGTTGTTACGATGAAATTATCCATTTCCCTTGCTGCTTTTACCCAGTGTGTTGCACTTGCTGTATCTTGATATGGATTACAAACATTTACCCAAGCAAATTTGATATTTCCATCTTCAATATCTCTATGAATTTTCATAATATGTTGATGACCTTTTGGATTAATTGTACCAAGTGGAACATTCCATCCTTTTTCAGTAATTTCTCTATCTTTTGGATTTGCTACCATCATATCAGCTGGAAGTCTATGTGTAAATGTTCCAACTTCTCTTGCTGTTCCACAAGCACTAGGTTGTCCTGTTAGTGAAAACGCTCCAGAACCTGGTTTTGCTTGTTTATTTAATAAGAAGTGAACATTATATGAAAGTGTATTTACCCATGTTCCTCTTGTATGTTGGTTCATTCCCATAGTCCAGAAACTTACAACTTTTCTATCTTTTTCAATATATAAATCAGCTAAAGTTTGAAGTTTTTTCTTAAATTCTTCAATATCTTCATCAGGATTTCCTTTTGAAATTTTTGCAACATAATCAAGAGTATATGGTTCTAGTGCTTTTTTATACTCTTCAAAAGATATTTCCCAGTGAGCTAATTGAGTATTTTTATTAGTCATTTTATCACCAGCTTTATATCCATAAGGAGCAAGTGCAGGAGCTTCAGTTTCAGAAACAATTTTTTCCATCTCTTTAGAGATAGTTTGCATTTCTAAATCTGTATATTTTCCTTCTTTAATAGATTTTTCATCACTTCTTCTCATACCATAACCAATATTTACTGGACTTGCAGCAAAAACAATGTGTTCTTTTACGAAATCCCAATCGATTGATTCTGGATGGTTATACACGATTTCTCTTGCTATATAATTCCACAATGCTAAGTCTGTATTTGGAGTGAAAATAATTTCAATATCAGCTAAATCAGAAGTTCTGTGTCTATATGTAGAGATATTTATAACTTTAACTCTATCTGGATTTGATAATTTTCTATCTGTTACCCTTGACCATAAAATAGGGTGCATCTCTGCCATATTTGAACCCCAAGCTACAACTGTATCTGTAAGTTCAATATCATCGTAACATCCTGATGGTTCATCTATACCAAAAGTTTGATAAAATCCTGTAACAGCAGATGCCATACAATGTCTTGCATTTGGATCAAATGCGTTTGATCTAAATCCTGCTTTCATCATTTTTAAAGCAGCATAACCTTCCATAATTGTATATTGACCAGAAGCAAAAACACCGATTCCTTCAGGACCTTTTTCTTTTAAAGCTATTCTGATATGTTTTTCCATCTCATCAAATGCTCTTTGCCAAGAAACAGGAGCAAAATCAGCTTTTTTATCAAATTCACCTTTTTCATTTACTCTTAATAAAGGTTGTTTTAATCTATCTGCACCATACATAATTTTTGCATTAAAATAACCTTTAATACAATTAAGTCCTCTATTAACAGGAGCTGCTGGATCTCCTTTTACTGCAACTATTTTTCCATCTTTAGTAGCAAGCATAATTCCACAACCAGTTCCACAGAATCTACAAGCTGCCTTGTCCCATCTCCAACCACCTTCAGCTGTATTTGCTTGTGCTTGTAAATCAGCAGGTATTGTCATACCAACTGCTGCTGCTGCACTTGCTGCTGCTGAGCTTTTTAGGAAGTCTCTTCTTGAAAGCGACATAATTTCTCCTTTATGAAATAAAAATCTTTAACTATGAATTATAATCATAAAAGAAAAATTAATGATTGACCTACATCAAGTAAGTTAAGTTTTAATTAAGATATAAATTGTCTTATTTAAATATTTTAGGAGTGTGAATAGCGAATAAAGCTCCATTATTTATATTTTTAACTCTTAATTTTCCTTTCATATTTTTTTCTACAATAACTTTTGACATATACAATCCAATACCTGTCCCATGTCCATCCTCTTTTGTTGTAAAATATGGTTCAAATATTTTTGTTTTTGGTTCTACTAAAATTCCACCACCATTATCTTCAATATATAAAACTATATAATTATTATCTTCTATTGCATAAATTTTTATCCAAGGGTTATCTATATTTTTTTCAATTAATACATCTTTTGCATTGTTTATGATGTTTAAAATTACTTGTTTATATTCATTCAAATAAGTAGTTGTTTTTATATTTTCATCAATAGAGATAGAAATTTTTATATTATAATTTGCTAAAGTACTTGAAATAATATTTATTACAATTTCAACAGCTTTTAGTAAGTAAAACTCTTCTTTCTCTTTTTTTGGTATAAAAAAATTTCTAAAATCATCAATAGTATGCGACATATATTCTAAAACTTTATCTGCTTCTTTTGATTTTGTTTCCATTGTGTTTTCATCTAAAGCACCAATACTATATTTAAATTTAATAAACATCAAGATTGATGATAGTTCAGATAGTGGTTGTCTCCATTGATGAGCTATATTACTTATCATCTCTCCTAATGCTATAAATTTTGATTTTTGGACTAAAAGTTGTTCTTTCTCTCTATTCTTTTCAATTTCTTCTTTTACTTTTTCTTCTAAAAATTGATTTAATTCTTTTAGTTCCTTAGCATTTTTTCTTACTTTATTTTGATAATCTTTTAAAATTAAATCAATTCTTTTAGAAATTACGATAGAAATTAAAATAGCAAAAGATAGAAACATCAAAAAAAGTATGATGTTTTGAGTAACTTGAGTTTTTACCTTTTTTTGTAAATCTTTTCTTTTTATCTCTATTTCATTTTCAATATCATCGGTGTAAATACCAATACAAACAATCCAATTCCATTTTTCAAAATACTTAAAATATGAAAGTTTATACTTAGACTCATCGGAATCAGGTTTTTTATAAGCATATTGCGTAAAAGATTCTCCAGTTTCTCTAATATCTTTTAAAAAAATCTCTCTAAACTTTTTACCATCAGAATCTTCATAGTTTGTAGATATTAAAGTTCCAACTAAATCAGGTCTATTAGGATTTACGATTAATTTTGCAAAATCATCTCCACCATTTATATTTTTGACTTCATATGCAAAAAAATAGTTACTTTTATTCTCTTCAAAAGTTATACTGTTAAGTAATTTAATTGCATCAGCTTTTTGCTCTTCATCATTTAAATTTTGCTTTTTTATATTGTAATTTAATATTTCAAGAATCGTATTTATCTCGTTTTTTAAGAATTTCTTCTTATTTAAATAATACTCCTGTTCAAACTTATTCATCTCAACTTCAAAATTATCATAAGTATTTTTCACATAAAAATAAGATATTGCAAATATCATGGATGACATAATTATAATAAATGTAAAAATTATGATTTTTGATAAACTTTTTTCTATATTAAAATTCAAAATATAACCTTTAGTTAGCATTAATTAGGTATGATAACATATTTATTATTGGAGTAATACTTATAATATGCAAAAAGATTTTATAAATAAACTTACTGCTTTTTCAGTTCTTTATGTTGAAGATGAAGATGGTATAAGAAATAATATTGAAGAGATTTTAAAACATCTTTTTAAAGAGGTTTCAAGTGCTAAAAATGTTAGTGAAGCATATATGAAATATATACAAAATAAACCTGATTTGATAATAACTGATATTAAAATGTCAAATGAAACAGGTATTGATTTAATCAAAAAAGTTAGACAAACAGATTCTAAAACAAGAATAATTATAACTTCAGCATTTACTGATTTAGATTATTTATTACAAGCAACAGAACTACATCTTATTAAATATATTGTTAAACCAATTACAAATGACAAATTAATGGAAGCTTTAGAATCATTTGTAAAATCTTATGATGATAATAAAATATATAATTTAACAAAAAATTGGATTTTTGATTCTGGAAAATCTATAGTTTCAAATGGAAATGAAGATTTTATTTTGACAAAAAAAGAGTCTATATTTTTGAAGCTACTAATTATAAAAAATAGAGTAATAACTTATGAAGAACTTGAAAGTCATATTTGGGATGAGGATTCAATTATGACATCAAATGCTATGAGACTATTTATAAAAAATCTCAGAAAAAAACTTCCTGAGAATTTTCTAAAAAATATGCAAGGAGTTGGTTATTATCATAATAAAATATGATTATAGTGAATCTTTATTCTTTACAAGAGAGTAAAAGTTTATCCAACTCATTTTTTAACTCTTGAAGTTTTTTTGTTGAATTCATTAAATTTTCTTGAGATTGAATTACGATATCTTCGCTTTTGTTTAATTGCTTAGAAATATCAGCTGAATTTGTAAGTTCTCCTATTACTTTATCAAATTCATCCGTAATTTCTTCTAGTTTAACTGAAGCATTTTTTGAATGTTCAATAGCACTAGCAGAATAACTCATTGCAGAATTTATCTTATCAATAAAGCAGTTTATTGTATCTGTTGCTTCAACTATCTCTTTTTCAGCTTGAATTCTTATAGGTGTTAAAGGTTCATTGTTGTTATAGTCGATAATCTTTTTAGATTCTTCAAAAAATCTTTTTGCATTCTCTTCCATATGTTTTAGTTGAGAAAAACTATAAATCATCAAAGATACAATTATTAATGCAAAAACATATTGAAGATACTCCACATAATTACTTTTTTGTTCACTATATGTTGTGTACATAGAAACCAAAGCATCAACTTCTGTAAGTAATGTTGTATTTGTATCATATATGGAAATTACAATGTTTTTTAAAGCTATTTCATTATTTTTGTTATTTTGCATAAGTATTTTAAATTCATTTATATTTTTATAAAAGTTATCCCACAAAACTTCTACTTTTGATAGCTGTTTTGCAATTTCTGGTGTTGGTACTTTTGAAATTCCAATTAAACTATTTCCATCTTTTAAAGAGTTTATATTATAAATAAATTCAATAGTTGAACTATTGAGTTCCGAATAAGAGCTATTATCATTATGATATATATAAAAAATATTTTTTGAAATATTTTGGGTTAGCATTCTTTGTTTTCCTGCTATATTTATAAGTAGCGCATCTTTCTTGTTTTTTTCATTTAAATAAATAGTTGTTGCTATTATACTTGTCATTAAAACAATAAATAAAATTCCAATAAATCTTATTTTTGTACTTATAGTATTGTTTTTCATACTCCAACTCCTTTAAAAATTGATATTAAATCATCTTCATTTTCAATCATTACTTCCCCATCTTGAATAGATATTGTTCCATTTCTTACTAATCTTTTTAAAACTCTTGATAAAGTTTCAGGTTGAATATGTAACATAAAAGATACCTCTTGCCGTTTTAGTTTGTTAAACATTGCTAAATCTTGAGTCAGCATAAATGCAACTTTTGCTGTTGCATCAAAAACAAGTTCTCTATTTACAATACATTGTAATTGATGAGTTTTTTTTAGTAAAGTTTCTAGTAATTCCATTGTTAAAATATTTTTTGATAAAAAAAGTTCGTGGAATTTCTCAAAATTTACAGATAAAATTATGGAGTCCTCTATAAATTCAGCATTTGAAAAACAGTAAATATCACTATTTTTTATTGATGTAAGTTCACTAATCATTGAGTTTTTATAAATATGATATAAAAATATTTCATTATCAAATTTATCAATTTTATAGATTTTGATAAGTCCTTCTACTAAAAAAAGTAGATTTGTATTTATGTCACTTTCATAATATAAAATTGATTTGTTAGGGTGTTTTGATACATTTGAAATAGAAGCAACTAACTCTATTTGTTGATCACTTAAATTATCAAAAAAACTTATTGTCCTAAGAGTTTCTTGTATAGTCACATTTAACCTTCTCGTGGTTTTATTTAAGTTATTGTATATTATGCTTGTAAAATTTTTAATTAAAAGACAAAAATAGGATATAAAATGGATTTTAAAACATATATAAAAGCAGTTGGAACAGGTGTAAAAGGAAATAGAGATTTAAGTAAAGAAGAAGTTGCTGATGCGATTGAAAAAATATTATTAAATCAAGTAACAGATGCACAAAAAGGCGCATTTTTAATTGGTTGGAGAACAAAACTTGAAACAAATGAAGAGTTGATTGGAGCTGTTTTAACTTTAAGAAAGTTTATGAAATTCAAGAAGATTGAAGATTCTATTGAACTTGGATATTCGTTTGATGGACGATGTGAAAATCCATTTTTATTTCCATTATTTGAAAATATTTTAGAGGATTTTTATAAAAAAAATAGTGATGTAAGAAGATTGAATTTGGTAATTTCAGGAGACTATTTACAACCTGCAAAAGTTGGAATTACTACAAAAGATATTTTTTCAAATATTGATGTAGGTCAATACTTACATTTTTTTGATAGGCTAGAATACTTAAAAGAGTTAAGTGATATTACGCCATTAAGGCACGAATTGGGTTTAAGAACAGCTTTTAATACAGTTGAAAAATTACTGAATCCAAGTTTAAGTGAATATGGAATTACAACAGCATTTCATAAACCTTATGTACAAAAATATTTAGATATATTTGCACCATACTTCAAAGAGGTTGTTGTTGTAAAAGCAAGTGAAGGAAGTCCTGAAGTTTTTAAAGATGGAAAATATTGGAAAATGGTAAATGAAAATATTATTGAAGAGAGTTTTTCATTAAAAGATTATGGAATATTTTATGATAAAGAGTTTCAAAATATATCTTTAGAGGAGTCTTTAAATATCGTAAAGAATCCAGATGAAAATATCTTGAAACTTGCAAAATTTAATGTGGCTTTATATCTTTTATTTGCAAATAGGGTTTCATCTTTAGATGAGGCTTGGCAAAGACTGAACTAAGGTTTATATAAAAAGGTAAAAATATGTTAATTGATGGATTTGGTAGAAAAGTTGATTATTTAAGGGTTTCTGTAACTGAAAGATGTAATTTTAGATGTCAATATTGTATGCCAGAAAAACCATTTTCTTGGGTTCCAAGAGAAAATTTATTATCTTATGAAGATTTATTTAAATTTATAAAAGTATCTATTGATGAGGGTATTAAAAAAGTTAGAATAACTGGTGGAGAACCTTTATTAAGAGAAGGTTTAGATGTTTTTTTAAAGATGATATTTGATTATAAAAATGATGTTGATTTAGCTTTAACAACAAATGGTTATTTACTTCCTCAAGTTGCTAAAAAGCTTAAAGACGCAGGTCTTAAAAGAATAAATATTTCATTAGATTCTTTAAATGAAGCAACGGCTGCAAAAATTGCTCAAAAAGATGTTTTAAAAACAGTTTTGGAAGGAATACAAGCAGCATCAGATGTGGGATTAAAAATTAAAATTAATTGTGTTCCAATAAAAGGTGTAAATGAAAATGATATTCTTGATATTTTGGAATTTTGTAAAATTAAAGGCTATATAGTAAGATTTATAGAATTTATGGAAAACAATCATGCAAAAGATGGTGCAAAAGGTCTTAATTCAGATGAAATAAAAGTAATAATTTCTTCAAAATATCCAAATTTTAAAATTGTTCCAAGAGATACAACATCTCCAGCTCAATATTATGAGTTAGAAGATGGTTATCAATTTGGAATAATTGAACCTCATAAAGATGATTTTTGTGCAGCTTGTAATAGGATTAGATTAACTTCTGAAGGTTATTTGATTCCTTGTTTATATTTTGAAGATGCAATGAGTATAAAAGATGCGGTTCAAAATGATAGAATAGATGAAGCTGTAGAAATATTAAAAAATGTATTAGCAAATAAACCAGAAAAAAATAGATGGTCAATAAAAGATGATAATGAGATTTCAACAAGAGCTTTTTATCAAACAGGTGGATAATTAAACAAATACAAAGTTTTTTTTAGTATAATTCGCACTCATTTATTTTAAATGAAAAAATTAACATATACCTATTAGGAGGTCAAAATGGCTTTAGATCAGGAAGTAAAAGCATCAATTATTGCAAAATACGGAAAAAAAGAGGGTGATACAGGTTCATCAGAAGTTCAAATTGCACTTTTATCAGAGCAAATTAAAATATTAACAGACCACTTAAAAGTGTTTAAAAAAGACCATTCATCAAGATTAGGTTTATTAAAAATGGTTGGTAAAAGAAAAAGATTACTAGCATATTTAAGAAGAACAAACTATGCTTCATTTGTTGAGTTAGTTGCTTCTTTAGGAATTAGAGCTAAATAATTTTAGTTTTTGTTTAATAAAAAAGGGTTGTAGTTTTGCTACAACCCTTTTTTTTGTCCAAATATTTAATTTTATTCTTCATTAATAACAAGTCTTAATAATAGTTCTTGTAAAATAAGATAAAAAATATCGGAAATATATAAATTATGTTATTAACAAAAAAAAGTGAATATGCACTATTATCTTTAATTGCTATTGCAAAAAGCAATGAACCAAAAAATGTAGATGAATTATCTAAAGAATTAAATATATCAAAATCATTTTTAGCAAAAATTATGCAAAATCTAGCAAAACAGAATTTAGTAGTATCTCATAGAGGTATAAATGGTGGTTTTGCTTTGAATAAATCTTGGGAAACAATTACTATTTTAGAAATTGTTGTAGCTGCTGAAGAGAAATTACCCTCAGTTTTTGAATGTTCACCCTCTGCTGGGAATTGTCCAAATCAAATAGCAATGCTTTGTTCAATTTGGCCTTTATTAAACAATCTACAACTAAAAATTAATGATTTTTTAGAAAAATTAACATTAAAAGATATTGCCTGATGAAACTTTTTCATATTTCTCACACTGATTTAGATGGATATGGATGCCAATTAATCACTAATGAGTATTTTAAAAATAGTTTTTTTTATAATGCAAATTATGGTTTAGAAGTAAAACTAAGTATAAAAAAAGCTTTAGAACAAATTGCACAATTCAAAGAAGATAATATCTTACTTTTAATTACAGATTTAAATCTAACTTTTCAAGAATCAAAAGATTTAGACAGTGATATAAATAAATTAATTCAAGAAGGATATAAGATAAAACTTCAACTTTTAGACCATCATATAAGTGGTAAAAAAAGTGCTGAAGTTTTTTCTTGGTATTTTTTAGATGATAAAAGGTGTGCTACAAAAATAGTTTATGATTATATGGTTTTAGAGTTTGATGCTTTTTCGCAAGATACAAAATCTTGGTTAAATCCTTTAGTAAATACAATAAATGCAGTTGATATTTGGCTTGAAAATGAAGTACAGAATTTTGAATTTGGAAAAGCTCTAATGTCTATGATTACCAAAGTTAGGGAAGTAAATAGTGTTTTATTTATAGATTTAAATAGAGATTTTAAATTTTATTTATTAAAAGAAGCATCTAAATATTTAAATGAAATAGATGGACATATTAAACTAGATGATAATGTACATTTTATGAAAAAGAAATATTTGAAATTAGATGAAAAAGACGATACTTTAGATAATTTATCAGCAACTTATCTTGTAAAATCTTTGGAAGATGTAAAAGAAAATTTAACAGTAATATTTAAAGGTCATAAAGGACTTTTAACATATTGTTTGGGTTCTATTTCTATTCCTGCAAATGCTTTTTTAAGAGCAAATAGTGAATATGATTTTTTTATAGATATTAATAAAAAAGGTAATGCTTCTTTAAGGGCTGATGGAAAAGTTGATGTTGCAGAGTTAGCATCAAAACTAGCAAATGGTGGTGGACATGTAAATGCAAGTGGTTGTAAATTTGAAGATTTTAAAGAAGTTATTGATTTTTATGAAGTTAAAAGTTATATACAAAATAAACTTGATAAAATTCAATAAAGTTTTTGTAAATTTATAATAAAGGATAAAAAATGGAGTGTGAATTTCCAACGGTTAATTCAAGAAGTGAAGAGATAATAGAGATTTTTAATAATACTAAAACTATTGCAATAGCAGGACTTTCACCTGATCCTTCAAAAGCATCGAATATGGTAGCTACATATCTACAAAGTGTAGGATATAAGATAGTTCCTGTTTATCCTAAGGAAGATATGATTTTAGGTGAAAAAGTTTATAGAACAATCAGTGAAATACCTTTTAAAATAGATATGGTAGATATTTTTAGAAAACCAGATGCAATAGCTCAAATTGTTGATGAAGCTATAAAAAGAGGAGATGTTGATACTGTTTGGATGCAGTTAGGTCTTGTGAACAATGAAGCTGCACAAAAAGCAAAAGATGCTGGGTTAAAAGTAGTACAAAATAAATGTACAAAGATAGAGCATAGAAATTTATTTTAAAACGGTAAATCTATATCAACAATAATCTTTTAAAATAGATAGTTGTTGATGTAAATAGTATTATCACTTTATAGGTTCAATTTTTAATCTTGAGTTGTTTTCATCATCGACAACAGTAATGTTTTTCATTGTTTCAATAAACATTCTGGCTTTTTCTGGTATGGGGATTAGATCTGACATATAACAATCTGCATGATTTCCTAGAATATGAATTTTTATACTATAAATATTATTAGGATTTAGAGATCTAAAGAAATTTCCATTACATTGAAAATTATCACTATTTTCTTCTATTAAAGTATTATCTATTAATATATTAATATTA
>ERZ724515.305-NODE-305-length-18461-cov-14.606487_pt1 | contig 18461 bp, 20 predicted proteins | sample MGYA00376048_ERZ724515 | MGnify/ENA primary metagenome ERZ724515 (study PRJEB28724, sample SAMN07190885) | wastewater metagenome | isolation source: influent of sewage treatment plant in Hong Hong | place: Hong Kong | collected 2016-03-17 ... | reverse complement strand
GTGTCATATAGTGGTTTAAAATCCATATTTCCATCATTTGCATCATATCTTGCAAGACCATCTCTAGCTGCTGCATAGATAACTGGGAACTCTAATTGCTCTTCAGTTGCATCCATTTGTGCAAAAAGGTCAAATACTTCATCAACAACTCTATCAGGCTCAGCTGCTGGTTTGTCTATTTTATTTACTACAACGATTGGTCTATGCCCTAAAGATAGTGCTTTTTTAACAACAAATTTTGTTTGAGGCATTACCCCTTCTTGTGCATCAACAAGAAGTAAAACAGAATCAACCATTTTTAAAACCCTCTCAACTTCCCCACCAAAATCGGCGTGTCCTGGAGTGTCAATAATGTTGATTCTCACACCTTCATAATCAATTGCTGTATTTTTTGAAAGGATTGTAATTCCTCTTTCTTTCTCGATAGCATTACTATCCATAACTCTTTCATCCACATTTTGGTGAGCTGAAAACGTACCACTTTGTTTTAAAAGTTGGTCTACTAGAGTAGTTTTTCCGTGGTCAACGTGAGCAATAACTGCTATATTTCTAATGTCTCTCATAATTCTTCTTTATGTAAAATTTTCGCGGATTGTATCTAAAAAAAACTTATATTTTTATAATAGCTTAAAATATGGTTAAACAATGAATAAAAATAATAAACAGTAAAATAAAGTTTACTTTTTTAGAAAAAATTAATTTTTACTTTGTTAGACTACGAAATATTAGGTTTGCGGAGCAGACGGACAAGACTTCATTTATATTTTTATACTTTCGAAGAGAGTCAATCATTATTATCTTTTTTATTGTTAGGAAGCAAAAAATGGAATTTTTGCAAAAATTAAAGCAGAACTATTTAACTAAGTTTTGGAAACCAGTTCCAGCTGTGATTGCACTTGGGATTTTGAGTGCTTATTATTTTGGAATTACAGGAACTTATTGGGCAGTTACGGGTGAATTTACAAGATGGGGTGGACATTTTTTACAACTTTTTGGTGTAGATGTTTCATCTTGGGGATACTATAAACTTATGAGCATAGAGGGAAATATATTCACAAGAGTTGATGGTGTTATGATAATTGGAATGTTTGCAGGTTGTATTGCTGCTGCATTTTGGGGAAATAATGTAAAGTTTAGGATGCCTGTAAATAAAATTAGAGTTTATCAAGCTTTAATTGGTGGAATTATTGCAGGTTTTGGTGCAAGACTTGGAATGGGATGTAATTTAGCTAGTTTTTTTACAGGGATTCCTCAATTTAGTTTTCATGCATGGGTTTTTACAGCTTTTATGATGGTGGGAGTTTATTTTGGTGTAAAAGTTGCATTGAGCCCTTTCTTTCAATCAAAGATCAAAATGCAAAAAGTTTCTTGTTCAAAAAGTTTACCACATAATGAAGAGAAGGTTAAAAACTTTTTTACTTTAGGAACGGTTGTATTTTTATTGATAATAGTTTATGCTTTATATCTGATTTTTATTGCAAATAGTCCTAAACTTGGAATGGCAGCACTTTTTGGAGCATCATTTGGTCTAATAATTGCAAAAGCACAAGTTTGTTTTACATCTGCATTTAGAGATATTTTTACAACAGGAAGAAGTGAATTAGCTATTGCAATTATTATTGGTATGGTTGTTGCAACTTTGGGAGTATTTACATATTTAAATATGGGAGCAACTCCTAAAATTTTCTGGACTGGACCAAATGTTGTTATTGGTGGATTACTTTTTGGATTTGGAATAGTTATTGCTGGTGGTTGTGAGTGTGGATGGATGTATAGAGCTGTTGAAGGTCAAGTTCACTTTGCAATTGTTGGAGTTGGAAATATTATTGGTGCAACTTTATTGGCTTTTGTATGGGATGATATAAGCCCAACATTAGCAACGTCTTGGCCAAAAATAAATCTCTTACAAAGTTTTGGAAATTATGGTGGATTAATTGCAAACTATGGATTACTTTTATTGTTTTTTATAGTAATTTTAGTTTTAGAGAAAAAATATTTAAACAAATCAAGAAATAGATAAGGAAAAAATTATGGAAAATCAAGAAATAGTTCCAGATTACAGAATTGATATGCAAGGTGAACCTTGTCCATACCCAGCAATAAACACTCTTGAAGCTATGAAAGAGTTAAAAGATGGAGAAATATTAGAGATTATAAGCGATTGTCCTCAAAGTATAAATAATATTCCAATAGATGCAAAAAATCATGGATATAAAGTTTTACTAATTGATAGTGATGGACCAACTATTAGATATATACTTCAAAAGTAAAGTAGCTTTATGCTACTTTATATCTTGACACTTAATTTACAATTTATTAAGTGTCTATTAATTATTTGTTGATAATATTTCAAATATTACCTCAAGGAAGCTTAGTGTTACGACTTTCACAAAATAGATTAATAGCTATTAGTGCAATATTTTTTACCCTGTTTTATAATTATAAATTTTTTAAAGATCTTTTTAATACTTACGGTTTTAATGGTTCTAATATTTTATATTTCTTATCAGTAGCTGTTGTTTTAACTTTATTAATTATTGCTTTATTAACTTTATTTAGCTCAAAATATACTACAAAACCAATATTAATAACTCTTTTTGTGGTTTCTGCATTTACAGCATATTTTATGGATACTTATAGTGTTGTTATTGATACAGAAATGATTAGAAATAGTTTACAAACAAGTCTCAAGGAATCTGTAGACTTATTTAGTTTTAGATTAATACTTTATGTAGTTTTTTTAGCTATTTTACCTGCTTATATTGTATACAAAACTAAAATAAATTATAAATCTTTTAAAGGTGAATTACTTTCAAAATTAAAAACTATAGTATTAGCTTTGGTAGTTATTTTTGTTATTGTTTTTAGTTTTTCTAAATTTTATACATCTTTTTTTAGAGAAAATAAACCTCTAAGATACAATATAAATCCTATTTATTGGATGTATAGTATTGGAAACTATATAAACAAAACTTTAGATACAGCTCCTACGCAAATAAAAGATATAGGATTGGATTCAAAAGTTGTTGAAGTAAAAGATGAACCTAAAGAGTTGATTATTTTAGTTGTTGGAGAAACTGCAAGAGCTGATAGATTTTCACTAAATGGCTATGAAAAAGAAACTAATCCTTTATTAAAACAAGAAAAACTTGTAAGCTTTACAAATATGTACTCTTGTGGAACTTCAACAGCTCACTCTGTTCCTTGTATGTTTTCTATATTCCCAAAAGATGATTATAGTTACAAAAAAGGTGCTGGTACAAAAAATGTTTTAGATGTATTAAAAAATACTCAAGATATTGCTATATTATGGAGAGACAATAACTCGGATTCAAAAGGTGTTGCTTTAAGAGTTGATTACGAAGATTATCAAACATCTAAGACAAATACAATTTGTGATGATGAGTGTAGAGATGAAGGAATGCTAGTTGGTCTTGAGAATTATATAGAAAAAAATAAAGGAAGAGATATTTTAATAGTTCTTCACCAAATGGGAAATCATGGACCTGCTTACTATAAAAGATACCCAAAAGAGTTTGAAAAGTTTACTCCAGTTTGTAAAACGAATCAGTTAGAAAACTGTACAGGAGAAGAGATAAATAATGCTTATGATAATGCAATTTTATATACAGATTATTTCTTATCTAAAACTATAAATTTCTTAAAAAAATATGAAAATACACATGAAACTGGTATGCTTTATGTTTCGGATCATGGAGAAAGTTTAGGTGAAAATGGAATATATCTACATGGAATGCCATATGCAATTGCTCCAAAAGAACAGATAAAAGTTGCATCACTTATTTGGTTGGGTGATGGTCAAATGGCACATGAATATGATAAGAGTAAAATAAAAGATAATAAAGACAAAGAGTATTCACATGATAATTTATTTGACACTCTTTTGGGGCTTTTTGAGGTAAAAACTGAGGTTTATAAAAAAGATTTAGATATTTTATATGATGCTAGAAAACCAGAATAAACAAATTATCCTTACAGCCTTTTTACTTTGGGCTGTAATTTTACTGTTTCAATTTACAGACCTCGATATAAATTTTCAATCACTATTTTATGATGTTCAAACAAAAACTTGGGCTATATCAAAAGATGAGCCTTTGGCTGATTTGATTTTTTATAGTGGATTTAAAAAACTATTTATTGTTTTTTCTGTTATTGTGGTTTTTACTACAATTTTTTCTTTCTTTAAAAAGATTAACCTACTTGAAAAATATAAAAAAGGTTTGATTATTTTATCATTGTCTCTTGTTTTGGTACCTTCTTTGGCAGCTTTAAAAAATATTACAAATGTTCCTTGTCCGGTTGATATTATAGAGTTTGGTGGAAATTCTATAGATGTAAAAATCCTTGAAAGTTATCCAAAAGATTATATTCAAGAGAAAAAACAAAGATGTTGGCCAGCTGGTCATGCGACAATGGGATTTTCTTTGATGGCTTTATATTTTTTATTTAAAAATCCTAGAAATCAAAAAATTGCTCTTGCTTTTGGTATAACTATTGGAGTTTTAACAGGTGGATATAAAATACTGATTGGCGACCATTTTTTAAGCCATACGCTAGTTACAATGATTTTAGCTTGGCTAGTAATTTTAATAATAAATCAAATTGTAAATAAATTGTCAATTAATAAAACATAATATCTTTAAACTATTCTTCTAAAATTCCAAATATAGAATAATATTTAGGAGCAAGTTATGAAAGCATTTCTAATAGCTACTCTAGTAGCAACTTTAAGTTTTAGTGCAACGGTAGATGAGTTTTTAGATTCTTTAAAACAAGAAGTTTTAAAAGAAAATTCTAGTTTTAAAGGATTCGATTATAAAAGAGGCGAAGAGATTTTTTTATCAAAACATGTTGGTAAAAAAGGAGAATTAATCTCTTGTGCATCTTGTCATGGAACAGATTTAAATAAAGCTAGCGAAAACCACTTTACAGGTAAAACTATAGATGCTCTATCTCCAAAAGCAAATCCAAAAAGATTTACAGATAGAGCTGAGATTGAAAAATGGTTAAAAAGAAACTTCAATGATGTTTATAATCGTGAAGGAACAGCCCTTGAAAAAGGTGATGTAGTAACTTACATCATAAATAAATAATAAGGAATTAATATGAAAAAGTTAATTCTTTTAGCGCTCACTAGCTGTTTTTTATATGCAGGTGAGATGAACGTAAGTATCAAGCCAGTTGATAATGAAGTTTATAAAAATGAGTGTGGAAGTTGCCATTTTGCTTATCCTGCAGGTCTTTTACCAAGTAGTGCATGGAATAAAATGATGTCAAATTTGAGCAACCATTTTGGTGATGATGCAAGCGTTGATGAAAAAACTTTTCAAACACTAGCTAGTTATTTAAATGAAAATAGTGCTGAAAAGAGTATGAATTATAAAAGAAGCAGAAAAATAGTTGAGAATTTAAATGGGGTTATTCCTGATTCTATTTCAAAAATGCCTTATATGAAGAAAAAACATAAAGAGATTAAAGAAAATCTGATAACTCAAAAAGAGGTAAAAGGTCTTTTTAATTGTACAGCTTGTCATAAAAATGCTGAAAAAGGTATTTTTAGTGAAGAAGATGTAAATATTCCAAATTATGGAAAATGGGAAAAGGATGATTAATATGGAAAAATCATATATTTGGTCACTGCCTACAAGAATTTTTCACTTCTTGTTTGCAGCTTTTATACTATTTGCTTTTTTAACTGACGATGACAAACTTCTCAACTATCATGCAATGATTGGATATTCAATCTTAATTTTATTAGTTTTTAGGTTAGGTTGGGGATTTTTTGGTCCAAAATATTCTTTGTTTAAAGATTTCCCAGCAAATAAAAATGAAGCAAAAGAGTTTTTGAAAAATATTTTTGATGATAAACAAAAATATATTGGTCACAATCCACTAGCTTCTTATGTAATGATAGCAATGTTAGTAGTTGCATTTTTGGCAATAATTACGGGTATTTTGGCTTATGGAATACAAGAGGGAAAAGGAATACTATCTTTTTTAAATAACTCTTTTTCTAAAGATATGGAGTTTTTTGAAGAGGTTCATGAGTTTTTTGCAAATTCTCTTATTGCTCTAATTGTTGCTCATTTAGCTGGAATTGCTGTTGATAGATTACTTCATAAAAAACATGAAACGCTAAATTCAATAGTTACTGGTTATAAAATGACTACTTCAAATGAGAGTATAAAATTAAAATTTTTACAAAAACTATTTGCTATTTTTATGTTTTTAGTATTTGTTTCATTTTTGGCTTTTAATATTTATAAACCAAACAATCCTTTTGTTGCTTCAAAGTATGAAGCAATTGATTACAAAGTTCAAAATATTGCCTTTGTAAATGAGTGTGCAAGTTGTCACACTCTTTATCCCACCAAATTTATTGCCTAAAAAATCGTGGGAATTAATTATGGGGAACTTAGAAAATCATTTTGGTGATGATGCAAGTATTGATGAAGAAATAAACCAAGATATTTTAAGTTTTCTAATAAAAAATAGTGCCGAACACTCAACAATGGAAGCTAGTGTTTATTTTTTGAGTTCAATTAACAATCAAGATATAATAGCTTTAAGTAAAACCTCTTATTGGGAAAAAAGACATAAAGATATTCCAAAAGATGTTTTTAAAAATGAAAAAGTTAAAAGTGTTGCAAATTGTAAAGCTTGTCATAGTGATATTGAAAAAGGATTAATTGAAGATGAAAATATTAAAAATATTTCTGATTTTATGTAGTATTGTTTTGGTATTAAATGCTAGTGGGAAGGATGAATATAAACATTCATATAAAAATCTTGACTATTTAAATCTAAATCCTTCTCAAGTAAAAGCTATTAAAAATATTCTTTTAGAATTAAAAGATGAATACAAAGAGTTTTATGAATTTAAAGATGATGTTGAAGATGAGCTTGAAGATATTATTGAAGATTCAAAATTTGATGAAAAATTGTATTTCGAAAAAGTTATAGAGATGAAAAAAAGAGCTACAATTTTAGAAGCAAAAAGAATAAAAAAGATTTTAGAAATTTTAAATGAGAAGCAAAGAGATGAATTTGCTGATCATTTTAAGGAGTGGATAATTGAGTAAAAGAGTTTTATTAGTAGAAGATGATTTACAAATGCAAGCTTTGATAATCGATTATCTAAAAGATTATGGATTTGCTACAACAGCTTTTGATAATCCAAAAGATGTTTTAGAAGATTTCAAAACCAACAATGATTACGCAATTATAATTTTAGATTTAATGTTGCCTTTTATGGATGGATTTGATTTATTTAATAAATTAAAACAGATAAAAAATATTCCTATAATAATTTCAACAGCAAGAGGAGATATAGGAAATAAAATACATGGTTTTGAGCTAGGTGCTGATGATTATCTTGCTAAGCCTTATGAACCAAGAGAATTGGTTTTAAGAATAGAATCAATTTTAAAAAGAAACTCTAATAAATCTTTCAAAATTAGTGATTTCACAATTGATAAAGACAATAGGACTGTTATAATAGATGATTTTCCTGTAGATTTTACGAAAATTGAGTTTGAAATTTTTATATATTTAGTAGAAAATCAAAACAAAATATCTTCAAGAGAGCAGATTTTAAATGCTAGTTCTTTAGACTTAAATACAAAAAATAGAACTATTGATATGCATATTTCAAATATAAGAGCAAAAATTGGTGATGACTCTAAAAACCCCAAATATATAAAGTCTGTTTGGGGAATTGGCTATAAGTTTGTAGGTTGAAATGTCAATTTTTAAGAAGTTAATATTTTTATTTGCTATAAGCTTTAGTTTAATGGCTGTTATTGGTTTGTGGATAGATAATATAAATGCAAAAAGAGTAGATAATTTTGCAAAAGATAAGTATCTAAAAGTAATTGATGATATTTTTAGAAACATTGAAAATAAAAATTATATTGACTCTTTAATTCTGAAAAATAATTTAGAAAAAGTAGAAAATTTAGATAAAAATAATTTAGAAATTATATATTTTCAAGAATCAACTTTTGGGGAAATTTCAATTTTAAAATATAAATCATCAAACATATATTTTTTAAAAATAAAGTATCTTGATGAGGAGTATCTTTTTAAAACTTTGGATGAAGAGAGTTTAAGCGATAAAACTATTTTAAATATTTTAGTATTTTTAGATATTTTTGTTCTTTTATTGATATTTTTATTTATAATCAAACTTTTATCACCTTTAAAAACTATAACAAAACAGATAAAAACTTTTGCAAATGGTAATTTATCAACAAGAATAGATATTAACTCAAATGATGAAATTGGTACTTTAGCAAATAATTTCAATTCTATGGCAAGTTCACTTGAAAACTCTATAAAAACAAGAGAAGAGTTGCTAAGAGACATTGGGCATGAGTTAAGAACTCCAATAGCAAAAGGCAAATTTGCAATAGAAAAAATAGATGATTTTTCTCAAAAAGAGCTACTTAAAAAGATTTTTTATGATTTAGAAAGTTTGACAAATGAGTTGATTGAGCTTGAAAAATTAAATATTACAAAGTTAAATTTATCAACATTTAGTGCTGAAACTTTGATTTTAGAATCTTTAGGGAAACTTTACTTAGAAGATGAGTCTAAAATCGAGATAGAAATTTCTGAAGATTTTAAAATTGAAGCTGATTTAGATTATTTATCAATTGCTATTAAAAATTTGATTGATAATGCTTTAAAATATGCCGTAACATTTCCTATCATTATAAAAGTAGATAAAAATGAGATATCTATTTTAAATAAAGGTGACAAACTTTCAAAAGAGTTTGAATACTACTTAAAGCCTTTTACACAAGAACTTTCTCAAAGAGATGGATTTGGTTTGGGATTAAGTATTGTAAAAAAAATAGTAGACAGACATAATTTTAACTTAATATATAGCTATGAAAATGGCTTTAACTGCTTTAAATTAGAGATTTTGTATAATCTGGCTTAATTTTTTACAAAAGGAATAATGATGATAAATTTAATAAATCAAAAAAAGAATATTTTAGGAGATGATATTGCTTTTGTAGAGAATTGGGATTTTTCAAAAGCAAATTTAAATGAAGAAAATAGAATTTTAGCTATTACGCAAGTTGCAAGTATTTGTTATCAAAATCCAAAAGCTTTAGGAAGTGAAAGTTTATATAACCGACTTATGGCAGAAAGTATGGGATTGCCAAGTTCTAGTTTTGAGTTTGTTCCTGTTTTACTTGATTATGAAAACCCTATGCATCAAGAAATTTTAAAATTAGAGTATTCAAATTGCAAGAAATTTGGTGAAAATTTAGATGATAAATATCTACTTACAAATTACAGAGCATTAGTATATGATTTTGAAAATTTAAAAGAAGAGTTTAGTTTTGATATTAGAACAATTTTTAATACAGAGCAAGAGTGTAATATTATAAAAGATTATTTCAAAGTATTTTTATACAAAGTTGATTTACCAACAAGAAGCCAAATGGTAAGACATAGAATATCTTGGCAAGAGTTAAGCAGAAGATATGTAAGTGGTAAAAGAGTACCTTTTGAATTTTATGTAAGTGACAAATTAAAAGATAATCAAAAAGTATTAGATTTAATAAAACAAAGTGAAGAGTTATATTTTGAGTTACTTGAAGCAGGTGTAAAACCGCAAGAGGCTAGAAGAGTAATACCACAGATGGGATATACACAAATTTGGGGTGCATTTATGCCAAAACAACTTGATAACTATTTTAAATTAAGACTTGATGAACATGCCCAATGGGAGATAAGACAAACAGCACTTGCAATGCAAGAGCTTCTTAGATGAGTGCATTTGAAATTGCTGATATTATAGGAATTATATGTTTTGCATTGAGTGGATTTCTAATTGGAGTTCACTGCAAACTTGATATTCTTGGAGTTTTTATCTCTGCATTTTTAACTGCTTTTGGAGGAGGAATGATAAGAGATGTTTTAGCAGATAGAACACCTTATGTTTTTACTTCAAATCTTCCTTTAACACTTGTAATTGGAACTGTTTTAATTGCAATATTATTTAAACTACACAAAATCACTAATCTTGAAGGAAAATGGGCATTTATAATTTCAGATGCAATTGGACTTGTCTCTTTCTCAATCACAGGTTCTATTATAGCAATTGAGAGTGGATTTAATTTTTTAAGTGTTTTAGTTTTAGCATTTATAACAGCTGTTGGTGGTGGTACAATAAGAGATGTTTTGATTAATAGAATGCCATTTATTTTAGTCTCTGAATTTTATGCAACAGTTGCTTTAATTATTGGTTCTGTGATATATCTTTTGGAAATGTTTGAGCTAAGAAATTTTGTTAGCTTATCAATTGTTTTTGTGTTTGGAGTTGTTTTAAGAGTTCTTGCTTATTATAGAAAGTGGAATTTACCAACTCTTATAAAAGACAATTAATTTATTGTTTACTTTATAAAGATAAAATCGTAAGAAATTTCAAGGAACAAATATGATAAAAAAACTACTTTTGGCTACTTTTTTAGCTTTAGGATTAAATGCAGCTTCATTAAATGTTGATTCAACAGTTAATGATATAAAAATTAAAGACCAATTTGAAAAAGAGCATACAATTGGTACAAACGTAAAAACTATTCTTTTTGCAAGTGATAAAAAAACGAGTGATATGTTAAGAGATTATCTTTTACCAATTAGTGAAAAAGAGAATGTATTAGAGAAAAATGGTGCAGTTTATGTTGCTGATATCTCTGGAATGCCTAGTCTTATTTCAAAATTCATTGCTCTTCCAAAAATGAAAAAATATCCATTCTCAATTCTTCTTTTAGATGATACAAATAAAGCAAATTTTACAAAAGAAGATGGAAAAATTATTGTATATAGCTTAGAAGCTGGAAAAGTTGTAAAAATTGATAAAATCTCTACTAAAGAAGAGTTAGCAAATATTATAAAATAGTCCTAAAAGCAAACTTTTGTTTGCTTTTAGCTTCTTTTAAACTCCCTAAAAATCTCATCATTTTTTGAAAATATTTTATAAGTAATATTTTCATAAGAAAATTCCAAATAGTTTGCATGAAGCCAAAGTCTAGAAGAGCCACTCAAATTAAATCTATCTTCATGTTTTAAAGTTTTGTTTAGATAATTTTCTGCATTTTCATCATCAATTCCATAAATTGGATCTCCTAAAATTGTATGACCAATGTGATGAAGATGTACTCTTATTTGATGTTGTCTTCCTGTTAATGGAATTGCTTCTATGAGGGTTAAATTTTTTTCAAAGTTATATTCTAAAGGTTTAATTATTGTAATTGATTCTTTTCCACCTTCTTCTTTTGAGCAAACTTTCATTTTTACCCCAATCAAAAGACCTTCTTTATCCAGGGGTTTATTTATTGTTAGCTCTTTTTCTATTTTTCCTCTTACAATTGCGAGATAAGATTTGTGATATTTTTTTTCTTGAAACATATCTTTTAGTTCTATCTCACTTTTTTTATTTTTTCCAACAATTACAAGACCAGAAGTTTCAGCATCAATCCTATGAATCAAATTTGCATCTTCTCCAAAATGAAATCTAATTTCATCAAGTAATGAATAAGCTGTATGTTTTGAAATAGGATGAACCATGAGATTTGTAGGCTTATCAAAAATTGCAAAATTATTAAATTCTAAAAGAGGTTTTAGCCCTCTGCTTTGACCTTCAAAAAGTCCAATAAAAATCTCTTCACAGTCTATTGTATCACTTGGATTAAAAGAGCTCATATCAGTTCTAAACACTCTTCCTTTTGATACAAGTTTTTGTGCTATTTTAGGGCTATAGTTTAAATAATGGGTTAAAAAGATTTGTATTTTTTTGTCTTTTATAGCTTTAAATTTCTTTAGCACGAATGGCAATTTTTATCCTTTGTTTTTTATTCAATTTTTGTTTGATTTTATATTATTTGGATACAATACAGACTCAAATTTATTGACAATAATATAATAAAAAATATACAAATAGGATTATAAGGACTTTTTATGGTTGAAAGATATGCTAGAGTTGAGATGAGTTCAAAATGGACTCAAGAAGCAAGATACGCAGCTTGGTTAGAAGTTGAAAAAGCGGCTGTTAAAGCTTGGAATAAATTAGGTCTTATTCCTGATGAAGATTGCGAAAAGATAGTAAAAAATGCTAAGTTTTCAGTTGAAAGAATTGAAGAGATAGAAGCTATTACAAAACATGATTTAATTGCTTTTAATACAAGTGTATCTGAGTCTTTAGGAGAGGAAAGTAGATGGTTCCATTATGGAATGACATCTTCAGATGCTGTTGATACAGGTGTTGCTTTACAAATGAGAGACTCTTTAGAAATTATTATTAAAGATGTAAAAATGCTTATGGAGTCTATTGAAAAAAGAGCTCAAGAACACAAATACACTTTAATGGTTGGAAGAAGTCATGGTATTCATGGTGAGCCTATTACTTTTGGTTTAACTTTAGCTGTTTGGTATGATGAAGTAGCACGTCATTTAAAAAATCTTGAAGAGACTATGGAGGTAATTGCTGTTGGACAAATATCTGGAGCTATGGGGAATTTTGCTCATGCTCCACTAGAACTTGAAGAGTATGCAATGGCAGAATTAGGTTTAAAACCAGAGCCTTGTAGTAATCAAGTAATCCATAGAGATAGATACGCAAGACTTGCAACTTCTTTAGCTCTTTTAGCTTCAAGTATTGAAAAATTTGCTGTACAAGTAAGACATTTACAAAGAACAGAAGTTTATGAAGCTGAGGAGTATTTTGCAGCTGGACAAAAAGGAAGTTCAGCAATGCCACATAAAAGAAATCCTATTTTAACTGAAAATATCACAGGACTAGCTAGAATGATTAGAGCTTACTGTATTCCTGCAATGGAAAATGTAGCTTTATGGCACGAAAGAGATATTTCACACTCTTCAACTGAAAGATTCTGGTTACCAGATGCATTTATAACAACAGATTTTATGCTTCATAGAATGAATAGCGTAATTGCAAACTTAACTGTAATGCCTGAAAATATGATGAAAAACTTAAACTTAACAGGTGGTTTAGTATTTTCTCAAAGAGTTTTACTTGAACTTCCACTTCAAGGTGTAAGTAGAGAAGATGCTTATAAAATTGTTCAAAGAAATGCAATGAAAGTTTGGCAAGAGATACAGCAAGGAAAATCTACTACAAATGAAAAAGGTGAGTCTTTATATCTTCAATTCTTACTTGCGGATGACGAGTTAAGAAAATCTTTAAGTGAAGAGAAAATAAGGGAGTGTTTTAACTTTGATTATTACACAAAAAATGTAGATAAAATTTTTAATAGAGTTTTTAAATAATTTTTTTAGGGGCAAACAAATGACAATTATGATTCAAAAAAGAAATGGTCGAAAAGAAGTTTTGGATATTACAAAAATCCAAAAAATGACTATTGAAGCTACAAAAGGTCTTGATGGAGTTAGTCAAAGTGAATTAGAGTTAGATTCACATATAAAATTTATTGATGGTATGAGCTCAAGTGATATTCAAGATGCCTTAATAAAAACAGCAGTTGAGAAAATTGATATAGATGTTCCGAATTGGACTTTTGTTGCTGCTAGATTATTTCTCTATGATTTATATCATAGAGTAGGTATTGCAACACATGGGATTAAAGGGGAGCCTTATTGTCATTTAAAATCATATATTAATTTTGGTATTGAAGCTGGGAGATTAATTCCAAATTTAGCTAATGGTTATGATTTAGATGACTTAAATGGCTATATTAAACAAGAGAGAGATTTTTTATTTAACTATTTAGGTGTTAAAACACTATACGACAGATACTTGATCAAAAATAATAAAGGTCAACCAATAGAATTGCCTCAACAAATGTTTATGGCAATAGCAATGTTTTTAGCACAAAATGAAGAGAATAAGCAAGAAAGAGCAAAAGAGTTTTATGATGTTATTTCTAAATTTGAAGTTATGCTTGCAACCCCTACATTATCAAATGCTAGAACAAATAGACATCAATTAAGTTCATGCTATATTGGTTCAAGCCCTGATAATATTGAAGGTATTTTTGATGGATATAAAGAGATGGCACTTCTATCTAAATATGGTGGAGGAATCGGTTGGGATTGGAACCAAATTAGAAGTTTAGGTGGGGCTATTGATGGTCATAAAAATGCAGCCGGTGGTACGGTTCCATTTCTAAAAATCACAAATGATATTGCTATTGCAGTTGATCAGTTAGGTACTAGAAAAGGTGCAATTGCTGTTTATTTAGAGCCTTGGCACATGGATATTGTAGATTTTATTGACTTGAAGAAAAACTCTGGTGAAGAAAGAAGAAGAGCCCACGATCTATTCCCTGCATTGTGGATTAGTGATTTATTTATGAAAAGAGTTTTAGAAGACTCTTATTGGACACTTTTTGATCCTGTTGAAGTTAAAGATTTAAGTGAAAGTTATGGTGATGAATTTGAGGCTAAATATATAGCCTATGAGCAAAATGAGAGCATAACAAAAGATAGAATGAAAGCAAAAGACTTATGGAAAAAGATTTTGACTTCATATTTTGAAAGTGGAAGTCCATTTTTATGTTTTAAGGATACAGCAAATAGGGTAAATCCAAATTCTCACGTAGGACATATTAGAAGTTCAAATCTTTGTACAGAGATTTTCCAAAATACGAATCCAAATCATTATAAAATTAAAATAGAGTTTGAAGATGGAACAATCAAAGTTTTTGAAGAAAATGATTTAGTAAAAGTTGATGGAAATTTAGAAAAAAGAGCAAATAAAATCACAGCTTTAGATAGTATTGATGGTAAAAAAATATTTATTGTAGAAAAAGAGAAAACAGATGGTGATACAGCTGTTTGTAACCTAGCATCTATAAATCTTTCAAGAATAAACAGTAGTGAAGATATAAAAAGAGTTACACCAATAGCTGTTAGAATGCTTGATAATGTAATAGATTTAAATTTTTATCCATTAAGAAAGGTAAAAGCAACAAATTTAAAATCAAGAAGTATTGGTCTTGGAGTTATGGGTGAGGCTGAAATGCTTGCATCTTCTAAAATTGTTTGGGGTTCAAAAGAACATTTTAAAAAAATTGATAAAGTTATGGAGACAATATCTTATAATGCAATTTTGGCAAGTTCAAATTTAGCATCTGAAAAAGGTATTTATCCAACATTTAAAGGTTCAAACTGGAGTGAAGGTCTTATGCCACATGATTTTGCCCCACAAAGTGTAAATGCTCTGGTTGAGAAAGATTTATTTGATTCTTCTTGCGATTGGGAAACCCTGAGAGAAAAAGTTAAAAAAGATGGAATGAGAAATGGTTACCTAATGGCAATTGCACCAACAAGTTCTATTTCAATTTTAGTTGGTACAACTCAAGCTATTGAACCTGTTTATAAAAGAAAATGGTTTGAAGAGAATTTAAGTGGATTAATTCCTGTTGTTGTTCCAAAATTAAGTCCTGAAACTTGGGGATATTATACTCCTGCATTTGATATAGACCAACTTGATTTAATAAAAGCAGCTGCAATTAGACAAAAATGGATAGATCAAGGTCAAAGTACGAATATTTTTATGAGTTTGGATAAAGCAAGTGGAAAATATTTACATGAGATTTATACATTAGCATGGAAATTAGGTCTTAAATCAACATACTATTTAAGAAGCCAAAGCCCTGAAGCAAAAAATGATGTAGAAGATAGAAGTATGGAGTGTGCTGGTTGTCAATAACTAATACACTTTTTTAAAAAAGGAAAAAAATGGAAAGAAAAACTATTTATAACCCAGAGACAAAAGAGAGTTTAAACGATAGAAGAGTTTTTGGTGGAAATTCTGATGGAATGATTAATTTTACAAAAATGAAGTATCAATGGGCTCTTAATTTGTGGGATATGATGGAAGCAAATACTTGGTTTCCAAGAGAAGTGCAAATGACTCAAGATGCTAAAGATTATAAATATTTAACTCCAGCAGAAAAAAGAATGTACGATTTGGTTTTATCGCAGTTAATATTTATGGATAGTTTGCAAACAAACAATTTAATGGACAATATTAATCCATATATAACGGCTCCTGAGATTAATGCTTGTTTATCAAGACAAAGTTATGAAGAGGCAAATCATAGTAAATCTTATGCTGTTATGGTTGAATCAATTTCTGATAATACAGACTTGATTTACGATATGTGGAAAAATGATGCAAAATTAAAAGAGAAAAATACTTATATTGCAAGTGTTTATGATAATTTGTCACATGGTGAATTAAATGATGAGAAATTACTTTTAGCTATGTTTGCAAATCAAATTTTAGAGGGCTTATATTTTTATGCAGGATTTGCCGCAATTTATGCGCTTGGAAAATCTGGAAAAATGCTTGGAAGTTCACAAATGATAAGATTTATTCAAAGAGATGAAGTTACTCATTTAATACTTTTTCAAAATATGATAAATAGTGTAAGAAAAGAGAGACCAGAGCTATTTACAGAAGAGTTAGAAAAAACTGTTCGTGATATGTTTAGAAAGGCCGTAGAACTTGAATCTTCTTGGGGAGCTTATATCACTCAAGGACAAATTTTGGGATTCACTGATGGTATTATTAGACAATATATTGAATACTTAGCAGATAGAAGGTTAGAAGCTGTTGGCTATAAACCTGAATACAATGTTAAACATCCAATTCCGTGGGTTGATGGATATGCAAGTTTTAATGACCAAAGAACAAACTTTTTTGAAGGAAATGTAGTAAATTATTCAAAAGGTAGTATTGATTTTGATGATTTCTAATAGGTATTTTAAATGACTCTGTTTAAGAAAATTTTCTATTTTTTGATAATTTTCGTAATTCTAAATATTATTACTATTTATAATTATGACTATTTTACTAATAAAACTGAAAAAATACCTTTTAGTTTCACTATTGAAAAAACTGATAATATCTTAAAGCTAAGTGGAATATTCTCCAATGAAAATGATTTAAAGATAGTTTCAAATACTCTAAAAATAGATAAAAAAGAAAATCTTACATACAATGAAGATGTTTTTATTGATTATTTATTAGTTGAAAAACTTAAGCCTTTTATTGAAAAATTTAATGAAAATGCAGTAAATGGTGCAAAGATTTCTTATACTTTTAAAGGTTTGGAGGTTGTAGGTGATGTTAAAAGTGAAGATAGCGTTAAAATTTTAAATGAAATAAATTCAAAAAATAATTTACTAGCTACATTAAATATTAAAGTATCAGTGTAAGATATAGGTAAACTAGCTGAAGAAGTAAAAGAAATTATTCAATATGATACAAAAAATGTAGAATTAGCAGTTGTTAAAGTCCCTACTATAAAAGAAGTTCAAGACAAAATAAATTCTATTTTAAAAGATAATAAAATAACATTTGCAAGAGCAAGCACAGATTTAACTCCGGAGTCAACGAAAATAGTTGAGCTAATTGCAAATATTTTAAAAGAATACAATTTTGATATTGAAGTGGGTGGACATACTGACTCAAAAGGAAATCCTAAATTAAATCAAAAATTATCAGATGAAAGAGCATTGGCTGTTAAAAATAATTTAATTAAATTTGGGTTAAATGAGCAAAATATAAAATCTTTCGGTTATGGTAACAAATTTCCAATTGCACAAGAAGATGAATTGGGTCTTTCTGAAGATAATAGAAGAGTTGAGATTGTATTAAAAGAAACAGTAAAACAATGATAGAAGTCGCTTTACAAATTATTTTAAACTTATTTATTGCCCTAATTATTGGAATTTTCATTGGTTATATAATAGGAAAATTAAACTCTTCTAAATCATTTGAAATACAAAAAATTCGCAATAATACTAAAACAAAAGACAATCTAAAAAAGATTAAAGGTATTGATTCTAAATTAGAATTTGAACTAAATAGAATGGGGATAAATACCTTTAAGCAAATATCAGAATGGAAAAATGAAGATTGTATTATCATTGGTTCTTCAATAAATGCAGAAAAATCCATAGAAGAGTTTTCTTGGGTTGAGCAAGCAAAAATACTTGCCTCTGGTAGCGAAACAATTTATAGCAGAAAAATTGAAAATAAAGAGATAAATATAGCTTAATAGACTAAGCTATTTTAACTACATATCTACCACTAGCTTTTCCTTCTAAAAGTTCAGTATAAGCCTCTTTTATCTCATCTAGAGATATTTCTTTAATAATATTTTCTATACAAGAAATTGCCCAATATCCAGCAAGTTTTTCCCATGCTGATTGTTTTTTCTCCAATTTACACTCAACACTATCAATACCAATCAATCTAACTCCTCTTAAAATAAAAGGATAAACATTAGTATTTAGCTCATAAGAAGCTGTTAATCCACAACAAGTTGCTACACCATCATACTTTAATTGCTTTAGTGCTTGAGCTAAAATATCGCCACCAACTGTATCTATAACTGCATCATAATTTGTACCTAAAAGAGGTTTATTTG
>ERZ724515.304-NODE-304-length-18478-cov-13.789502_pt1 | contig 18478 bp, 17 predicted proteins | sample MGYA00376048_ERZ724515 | MGnify/ENA primary metagenome ERZ724515 (study PRJEB28724, sample SAMN07190885) | wastewater metagenome | isolation source: influent of sewage treatment plant in Hong Hong | place: Hong Kong | collected 2016-03-17 ... | reverse complement strand
CCAAGAGGAGAAGCGCTCATGCACACATTCAGCATTCGTCCTGCGGCCCTGGCGCTGACGGCAGCCCTTGCGTTGGCAGCCTGCGGCGGCAGCGACAGCCCCAGCTACCCCACACTCAACGGCGACACCCCCTTGGTGATTGGCCACCGCGGCGCCAGCGGCTACCGGCCTGACCACACGCTTGAAAGCTACAAGCTCGCCATCGACATGGGCGCCGACTTCATCGAGCCCGACCTCGTTGCCACCAAGGACGGCGTGCTGGTGGCCCGCCACGAGCCCAACATCACCGGTACCACCGATGTGGCCACCCGCCCCGAATTCGCCAGCCGCAAGACCACCAAGAACGTGGACGGCGTGAACGAAGAAGGCTGGTTCGTCTCTGACTTCACCCTGGCTGAACTCAAGACCCTGCGCGCCGTGCAGCCCCTGTCGGACCGCGACCAGTCGTACAACGGCAAGTTCCAGATCCCTACGTTTGAAGAAGTGCTGGACCTGGCCAAGGCCGAAGGCACCAAGGCCGGCCGCACCGTGGGTGTGTACCCCGAAACCAAGCACCCCACCTACCACGCCAAGCTGGGCCTGCCGCTGGAAGACCGCCTGCTGGCCGTGCTGGCCAAGTACGGTTACACCACCAAGGCGTCGCCGGTGATCGTGCAGTCGTTCGAGGTGTCCAACCTCAAGTACCTGCGCACCAAGACCCAGGTTCGCCTGGTGCAGCTGGTGGATGCCAACGACGTGAACGCCGATGGCAGCATGGACCTCACGGCCCCCTACGACAAGCCCTATGACTTTGCCGTGGCCGGCGACTCGCGCACCTTTGCCAGCCTGCTGACCCCCGCAGGCCTGAAGGAAATCAAGACTTACGCCGATGGCATTGGCCCCTGGAAGCCGTACCTGATCCCTTCCAAGCAGGTGGACGCCAACAAGGACGGCAAGCCCGACGACCTGAACGGCGACGGCAAGATCGACGAGCGCGACCGCGTGATGATGCCTGCTACTTCCGTGGTGAAGGACGCCCACGCCGCAGGCCTGTTTGTGCACGCCTACACCTTCCGCAATGAAGCCAAGCGCCTGGCGTCGGACTTCAAGGGCGACCCCAAGGCCGAGTACAAGCTGTTCTTCAACCTGGGCGTGGATGGCGTGTTCAGCGACTTCACCGACACTGCCAAGGCTGCGCGCGACAACTGATCGCGCCAGCGCTGCCAATCAACAAAAGCCCGCGATTGCGGGCTTTTGTGTTTTCGCAGACGCGTGGAGCTCAGCGCCCGCGCAAAAACAGCCCGTCCAGCTCTTTCATCGTGAGCTGCCGCCAGGTGGGGCGGCCGTGGTTGCACTGGTCGGACCGATCCGTGGTCTCCATCTGCCGCAGCAGGGCGTTCATCTCGTCCAGCGTGAGCTTGCGGTTGGCCCGCACCGCGCCGTGGCAGGCCATGGTGGCCAGGATTTCATTGCGGGCGCGTTGCACCACCGTGGTGGCGTCGTGGGCGGCCAGCTCGGCCAGCACGCTGCGGGCCAGTTCCACCGGGTTGCCCTGGGCCAGCGTGGTGGGCACGGCGCGCACGGCCAGGGTCTTGGGCGAGAAGGGGACCACCTCCATGCCCAGCAGGGCCAGCACGTCGGTGGATTCCTCGGCCGTGGCCACTTCCTGCGGGGTGGCAGCAAAGGTGGCGGGGATCAGCAGCGGCTGGCTGGCAATGCGGGCGCCGCTGTCCACCTGGGATTTGAGGCGCTCGTACACGATGCGTTCGTGGGCCGCGTGCATGTCCACCACCACCATGCCCTGGGCGTTTTCGGCCAGGATGTAGACGCCGTGCAACTGGGCCACGGCGCGGCCCAAGGGCCAGGTGGATGCGTTGTCGCTGCGCTGCTCGGGCCACACCATGGCCTCGGCGCGTGTCGCATCGTCCACGGCGCTGTTCGCGGCATTGGGCGCTGGGGCCGCTGCGCTGGGGTCAGCTTCTGCGGATGCAACTTGTGCAGAAGGGGCCCAAAGCCCGCCCAGCGCAGCGTCCGGCACGCTGGGGGTTATCTCGCGGGGTGACCACAGGGCCTGCAGGTCTTGCACGCGGTGGCCTCGGTCTTCAAATTTCATAGCAGCTTGCGCTTGCCACATGGGCGCTACAGGCTGTTTTTGCTCTAAACCTTGAGGGTGCGGTGCGGTGGCGGCTGACGCACCCGCAGCTTGTGCGGCCTGGGCCGCTGCCAGGGCTGCGCGGGGCGCGGCCAGCGCGTTTTCCACCGCATGGCGCACGGCCTGGTGCACCTCGCGGCTGTCGCGAAAGCGCACTTCGATCTTGGTGGGGTGCACGTTCACGTCCACGCGGGCGGGGTCGATCTCGACATACAGCGCGTAGATGGGCTGCTTGTGGCCGTGCAGCACGTCTTCATACGCGGCGCGGGCGGCGTGGGTGAGCACCTTGTCGCGCACAAAGCGGCCGTTGACGTAGCAGTATTGGTGGTCGGGGCGCGAACGGGCGGCGTCGGGCAAGCCTGCGCGGCCGGTGACCGTGACGGGCCCCACGCGGTGCTGCACGGCGACCGACTGGGTGACGAAGTCCTCGCCCAGCACGTCCGACAGGCGGCGGGCCAGTGCGTCTTGCGGGTTGCCTTCGCCGGGCACAAAGGTGGCGCGCCACTGCTCCACCAGCTTGCCCTCGTGCCAGATGGCAAAGCCCACATCGGGCCGCGCCAGCGCGTGGCGGCGCACCGATTCAATGCAGTGCGCCAGCTCGGTCGCATCGGTCTTCAAGAATTTGCGGCGCGCGGGGGTGGAGAAGAACAGCTCTTTCACCTCCACCGTCGTGCCCTGGCTGCGCGCGGCGGGGCGCAGCTCGCCGCTGCGGGCGTCCAGCAAAAAGGCGCTGGCCTGCGTGGGCGGGCGCGAGAGCAGGGCCATCTCCGACACCGAGCTGATGGCCGCCAGCGCCTCGCCCCGAAAGCCCATGGTGGCCACGGTTTCCAGGTCGTGCAGGTTGGTGATCTTGCTGGTGGCGTGGCGGCGCAGTGCCACGGGCAGCTCTTCGGGCGGAATGCCCAGGCCGTCGTCTTCCACCGCAATCAGGCGCACGCCGCCGGCCAGCAGCCGCACGGTGATTTGCGTGGCGCCCGCGTCCAGCGCGTTGTCCACCAGCTCGCGCACCACCGAGGCGGGGCGCTCGACCACTTCGCCAGCGGCAATCTGGCTGATGAGTTCGTCGGGCAGGTCGCGGATCGGGCGGCGCGTGCCGGGCAGGGATGCTTCGGGCGCGGAGACTTCGGAGGTGGGCTGGGTTGGGTTCACCCGCCAGATTTTAGGCGTCGGCCCCATGGGGATTTGATAGCAGGGTGATGGGGATAATGCGCGCTGCTTTCAACCTCCTCACCCCAGCCACGCAAGGCCCGTTCATGGAAATAGTGACCTTTCTGATCGATTTCATTCTGCACGTAGACAAATACCTGGAGGCGTTCGTGCAGAGCTATGGCATGTGGGTGTATGCGCTGCTGTTCCTGATCGTGTTTGTGGAAACCGGCGTGGTGGTCATGCCCTTTCTGCCGGGGGATTCGCTGCTGTTCATCGTGGGCGCGCTGTGCGGCGCGGGCCTGATGAATTTTCCGCTTGCGTGCGTGGTGCTCATCGTGGCGGCCATCCTGGGCGACCAGTGCAACTACACCATCGGGCGGTACTTTGGCCCCAAGGTCTTCCAGTGGGAAGACTCGCGCTGGTTCAACAAGCGGGCGTTCAACCAGGCGCATGACTTTTACGAGCGCTATGGCGGCATCACCATCGTCATTGCCCGCTTCATGCCTTTCATTCGCACCTTTGCGCCCTTTGTGGCGGGCGTGGCGGAAATGAGCCGCACCAAGTTCACGGCCTACAACGTGGGCGGTGCGCTGCTGTGGGTGCTGGGCATTGCCACGGCGGGCTACTTCTTTGGCAACCTGCCCTGGGTGAAGGAAAACCTGGACAAGATCATCTGGGCGCTGATCCTGGTGCCGGGTCTGATTGCGATTGCCGGAGCCTGGAAGGCAGGGCGCAACCAGCCTGCACAGTCCTGAGTTTGCTATTGAATTAAGAGCTGCTAGCGCTTTTGGGATAAGCGCTAGCAGCTCTTTTTGCTTGTACTCTGCTTATCGGCGCGGCGCGCGGCGCTGGTCCTTGTCTTCGCCAATTTCGTGGCCGATCAGTGCGCCCGCTGCGGCACCACCCACGGTGCCCAGCGTGCCGCCAAAAACCGCATTGCCCACCAGGCCGCCAGCGGCGGCACCTACCCCCGTGCCGATTTGTGCATTGGTGGGGTTGGACGCGCAGCCGCCCATGGCCAGGGCAGCAACCAGGGCCGTGGCCCCGATGAGATGACGTGTTTGCAGCATGGTGTGTTCCTTTCGCAAGTGGAGGTGGGCCAGTGCCTTCGCGTTTGGCAGCCGGTAGTCTGGCCCATGGCTTCACTGTGAATCGCTGCCGCCCGGTGCGGTGTCAGCCCTGGGCTTGCGCTTCTGTAGGAATTGGGGTGAACACGGGGGTGGGATGGGCTTGTCACCGCACCGGCAGAGGTTCATCGTGGCTTGGGTTGCTTCACGAAATCATCAGGGCCCGACCGGGCTGGTGCACACGTCAAGGAGTGCGTCACGCGGATGAACCGGCCTACAACAAGAAGGGAAAGTGCTACATGTCTGAACACACCTCTCATCCCGCCCAGGGGCTCAACCGGCTGACCATTGCCCAGCAGATCAGCCTGCTGGCCGGGGTGGCCGTGCTGGCCCTGGTGGTCATTCTGGCGCTGAGCCTGGTGCGGGTGCAGCAACTGGGCGCCACGGTGGAAGAGCTGGGCCACGAACAGGTGGAGCGCCTGCAACTGGCGCTGCGCTGGCGCAGCAACATTGCGGTGAACGCCACGCGGGTGCTGTCCATCACCCAAACCGATGGGGACGACCTGCAAGGCTATTTCAAGGACGTGATGGGCAGCACCACGGCCGACACGACCAAGGTGCAGCAGCGCTACACCGAGCTGGAGAAAAGCCCCGGTGGGCTGCGCATTCAGGAAGAGCTGGCCACCGTGCGCAAGTCGTACCTGGAAACGCGCGACAAGGCGCTGGCCATGAAGAAGGCGGGCGACGTGGCGCAGGCCAGGGACTTTGCCTTGAAGGAGTTTGCGCCAGTGGTAGACCGCTACAACGCCGTGGCCGACAAGATGGTGGCCTACCAGATTGAGCGCTCGGAAGCCCAGGCGGCTGAGGCCAATGCGCTCATCCGCTCGTATCGCATGGCGGTGGTGGTGGCCGGTGTGGCGGGGCTGGCGTTGCTGGTGGTGCTGTCGTGGGTGCTGGTGGCGCGTATCCGCCAGTCGCTCAGCGAAGTCAGCGGCGTGGCGCGCCGTATTGGCGAGGGCGACTTGTCCCGCCCTGTGCAGGTGAGTGGCCGGGGCGAGGTGGCCGAGATGATGCTGGCCATGCAGCAGATGCAGGCCTCGCTGGTGCGTATCGTGGGCGAGGTGCGCCTCAGCAGCGACAGCATTGCCACCGGCTCCAGCGAGATTGCGACGGGCAATGCTGACCTGAGCCAGCGCACGGAAGAACAGGCCAGCAACCTGGAAGAAACTGCCGCGTCGATGGAAGAGCTGACCAGCACCGTCAAGAACAATGCCGATACGGCACACAAGGCGGCCGCGTTGGCGGGCGAGGCCTCACGCGCGGCCGTGCAGGGCGGCGAAGTGGTGGCGCAGGTGGTGAGCCCCATGGAAGAAATCTCCGCTGCCTCGCGCAAGATCACCGACATCATTTCCGTGATCGATGGCATTGCCTTCCAGACCAACATCCTGGCGCTGAACGCTGCCGTGGAGGCGGCCCGCGCAGGCGAGCAGGGCCGGGGCTTCGCGGTGGTGGCCAGCGAGGTGCGCAGCCTGGCCCAACGCTCAGCCGACGCGGCCCGCGAGATCAAGACCCTGATCGGCGCCAGCGTCGAGAAAGTGGAAAACGGCACCCAGCTGGTGAGCGAGGCCGGGCGCAGCATGGAGGGCATCGTGGCCCAGGTGCAGCGCGTGAGCGACCTGATTGGCGAAATCTCCAGCGCCACGAGCGAGCAGACCACCGGCATCAGCCAGGTGGGCGAAGCCGTCACCCAGCTGGACCAGGTGACCCAGCAAAACGCAGCGCTGGTGGAACAAAGCGCCGCCGCTGCCGACAGCCTGCGCCACCAGGCGGCCAAGCTGGCCGAGGTGGTGAGCGTTTTCCGTCTGGCGTCTTAACCTGGCAGTTCTTTGCGCCAGCGAGGTCCTGTTCACGATGCCCGAAAGGATCGTGAACAGGTTCAAACCTCACACCGAGCGGCTGCGCGCCAGCGGCGGGTTCTTGGCGAAGTAGCGGGTGATGCCGCGCATCAGCGCATCGGCCAGCTGCTGCTGGTAGGCGCTGCTGCGCAGGCGGGCTTCTTCTTCGGGGTTGCTGATGAAGGCAGTCTCTACCAGCACGCTGGGAATGTCGGGCGCCTTGAGCACGGCAAAGCCCGCTTGTTCCACGCGCGGCTTGTGCAGCCGGCCGATATTGCCAATCTCGCCCAGCAGCACGGTGCCCAGGGCCAGGCTGTCGTTGATCTGCGCGGTGGTGCTCATGTCCAGCAGGGCGCGCTGCACATGGCGGTCTTTGCTCTGCACGTTCAGGCCACCCACCAGGTCTGCCTGGTTTTCCTTGTTGGCCAGCCAGCGCGCTGCCGTGCTGGATGCACCGCTTTGGCTCAGCGCAAACACGCTGGCACCGCGCGCGGCGGGGGTCGTAAAGGCGTCGGCGTGGATGCTGACGAACAGGTCGGCCTGCACGCGCCGCGCTTTTTCCACCCGCGTGCCCAGGGGCACGAAGTAATCGCCGTCGCGGGTCAGAAACGCGCGCATGGGGTTGCCGCCCACGGTGGTGGCGTTGATGCGGTCGCGCAGCAGGTGGGCCACGCGCAGCACCACGTCTTTTTCGCGCGTGCCGGCGGGGCCGATGGCGCCGGGGTCTTCACCGCCGTGGCCGGGGTCCAGCGCCACGATGATGATGCGGTCGGTTTGGGTGGCTGTGGCCCGGCCACCCGGGCGGTTGGCAGCCACAGACGGAGCCGCCGGTGCAGGCGCGGCCGGGGTGGGGGTGGCGCTGGGCCCGGGGCGGTCGGCGTGCTGGGCAATCAGCTCGCCCAGCGGGTCGGCTGGTTCGTGGGGCTTGGCGGGCTGGGCTGTGGTGGCGCCTGCTGTGGGCGCTGCGGGTGTGGTGTCGCGCAAGCGCTCGGCAATCAGGGCTTCGAGCGGGTCCACCGGCTCTGCCGGGTACAGGTCGAACACCAGGCGGTGCTGGTAGGCCGCGATGGGCGGCAGGGTGAACACCTGGGGCTGTGCGGCCTGCTTCAAATCGACCACCAGTCGCACCACGCCAGGGGCGTTTTGCCCCACGCGGATGCCGGCAATGTTCGGATCGTCGGGCTTGACCTTGGCGACCAGTTCGCGCAGTTCGGGGCTGAGGTCAATGCCTTCGATGTCCACCGCCAGCCTGGGTGGGGTGGTCACGAAAAACTGCTTGGCCACCAGCTTGGTGTCTGACTCGATGGTGACGCGCGAATATTCGGGCGCTGGCCACACCCGCACGGCCAGGATGCTGGCGCCGCGCGCAATCTGCTGCGTGCCCAGCAGCAGCACCAAACTGCCGGCCTGCAAGAGGCTGCGCCGGCTGGGCGCGCGCGGTGGGCGGGCGGGGTGTGCGTCAGCGGTCATGCGCTCAATCCTTGGAGCAGGCTGCGGCCGGTGGCGGTGCCTGCACGCAGGGTGACTTGCCTTTCGGTTTCGTCCATTGCTTCAATGTGTATAGCAAGGTCTGCAGGCGGGGTAAGCGCTGCAGCCTTTTCTGGCCATTCTGCCAGCTTGAGCCCGGGGCTGGCAAAGATGTCCCGAAAGCCCGCGTCTTCCCACTCGCGCGGGTCGTCAAAGCGGTAGAAGTCAAAGTGCCAGATGGCCAGCTGTGCGGTTTCGTGCGGTTCCACCACGGCGTAGGTGGGGCTCTTGATGCGGCCTTGCACACCCAGCGCGCGCAGCAGGTGGCGCACCAGCGTGGTTTTGCCCGCGCCCAGGTCGCCGTGCAGGGTGATGAACGCGTTGGCCAGCGCAGGCTGCGCTGCCAGCCGCTGGGCCCAGGCGGCGGTGTCGTCCTCGCTGCGCCAGGTGGTGGTGGCCTGGGCTGTGCCGGGGCTTTCTACAATCTGGCCGGTATGTGGTGCAACAGTCAACTCGTTCCTCAAATTCAGGAGTGGGCCCGCGAGCTGGGATTCTCCCAAATCGGCGTGGCCGGGGTGGATTTGTCTGCGTCAGAACCGGGATTGATGCAGTGGCTGGCGCAAGGGTTCCATGGTGACATGCATTACATGGCCGCCCACGGCCTGAAGCGCGCCCGCCCGGCCGAGCTGGTGCCCGGCACCGTGAGCGTGATCACCGCGCGCATGGACTACCTGCCCCGCGACCGGGACAGCGCCCCCGCCGTGGCCCAGGCGGGCGGCTGGCAGGCCATGGAGCTGCAGCGCCTGCAGCGCCCCGCCGAAGGCATTGTCTCGATGTACGCCAGGGGGCGCGATTATCACAAGGTATTGCGCGCCCGCCTGCAAAAACTCAGCGACCGCATTGCCGAGGCCGTGGGGCCGTTTGGCCACCGGGTGTTCACCGATTCAGCCCCGGTGCTGGAGGCCGAGCTGGCCGCCCGCAGCGGCCAGGGCTGGCGCGGCAAGCACACGCTGGTGCTCAACCGCGAGGCGGGCTCCACCTTCTTTTTGGGCGAGATCTACGTGGACATGGCCCTGCCTGCCACCGAGCCCGTCACCGCCCACTGCGGCAGCTGCAGCGCCTGCATCGATGCCTGCCCCACGCAGGCCATCGTGGCGCCCCACCGCGTGGATGCGCGGCGTTGCATCTCTTACCTCACCATTGAATACGCAGGCCCCATTCCGCTGGAGTTGCGACCCCTGATGGGCAACCGCATCTATGGCTGCGACGACTGCCAGCTGGTGTGCCCCTGGAACAAGTTCGCCCAGGTCAGCCGCCTGCCTGATTTTGACGAGCGCAAGGGCTTGTCGGGCCAGCAGCTGGTGCACCTGTTTGCGTGGGACGAGCCCACCTTTTTGCGCATGACCGAGGGCGGCCCCATTCGCCGCATCGGCCACGAGCGCTGGTTGCGCAACGTGGCCGTGGCGCTGGGCAACGCACTGCGGCAGGCTGACAGCGCTGAGCTGCGCAGCGCCCTGCAGTCGCGCGCGCAAGACCCGAGCGAGCTGGTGCGCGAGCATGTGGCCTGGGCGCTGGCGGTTTGAGGTGAAATTGGGCTATGACGCTTGATGGATAAGCGCTAGTAGCTATTTTTTTGATAGCAATCCGGTGCTTTGCAGCGTCTGCACCAGCCCATCGGTAAAACGCGCGTAGCCGGCCGCATTGGCATGCACGCTGTCGGCGCGCAAGCGTGCGTCGGCCAGCACGGTAGACCAGCCATCGGCATGCAGCGGAATCTTCAGCGCCTTGGCTGTCTCTGCGTACACATCGTGGTCGCTCAGGTGTCCTGCAGCGGCCATGAGCGATAGGCCGGGCACGGCCACCAGCAACACCTGTGCGCCGCTGGCACGCGCCTGTTCGCCAATGCGGCGAAGGTTGGTGCGCGTGGTTTCGAGCGGCAGGCGCCGCAAAAAGTCATTGCCGCCGATGCTCACGATCACCAGCGCGGGCCGGTGCTCTTGCAGCAGGGCGGGCAGCCGTTCCAGCGCCTGGGCCGAGGTGTTGCCTGAAACGCCTGCGTTGATCACGTTCCAGCCGGTGCGGGCGGCCAGCAGGGTGGGGTAGGCGGTGTCGGCCGATGCGCCCACGCCCGAGGTCAGCGAGTCGCCCAGCGCCAGCACGGTGGCACCCGCTGGCACAGGCTGGGTGGCAGGCTTTCGGCTGCAGCCGGGCAGCCCTGCGCCCGCAATGATGAGCGCCAGGGCACCCAGCAAGGCGCGTCGTTGCATCGTCGATTTCATCGCAAAAAGCCCAAAGCGAATGGCAGGCTGGCCACCCCCAGCACGGTAGACAGCGTGACGAGCCCGGCCACATAGGGCCCGTTGTAGCCCATGCGCGCCGCCAGCACGTAGCAGGTAGACGCCGTGGGCAGGGCCGAGAAGGCCAGCAGCACCGTGGTTTGCACAGCGTCGAGCTGGAACCAATGCGCCATGCCCCAGGCAATCAGCGGTTGAATCAGGTGGCGAATGGACAGGACCGACACCGTGAGCAGGCGGCTGCGGCCCAGCAGCCCAAACTGCATGCCCGCGCCCGCCGCCATCAGCCCCAGGGCCAGTGATGAAGCGCTGATGCGGCTGACGGTGGGCTCCATCCAGCCCGGAATGCGAAAGCCCAGCAGGTTGGCCACCAGGCCCGACGCCGTGGCGATGATGAGCGGATTGCGCAGCAGCTCGCGCACAAAGCCCTGGCCGCCGTGGCGTGCCATGGGCCACACGGCGGCCACGTTGAACAGCGGCACGCACACGCCAATCAGCACCGCAATCATCAGCAAGCCTTGCGCGCCTGCCAGGCGCTCGGCAATCGCCAGGCCGATGAACGAATTGAAGCGAAACGCCACCTGTGCGCTGGCGGCATGGTCGCGGCGCTCCAGGTGCGAGCCCAGCCAGGGCCAGTAGGGCAGCGAATACGCCAGCGCAATGCCCGCCACGCCCGAGAGCAGCCCCGCCGCCATCAGGCTGGACGCAGCGCCCACGTCAATCGGGCTTTTGACGATGGACTGGAACAGCAGCACCGGAAACAGCAGGTAATACACCAGGCTCTCGACAGGCTGCCAGATGGAGCGGTTCAGGGGGGTATACCGGCACAGCAGGTAACCAAACAGAATGAGGGAGAAATCTGGAAGCAGGAGCTGGGCGTAATTCACGTTTCGAGAATACCTGAAGCGCCTGCCCCGGGTGGGCTGGCAGGCTATCAGCCGGCTGCTGCATCGGGCACCACGCACCGGCGCGTATGCCCCGGGTATCTGTGCGAAATCCCTAAGACCCGCCGGAAAAACATTCGCATAACATTGCAGACGTACGAAAACCCCAAAAGGAGAAATCGATGGACCGTCGCCACTGGATCGCGCTGGTACTGGCCACTGCTGCAGGATCTGCAGCCGCACAAGCCTACCCGAACAAAATCATCAAGCTGCAGGTGCCCTTTGCACCCGGCGGCACCACCGACATCATTGCCCGCGTGATCGCCGACCCGCTGGGCAAGGCCCTGGGCCAGAGCGTGATCGTTGAAAACAAGGCGGGTGGCGGTGGCATCGTGGGCGCCAATGAAACGGCCAAGTCGGCCCCGGACGGCTACACGCTGGGCATTGCCACGGTCTCCACCACAGCGGCCAACCCTGCCATCAACCCCAAGACGCCGTACAACCCGCTGACGGACTTCACGCCCATCATCAACATCGCGGCCACGCCCAACATCATTGCGGTGCACCCCAGCTTTCCGGCCAAGGACTACAAGGGCTTTATTGCCGAGCTGAAGAAGTCGGCGGGCAAGTACTCGTACTCGTCTTCGGGCACCGGCGGCATCGGCCACCTGCAGATGGAGCTGTACAAGAGCCTGACCGGTACGTTCGTGACGCACATCCCCTACCGGGGTGCAGGCCCCGCCCTGAATGACACGGTGGCGGGCCAGGTGCCCATGATTTTTGACAACCTGCCCTCGGCGCTGCCCTTCATCAAGGAAAACCGCCTGGTGCCCATCGTGGTGGCCGCACCCCAGCGCGTGGCAGCGCTGCCCAACGTGCCCACCTTCAAGGAGGTGGGGCTGGAGCCGGTGAACCGCATGGCCTACTACGGCATCCTGGGCCCCAAGGGCCTGCCCAAGGAGGTGGTGGACAAGGTGAATGCCGCCGTGCGCAAGGCGCTGGAAGACCCGGCCGTGAAAAAGCGCATCGAGGACACCGGCTCCATCGTGGTGGGCAACACGCCCGAGCAGTTTGCCGAACAGATCAAGGCCGAGTTCAGCGTCTACAAAGACGTGGTGGCCAAGCAAAAGCTCACGCTCGACTGAGCACTGCACTGAAGCAAAGCCGCGCGGGCCTGGCCTGCGCGGCTTTTTTCATGGCGCGTACTGTGGGCGTGCTATCGTTTTTGGATGCTTGAAGACAGCCTGCGCGCGATCGATACCTTTGTAGATGCCCTGTGGCTGGAAGACGGCCTCTCGCGCAACACCCTGGCGGCGTACCGCCGTGACCTCACGCTCTACGCACAGTGGCTGGCACAGCAGCAGCCCCCGCTGGCGCTGGACGCCACAGCCGAAATGCACCTGAGCGGCTACTTTGCCGCCCGCCATGCGCAAACGCGGGCTACCTCGGCCAACCGGCGTCTGACGGTGCTGCGCAGGTACTTTCACTGGGCCTTGCGCGAACGCCGCATCACCCAGGACCCCACGCTGCGCCTGCAGGCTGCACGCCAGCCCTTGCGGGTGCCCAAAACCCTGTCGCAGGCCCATGTGGAGGCCTTGCTCAGCGCCCCTGACCTGGGCAACCCCCTGGGCCTGCGCGACCGCACCATGCTGGAGCTGATGTATGCCAGCGGCCTGCGCGTGACGGAACTGGTCACGCTCAAGACCTTTCAGGTGGGGCTGAACGAAGGCGTGCTGCGCGTGATGGGCAAAGGCAACAAGGAGCGGCTGGTGCCTTTTGGCGAAGAAGCGCGCAGCTGGCTGCAGCGCTACCTGCAAGAGGCGCGCGGCGCCATCCTGGCCGGGCAGCAGACGGATGACCTGTTCGTGACCCACCGCGGCGAGGGCATGACGCGCGTGATGTTCTGGGTGATTGTGAAAAAGTGGGCGCAGGTGGCGGGCATCACTGTGCCCCTGTCACCCCACACGCTGCGCCACGCCTTTGCCACCCACCTGCTCAACCACGGGGCGGATTTGCGCGTGGTGCAACTGCTGCTGGGGCATGCCGATATTTCGACCACCACCATCTACACCCACGTGGCGCGGGAGCGGCTCAAGGCGCTGCATGCGCAGCACCATCCACGCGGCTGAGACCTGCGTTTGGATGGGGGCCGTGTTGCACCCCGCAAGCAAAAAGGGCTCCGTTGCTCGGAGCCCTTTTTGGTTTCTCTGCGAAGAAGTTCTGGGTATCAGTCCCCGTTCAGGTCTTCGGCCCAGGCCAGCGCCTGCAGGTGGGCCCAGTTGACCTGGCGGTTGGACAGATGCAGTTCGTCGGCCACGCGGGCAAACGTCGCGTCATCGCCAGATTCACAGGCCTTGGTCAGCTCCAGGAACGGCGCGAATACGCCGGTGCCGTGCAGCAGGGCATCTGTCACCGGCTGGGGCAGGGCCACCGATTCGAGGGCTTTTTCCAGCGGCACGTTCAGCATGGTGTCGAGCAGCGAGAACACCCCCACCACGAAGGCGTTATCGCATTCTTCCGGGGGCAGCAATTCGGCCGCCAGCAGCTCCATCAGGCGTCCGCGCACCACGGCGGTCTGGCCCACGGCAGGAGGGGCTCCATCGCGTGAGGTGGTCATGAGCAGCGCCGCCCAGCGGAACAGCTTCTTGAGGCCCAGGATCATCACCGCGTGGCGGAAGGAAGTCACTTCGCACGACAGGCCAAACCCCGACGAGTTGATGAAGCGCAGCAGATTGAAAGACAGGGTGGGGTCTTTCTTGAGCAGGTCTTCGATCTCGCTGGTGTCCGCCTGTTTGCGCACCAGGTTGATGAGCTGAATGATGGTGGCTTGCGAAGGGCGGATGGTGGTGGCTTTGACCAGGGAGGGCTTGGCAAACCAGAAGCCCTGGAACAGTTTCACGCCCAGGTCCGACATCATCTGGAACTGCTCGGCGGTTTCCACCTTTTCAGCCACCAGCGTGGCTTTGGCGTATTGGCTCGCAAACTTCACGAGCGGGCCTGCCAGCTCGGGCTTGAAGGTCTGCAAGTCCAGCTTGATGAAGGAGGCCAGAGGCATCCAGCTGGCGTAGGGCTTGCGCAAGGCGTTCTGGTTCAGCGCCAGGCGAAAACCGCGTTCGCGCAGAGCCTGCAGCACGGGCACGCGCTGGTCGATTTCTTCCTGCGTTGCGGTGTCGGGCAGTGGGGGCACTTCCAGTACCACCTTTTCGGGGTGGATCAGCTCCAGGTGGCCGCCAGCCAAGCTCTCGTGCGTGCAGTTGATGAACACCGTTTTCTTGCCCACCAGGGCTTCGGTGCCCGCATAGGACAAGGCGTTGAATAGCAGCGCGGCATCGCTGGCGGCGGTGTGGGCATCCGATGCGGTGGAACGGTCGAACAACTCGTAACCGTAGACCGCACGGTTATGGTCCACGATCGCCTGGCGCGCAATGACGGCCGTGTTGCTCGCGTCCACATCTTCCTGCGGGACAGCGGTATCGGCGGGCGGGATGTTTTGTTCGGTGGTGCTCGACATGGTGCGGCTAGAAATGGATTGAGCGGAACGCTTCGTCACATTCTAGGCGCTGTCTTGACGGGGGCGGTGCAATGCCCGAGCACCGTGGGCGAGCCCTCGGCGGCTGGCACCCATCCAGCCGCGCGTTGCCGCCAGCGGCGCCATGCAAGCGGGCCGCTGGGCAGTTCACTCGGTCATCTGGTCTGCCCAGGCCAGGGCTTGCAGGTGGGCCATGTTGATCTGCTGGCTGCTCAGGTGCAGCGTCCCTGCAGCCTTGTGGAAAACGGCGTCGTCGCTCGATTCGCAGGCTTCAGCCAGCGTGAGCAGGTCGCCCAGCACGCCTTCGCGGCGCAGCAGGGCGGCGGCCACGGCGTCAGGCACGGTCAGCAGCTTGAGGGCCGATTCCATGGGAATGGACAGCATCACATCCAGCAACGAGAAGATGCCCACCACGAAGGCCTGGTCGGCTTCTTCCGGGGGCATGCTCTCCAGCGCCAGCAATTCCATCAACCGGCCGCGCACCACGGCGGTCTGGCCCACCGAAGACGGCGCTGCACCCGTGCGTGCGGCCGTGAGCAGCAGGGCCGCCCAGCGGAACAGCTTTTTCAGCCCCAGCAGCATCACGGCCTGGCGGAAGGAGGTGATCTCCCGGTTCAGCCCAAACCCGGCCGAGTTGATGAGGCGCATGAGGTTGAACGCCAGACCGGCATCCTTCTTCAGCACCTCTTCAATATCGTCGGTGCTGGCTTGCTTGCGCACCAGGTTGATGAGGTGGACGATGCTGGCCTGTGCGGGAGAGAGCAGCTTAGTCTCCACCAGCGAAGGGCGCGCGAACCAGTAGCCCTGGAACAGTTGCACCCCTTGGCTGGAAACCATGTCGTATTGCTGGGCTGTCTCGACCTTCTCGGCAATCAACTCCGCCTGGCTGTTGCGTGCGGCGTAGCGGATCAGCACGGCCAGCTGGTCAGGGGCCAGCACCGACAGATCCAGCTTGATGTAGTCGGCCAGGGGCAACCAGGCGGCGTAAGCCGATTCGAGCACGGTGTGGTTGAAGGCGAGGTGAAAGCCGCGATCACGCAGGCCCATGAGGATGGGCAGGCGCGTTTCCACCTCCTGCGCAGCTGCGTGGCCCAGCGGCGGAATCTCCAGCACTACCTTATCGGGGTCCAGCAGTTCCAGGTGGCCGCCCGAGAGGCTTTCGTGGGTGCAGTTCACAAAAATCAGCTTCTTGCCGACCAGCTCTTCCGTGCCCGCATGCGACAGCGCTGTGAACACCAGAATCACATCGGTGGCGGCGGTGTGCCCGATGCCGGTGCGCGAACGGTTGAACAGCTCATAGCCAATCACTGCTTGCTGGGCATTGACGATGGCTTGGCGCGCGATCATGGCCACAGTGGCTTGCCCCGATGTGTTGCTTGCAGGATAGGCCGCTGCATTGGCGGGTGTAGTGGACATGGCTGGCTACTCACGTGTGAACGATTCAAAAGATGCAAAAACAACCAACTCATTTTAGGGAGCGCCCAATTCCCGGGCGTTTCGCTCAGCCCTGCTGCAGCCATTGAAGTTCCGTTTCAGTGAATCCAGCGCGGCGGCGGGCTTCGTCGTTGAACGGCGGTTTGAGGCGCGGAGCTTCGTATTGCCGCACCAGGACGGCGTAGTGCGTCTCCGGGTTCAGCCCCTCGCGCTCGCACAGCCACCGGTACCAGTGGTTGCCGATGGCCACGTGGCCCACCTCGTCGTGCAGGATGGTATCGAGGATGGTGGCGGCGGCCAACGCATCGGGCGTGCCCACCTGCCGGAGCTTGCGCTGAATCAAGGGCGTGGCGTCCAGCCCGCGGGCTTCCATGGTGCGCGGCACCAGGGCCATGCGCGCCACGATGTCGTGCTGCGTTTTCTCGCACATGGTCCACAGGCCCTGGTGCGCCGGGAAGTCTCCGTAGTCATACCCCTGCGTACGCAGGTGGCTGCGCAGCATTTCAAAGTGCGTGGCCTCTTCGGCGGCCACCCGCAGCCAGTCGTGGTAGTAAGCCGGCGGCATACCGTCAAAGCGCCAGATAGCGTCGAGCGCCAGATTGATGGCGTTGAATTCGATGTGGGCAATGGCATGCACCAGCACAGCGCGCCCTTCAGGGGTGGCGGGTGAGCGCCGGGCCATCTCGGTGTGGCGCAGCAGCAAGGGGCGCTTTGGGTGCCCCGGCAGGGTGCCGATCTCAGCCGGGCTGGGCGTGAATTTTTCTGCTATCGAATATGTAGCTAGTTGCGCTTGTAGGGCAAGCGCTGCAGCCGATTTTTGATCAGGGTCGGCAAGTTGCAAAACCTGCAATGCACATTGGCGAAGCTCCATCCGTACAATTCTAGGCCCTGCTGCTGAGCGCACTGCACACGCTTTGTAACCAATTGGCAGCCCCTTTGTCTTCTCACCGGAGTGTGTTGCATGGCTTTGTATGAACTGGATGGTGTGGCGCCGCTGGTGCCGGGTTCCGCGTGGGTAGCCGACAGTGCCCAGGTCATGGGCGATGTGCATCTGGGTGAAGACGCCAGCGTATGGTTTGGCGCCGTGGTGCGGGGCGATACCGCACGCATCAGCATCGGCGCGGGCACCAACATCCAGGACGCCAGCGTGCTGCACGCCGATTTTGGCCAGCCGCTGGTGGTGGGCGAGCGCGTCACCGTGGGGCACCAGGTCATGCTGCATGGCTGCACCATTGGCGATGAATCGCTGATCGGCATTGGCGCCGTGGTGCTCAATGGAGCGAAGATTGGCAAGAACTGCCTGGTGGGCGCAGGTGCACTGGTCACCGAAGGCAAGGAATTCCCCGATGGATCGATGATCATCGGCGCCCCCGCCAAGGCCGTGCGCGAATTGACGCCCGAGCAGATCGAGGGGCTGCGCCAAAGCGCGCTGCACTACATCGAGAACGCCCGCCGCTTCAAGCAGGGCCTGCGCCGCATTGATTGAGATCTTCGCGCCTTCTATTTTTGTTTTTCTGGAATCCCCGAGTGTCTGAACTCCACAAGTTTTTGTTTGAAGGCCTGCCCGTGCGCGGCATGATCGTGCGGCTGACCGATGCCTGGACCGAGGTCCTGCAGCGCCGCAACAGCAATTCGGCCACCGGCGCCTATCCCGCACCCGTGCAGGAGTTGTTGGGCGAGATGGCTGCGGCTGGTGTGCTGATGCAGTCCAACATCAAGTTCAACGGCGCGCTGGTGCTGCAGGTGTTCGGGGATGGCCCGGTGAAGGTGGCGGTGGCGGAGGTGCAGTCGGACCTCAGCCTGCGCGCTACCGCCACCATCAACGGCGACATCGCTGCCGATGCCCGGCTGAGCCAGATGGTCAATGTGGGCGGCGGCGGGCGTTGCGCCATCACGCTGGACCCCAAGGACCGCCTGCCAGGCCAGCAACCCTACCAGGGCGTGGTGCCGCTGCACGGCGACCATAACGAAAAACTCGAACGCCTGTCGGATGTGCTGCAGCACTACATGCTGCAGTCGGAGCAGCTGGACACTGTGCTGGTGCTGGCGGCCAACAGCGAGGTGGCTGCGGGCTTGCTGATCCAGCGCATGCCTTTGAAGGGCGAGGGCAATCTGGCCCAGGGGCTATCGCACCGCGAGAACGAAGACCAGATTGGTCACAACGAAGACTACAACCGTATCGCCCACCTGGCTTCCAGCCTGACCCGCGACGAGTTGCTGACCCTGGATGTGGACACCATTCTGCGGCGCTTGTTCTGGGAAGAAAAGCTGCTGCGCTTCGAGCCCTTGGAGGGCGAGCGCGGCCCGCGCTTTGCCTGCACCTGCAGCCGCGAACGCGTGGCCAACATGCTGCGCGGCCTGGGCGCTCAAGAGGCTGAAAGCATTCTGGCTGAGCGCAGCGAGATCGAGGTGGGTTGCGAGTTCTGTGGCCAGCAATACCGCTTCGATGCGGTGGATGCGGCGCAGCTCTTCCTGCAATCTGCTGCCGCCCAACCGCCTGCGCCATCGGGCGTTCAATAAGCCCGCGCCGCTTGCCCCAGGCCGATGGGGCGGGTGTGGTGTGCCGCCCCAAGGTGCTGATCAGAGCCCTCCCAGAGGGTGACGATTGTTGACAGATAGTTTGACGGA
>ERZ724515.296-NODE-296-length-18698-cov-17.331063_pt1 | contig 18698 bp, 17 predicted proteins | sample MGYA00376048_ERZ724515 | MGnify/ENA primary metagenome ERZ724515 (study PRJEB28724, sample SAMN07190885) | wastewater metagenome | isolation source: influent of sewage treatment plant in Hong Hong | place: Hong Kong | collected 2016-03-17 ... | reverse complement strand
TCAACGCCACGATGCGCTACGTGAGCAACACCAAGGGCGAGCTGGTGGTGATTGCACGTTCGGGTGAAATCATCATCCAGGACGAGCATGGCCGCGAGCGTGAGCGCCACAAGGTGCCTTACGGTGCGACGCTGACCGTGAAGGCCGACCAGGCCATCAAGGCCGGTACGATTCTGGCCAACTGGGATCCGCTGACCCGACCCATCATTACCGAATTCGCCGGTCAGGTGAAGTTCGAGAACGTGGAAGAAGGCCTGACAGTGGCCAAGCAGGTTGACGAAGTGACCGGCCTGTCCACCCTGGTGGTGATCGACCCCAAGCGCCGTGGCGCTGCCAAGGTCGTTCGCCCACAGGTGAAGCTGATCGACGCACAAGGCCAGGAAGTGAAGATCCCCGGCACCGACCACTCGGTGACGATCGGCTTCCAGGTGGGCGCTCTGATCCAGGTGCGCGACGGCCAGGACGTGGGCCCCGGCGAAGTGCTGGCCCGTATCCCTGTCGAAGGTCAGAAGACCCGCGACATTACCGGCGGTCTGCCCCGTGTGGCCGAGCTGTTCGAAGCCCGTACGCCGAAGGACAAGGGCACGCTGGCAGAAATGACCGGCACCATCTCCTTCGGTAAGGAAACCAAGGGCAAGGTTCGTCTGCAGATCACCGACCCCGAAGGCAAGGTGTGGGAAGAACTCGTGCCCAAGGAAAAGAACATCCTGGTGCACGAAGGCCAGGTGGTCAACAAGGGCGAATCGATTGTGGACGGCCCCGCCGACCCACAAGACATCCTGCGTTTGCTGGGCATCGAAGAGCTGTCGCGCTACATCGTGGACGAAGTGCAGGACGTGTACCGCTTGCAGGGCGTGAAGATCAACGACAAGCACATCGAGGTGATCGTTCGCCAGATGCTGCGCCGCGTCGTGGTCGAGAACGTTGGCGAGTCGAACTACATTGCCGGCGAACAGGTCGAGCGCTCCGAGATCCTCAACACCAACGAGGCACTGCAGGCCGAGGGCAAGATCCCCGCGACCTACAGCAACTTGCTGCTGGGTATCACGAAGGCTTCGCTGTCCACCGACTCGTTCATCTCGGCCGCTTCCTTCCAGGAAACGACCCGCGTGCTGACCGAAGCCGCGATCATGGGCAAGAAGGACGAACTGCGCGGCCTGAAGGAAAACGTGATCGTGGGTCGACTGATCCCTGCCGGTACCGGCTTGGCATACCACCAGGCCCGCAAGGCCAAGGATGCGATGGACGACGCCGAGCGCCGCGCCATTGCCGAAGCAGAAGCCGCCGAAATGGCCGCGACTGCCGACGACTCCGAGGTGGAGAGCAGCGCTTCGGCGTCTGACGCCGCTGCCGACTAAGCCCTTGGGCTTTGTCTGAAAGCGCTCCCGTCCTGCCGCTAGGTGGGCCGGGAGCGTTTTTTATTGGAACCGTCTTTCTCTTTTTCTCTGTGCTTTGGCTATTGGTGCCATGGCCCGCCAGGGCCGCGCATTGCCTTGTTTGTGCCCTGTATGTGGTCGTCCCCCCTGTTCTGGATCTTGGTTGCGGTGATGGTGTTCTGGGCGCTGGGCGCCTACAACCGCCTGGTGCGCCTGAGGGCTGCAGCGCAAGCGGCTGATACCCAGTGGCAGGAGGTGCTGCGCCGCTGGGTACAGACGTCACAGGCCTGGCGGGCGGCTGCCCCGGTGCAAGCTGCTGATTTGGCGGACGGCGCTGCCTTGGCGGCGACTGAGCGGCTGGAGCACGCGAGCCAGGTGCTGGAAGCGGCCCTGGTGGCCGCCCAGACGCAGGGTGGAGAGCGCCTGCCCAGCCACACGGAATGGGATGCTTGCCGCGCCTTGCTGGCGGCTGGGACCGACATGCTGGCCAACGCTGGCGGCACCGAGGGGGCAGAGATGGCGCCCTGGCGTGCGCAGGCTGCCGAATTGCAGGCGGTGACCACCATCGCCGCGCGCAATGCGGAGGACGCCATGCAGGCATACCAAGCGGCCATTGGCCAGTTCCCCGCCAGCGTGTTGGCGCAGGTTTGTGGCTTTGGTCCAAGGTAGCGGCCCTCTTGCGCTACCGGCGAGCTGACCGCCCCTCTTTTTTGAAGCTGTTGCACACTGCTGCGTGCTGACTTGTCACTGGATTCCTTGATGAACCCCTCTGCCCCACGCCCCGCCCGACCCTCCCCCCGACCTGCGGCGCCGCGTGCCCAGGCCGCCGCTTCGCGCTCGCCCGCCGCAGCGTCCGGTGCGCCAGCGTCTGCAGCGCCTGCGGGCACCGGCGTGCCCTTGTGGCAGCAGCTGATGCTGGTGTGCCAGGCGTTGCAGGGCATTCGCGGAGGGCAGTCGGGTACGGCGGTGATCGAGGGCGTGGAACCGCGTCTGCGCCCCGGTGTGCAGGCGCTGTTGTTCCAGGTGCTGCGCAACCTGGGCCGGGCCGATGCACTGCGCAGCCAGCTCGTCGCCCGCAAGCCGCCCCCGGCGGCAGACGCGCTGCTGTGCACGGCGCTGGCGCTGGCGTGGGACCCGCAGGCCGCGCCCTATGAGCCCTTCACCTTGGTCAACCAGGCGGTAGAAGCCGCCAAGCGCGGCCAGGCCACGCGGGGGCAGGCCTCCTTCATCAACGCCTGCCTGCGCCGCTTTTTGCGTGAGCGTGATGCACTGGTGGCCGCCACCGATGGCGACCCCGTTGCGCGCTGGAACCACCCCGCCTGGTGGATTCGCCGGTTGCGGCAAGACTATCCGGCAGATTGGGAACGCATCCTGCAGGCCAACAACGCACACGCGCCCATGGCGTTGCGGGTCAATCAACAAAAATGCACTCTGGCGCAATACCAGCAAGCGCTAGCAGCTATCAATTTAGAAGCAAAGGTGGTGGGGCCGCAGGGCCTGGAGCTGGCACAGCCCGTGCCGGTGCAAGTGCTGCCTGGGTTTGCTGACGGCTGGGTGTCGGTGCAAGACGCTGCTGCCCAGCAGGCGGCGCCCCTGGTGCTGCAAGGGCTGGATTTGACGCAGCCCTTGCGCGTGCTGGATGCCTGCGCTGCGCCGGGTGGCAAGACTGCGCATCTGCTGGAACATGCGCCCGCGGGCTCGCCGCTGCAGGTCACGGCGCTGGAGGTGGATGAAAAGCGCAGTGCGCGCATCCATGACACGCTGGCGCGGCTGGGCTTGTCGGCGCAGGTGCTGGTGGCCGATGCGTCGCGCCCCCAGGACTGGTGGCAGTCGCAGTGCGGCGGAACCCCCTTTGACGCCATCTTGCTGGACGCGCCTTGCACCGCCTCGGGCATCGTGCGCCGCCATCCTGACGTGCGCTGGTTGCGGCGCGAATCGGACGTGGCGCAGCTGGCGCAGCTGCAGCGCCAGATTCTGGAAGCGCTGTGGCCGTTGCTCAAGCCGGGCGGACGCCTGCTGTATTGCACCTGCTCGGTCTTCAAGGCCGAGGGCGACTTGCAGATCCAAACGTTTCTTGCACACAACACCAACGCCCAGTTGCTGCCCTCACCAGGCCATTTAATTCCAGGAGTGGGGGAAAAATCCGGGCCTGTCCGGGACAATCCGGCAGGTGACCACGACGGTTTCTTTTACGCCCTGTTGCAAAAATCGGCCCATTGAGTCCCTGGTGATTCGCTGGCTGCGCTTTGTCGTGTGCTGCTGGGCCCTGTGGTGGGCCCCCGGCGCAGCTGTTTTTGCGCAGCAGGACGCTGGCGAGGCGCAGGGTTTGCGCATAGAGCGTGCAGAAGACGGCCTCTACCTGGGCGCGTCGTTCGACTTCACCTTGCCCGATCTGGCCGAGGATGCCTTGCACAAAGGCATTCCCATGTTTTTCGTGATGGAGGCCCAGGTTCGGCGCGACCGCTGGTATTGGTCAGACCGGGTGGTGGCCGAAGCCACGCGCTACCTGCGCCTGAGCTACCAGCCGCTCACGCGCCGCTGGCGGCTCAGCACCTCTTCGGTGCCGTTCACCAACAGCGGGCTGGGCGTGGTGCTGGGGCAGAACTTTGACGAGCTGGACGAAGCCCTGTCTGCCATGCGGCGGGTGATTCGCTGGCGCATTGGAGATGCTGATGTGCTGGAGCCCGACGCCGCGCACACGGTGCAATTGCGCTTCCGGCTGGACATGTCCCAGCTGCCGCGGCCCTTGCAGATTGGTGCCGTGGGTCGCTCGGACTGGAACCTGCTGGTGTTCCGCAGCCAGCGGCTGCCTTCGCGCGCGCAGCCTTAATCCCGCCTTTTTCTGAGATGCCTGCTGTGCCGGACGCTTCCTCCGCCCCCCGATCCGCCTCCGCCGAAGCCGCCAGCCGCGCCTCGGTCGCCGTGCGCTGGGCTGTGGGCGTGGGCGCCGCCATCATGACGGCCATTGGCCTGGTGCTGCTGTTCCTGCTCACACTCGCCACCAACAACCGGGCGCTGTACGAGCGCAACTACGCATGGCTGTTTGGCGTCAACGTGCTGGTGGCGGCACTGCTGCTGGGGGTGCTGGTGTGGATTGGCGCCCGGCTGCTTTTGCGTTTGCGCAAGGGGCGCTTTGGCAGCCGTCTGCTGGTCAAGCTGGCGGCCATCTTTGCGCTGGTGGGGCTGATGCCGGGGGTGCTGATCTATGTGGTGTCGTACCAGTTCGTCACGCGGTCGATTGAAAGCTGGTTTGACGTGAAGGTGGAAGGCGCGCTGGTGGCGGGGGTCAACCTGGCTCGGGTGTCGCTGGAGTCACAGGCCGCCGACATGGCCGCCAAGACGCGCACGGCCAGTGCCCAGGTGGCCCAGGGCTCATCGGCCACCGTGGGGCTGGCGCTGGAGCGAATCCGGGACCAGCTGGGCGCCACCGATGTGGTGCTGTGGAATGCCGCCGGCCAGCCGATTGGCAGCGCGGGGCAGTCCCGCTTCAGTCTCAATCCCGAGCGGCCCAGCGCCGCCTTGCTGCGCTCGGTGCGTGAGCAGCGCGCTGTCACCCAGATCGAGGGGCTGGACGATATTGCCGACCCCAACGCCGTGCAGATGGCCCGCGTGAAAGTGCTGGTGCTGGTCACCAACCCGGGGCTGGGCCTGTTGACCGAACCCCGGTTTTTGCAAGCCACCTTGCCGTTGCCCCCCGCGCTGGTGTCCAACGCCATCGAGGTCCAGGAGGCCAACCGCGAGTATCAAGAGCGTGCGCTGGCGCGGGGCGGCCTGCGCCGCATGTATGTGGGCACGCTCACGCTCAGCCTCTTCCTGGCGGTGTTTGGCGCGGTGCTGCTGGCGGTGTTGCTGGGCAACCAGCTGGCGCGCCCGTTGCTGGTACTGGCCGAGGGCGTTCGGGAGGTGGCCGCAGGCAACCTCAGCCCGAAAGCTGCCTTGCCGGGCAAGGATGAACTTGGTGGTCTGACCCGGTCATTTGCCATGATGACGCAGCAGCTGGCCGATGCGCGGGCGGCGGTGGAGCAAAGCATGGTCAAGGTCGATGCTGCCCGTTCGAACCTGCAAACCATTCTGGACAACCTCACCGCCGGGGTGATCGTGCTGGGGGAGGGCGGGATCATCCGCTCTTCCAACCCCGGCGCCACCCGCATTCTTCGGGCACCCATGGCGGCGTACGAGGGCCGACCATTGTCTGAAGTGCCTGGGCTGGCTGATTTTGCGGCAGCCGTGGAGCGGCATTTCCTGGCGTTTTTTGGTGACCGCGACCGCCACGGGCTGGACCACTGGCAGCAGCCTTTCGAGTTGCATGCATCGTCTGCTGGTGCGGGTCAGCACGCGACCAGCCTGGTGGCGCGGGGCGCAGAGCTGCCCGATGGCGCGCAATTGTTGGTTTTTGACGACATTTCAGAGATTGTTTCCGCCCAGCGCGCACAGGCCTGGGGCGAGGTCGCGCGCCGCCTTGCGCACGAAATCAAGAACCCGTTGACCCCCATCCAGCTGTCTGCCGAACGCCTGGAAATGAAGCTGTCGGGCAAGGTGCCGCCTGCAGAACAGGCCATCCTGGCCAAGTCGGTCAAGACCATCGTGGACCAGGTCGATGCGATGAAGCGCCTGGTCAACGAGTTCCGCGATTACGCGCGGCTGCCAGCGGCAGAGCTGCAGCCCCTGGACCTCAATGCCTTGATCGCCGATGTGCTGCATCTGTACGGCGAAGAAAACGCGTCAGTCCCCGTGAAAGCCGAGCTGGACCCGCGTTGTCCTCGCATCGCAGGCGATGCGCAACAGCTGCGCCAGGTCGTGCACAACCTGCTGCAAAACGCCCAGGACGCCACCATGCAGGCACGGGCAGAGGGCAAGGAAACAGAGCCGTTCGTTCGCATCTCGACCCGGTTGAGCGAGTCCTCGGGGCGGGTGCGGCTCAGCATTTCAGACAGCGGCACGGGCTTTCCTGCCCACATCCTGCAGCGTGCCTTCGAGCCCTATGTGACCACCAAGGCCCGGGGCACAGGCTTGGGTTTGGCGGTGGTGAAAAAGATCGCAGACGAGCATGGCGCCCGCATTGATCTGTCCAACCGCATCGAAAACGGCGAGTTGCGCGGCGCGCAAGTGTCGCTATCATTTGCCCCAGAAACCGCGGTGGTGTCTTAGTCACCCTCCGCACAACTCCTGCGGACTGTGTTAGTGCACACCTCGGGTGGTCGGGAAGTTGGCACCGGTGCTTGCGCATGGCGCCAACGGATCGTGGCCTCGGCACAGCCCACCCGGGCTGCAGTCCAGACTCCCGCCCAAAAGAAGCTGTGCAGAGAGTCCCATCGTTACCGCACGGCAGCATTCCTAGGCGCTTCTATACACATGGCAAATATTCTGGTGGTCGACGATGAACTTGGCATTCGCGACCTGTTGTCTGAAATCCTGAACGACGAGGGCCACAGTGTGGACCTGGCGGAAAACGCCACGCAGGCCCGCGCGGCCCGCCTCGCCAACCAGTACGACCTGGTGCTGCTGGATATCTGGATGCCCGACACCGATGGCGTGTCCCTGCTCAAGGAGTGGGCCGCCGCCAGTGTGTTGACCATGCCCGTGATCATGATGAGTGGCCATGCCACCATCGACACCGCGGTGGAAGCCACGCGCATCGGCGCTTTCTCCTTCCTGGAAAAGCCCATCACCATGCAAAAGCTGCTCAAGGCGGTGGAGCAGGGGCTGGCACGCAACCACGCGCGCCCGGCCGCTCCTGCTGCGGCAGCCCCCGCCGTCATGCAGGCGTCGGTGGATCCGAACGTGGCCACATTCGCCGCCATTACCGTGCCCGTGGGTGTGGACCCCGGCCCGCACGCACACCAGGGCTTTGATCTGGACCGCCCGTTGCGAGAAGCGCGTGATGGTTTTGAAAAGGCGTACTTCGAGTTCCATCTCGCGCGTGAAGGCGGCTCCATGACCCGTGTGGCCGAGAAAACAGGCCTGGAACGCACCCACCTGTACCGCAAGCTGCGCCAGCTCGGCGTGGACTTGGGGCGCGGCAAGCGCAATTAATTTTCATAAATTCCGTTTTGCTGGAAATTCTCTGGTTATAATTTGAGGCTCAGGCCCGGTAGCTCAGTCGGTAGAGCAGAGGATTGAAAATCCTTGTGTCGGCGGTTCGATTCCGTCCCAGGCCACCAAATTGAAAAGCCCTTGATCTCTGGTCAGGGGCTTTTTGCATTGCGCCTTCGGCTGGTGCTTCGATCCAAGCCACCCTTCAAAGCGCTCGCAATCGTGGCGCTTGCCGCGCACGTTTCCGTTTTCAAACTGCTTCAGGTCGGCGCAATTGGCGCGCTGGTCTGCATTCCCCCGCTTCAAGATGGCTCTCCTGCAAGACGTCACCCTCGGCATCGACTTCGGTACCTCCAACTCGGCCATGTCCGTGCGCCAGGGGCAAGGCGCAGCGCGCATGATTTCGCTCGAAGGCGATGCACGCACTTTGCCCACCGCCCTGTTCTTCAACGCGGAAGAGCACCGCACGCACTTTGGGCGGGATGCGATTGCGCAGTACCTGGAAGGCACCGAAGGCCGCCTGATGCGTTCGCTCAAAAGCCTGCTGGGCAGCGCGCTGCTGCAGGACAAGACGGCGGTGCACCAGCAGTTGATCAGCTACCAGGACGTCATCAGCCTGTTCCTGCGCATGCTGGCCCAGAAGGCGCAGGCCGATCTTGGCGGTATGCCGGGGCGTGTGGTGATGGGCCGCCCGGTGCATTTTGTGGATGATGACCCCGTGCGCGATCAGCAGGCCGAAGATGCGCTGCGCCAGGCCGCTGTGGATGCAGGCTTTGAAAACATCTCCTTCCAGCCCGAGCCGATTGCGGCGGCGCTGGACTACGAACAGCGCATTGACCACGAGGCAGTGGTGCTGGTGGTGGACATTGGCGGGGGCACCTCGGACTTCACGGTGGTGCGCCTGGGCCCCGGCCGCATGGGGCGCGCTGACCGCCTGGACGATGTGCTGGCCACCACCGGCGTGCATGTGGGTGGTACGGACTTTGACCGCCGCCTGAGCCTGGAGCTGTTGATGCCGCTGCTGGGTTTTCGGCACCTGGGGCCCAGCGGGCGCGAGGTACCCAGCCGGGTGTTTTTTGACTTGTCCACCTGGCATCTGATCCAGTGGCTTTACTCACCCAAGGCGCTGCGCGACGCCCAGGCTTTGCGCACCGACTACGCCGACCAGCGATTGCATGCGCGTCTGATGACGGTGCTGAACGAGCGCTTGGGCCACAAGCTGGCCAACGCCATGGAGCAGGCCAAAATCGCCGCATCGGTGAGCCATGCAGATGCGCCCATCCCGCTGGACTGGATCGAACCTGCGCTGGCGTCCTGCGTCACGCCCGAGGGGCTGGAGCAGCACCTGGACGGCCCGCTGGCGCAGGTTGTGGCTTGTGCCCAGCAGTGCCTGCAGCGGGCAGGTCTGCAGGCGGCAGACCTGCATGCGATTTATCTCACCGGGGGCTCGTCGGCTTTACGGCCTTTGCGCGACGCGTTGCGCAAAGCGTTTCCCGACACCGCCCAGGTGGAGGGAGACTTGTTCGGGGGCGTGGCCATGGGGTTGGCTGTGGCCCCTTGATTTGCTATCAAAAGAGAAGCTGCTAGCGCTTGCGGAATAAGCGCTAGAGCCATTTTTTCTTAAAACCTCATCGGTCATTGCGTTGACTGGCGCGCGCCTGCCGATGGGGCTCGGCCCGTGCGCTTGTCTCCCTCAAGCGTTGTCTTCGCCTTCGCCATCGCCTTCGCGCTTCCATTCCAGCGCGGTGTCGTACAGGGCGTTGCGCGATGCACCGGTCACTTCGGCCGCCAGCCGCACGGCGGTTTTCAGGGGCAGCTCTTTGAGCAGCAGGCGCAGCACGCGCAGGCTTTCGCCGTTGCCATCGCTGGCCACCGCCACCGGGTGCAGCAGCACCACAAATTCGCCCCGCGCGCGTTGCGCCCCCCCTTCCAGCCAGGCCGTCAAAGCGTGGGCGGGCTGGGTGGTGATTTCTTCAAACTGCTTGGTCAGTTCACGGGCCAGGGTCACAGGCCGTTCGCCCAGCGGGGCCAGCGCCTGCGCCAGCTCCTGGATGCGGTGCGGGGCTTCCAGCAGCACCACGCAGCGCGGCTCGCCCGCCAGCACCTGCACCGCAGCGGCGCGCTCGGCTTGCTTGACGGGCAGGAACCCTGCAAACACAAAACCCCCCTGTTCGGCGCTGTGGGCCACGGCCCCCGCCGCGCTCAAGGCCGTGGTGATGCTGCTGGCTCCTGGCAGCGGCACCGAGCGCAGCCCTGCCTCGCGCACGGCCTGGGCCAGCCGGGCGCCGGGGTCGCTCACGCCGGGCGTGCCTGCGTCGCTCACATACGCCACGCGTTGCCCTTGCTGCAGCCGCTGCACCACCTGCTGGGCTGCCTCGGCTTCGTTGTGCTGGTGCACGGCCAGCAGCTGGTGTGCGCTTTTATCGATGCCGTAGGCCCGCAGCAGCGCCTGGGTGTGGCGCGTGTCCTCGCAGGCCACCGTGTCTGCGAGTTGCAGTACGTGCAGCGCGCGCAGGGTGATGTCGGCCAGGTTGCCGATGGGCGTGGCGACGACGTACAGGGCGCCCTGCGGATAATGCTGCGCGGCGGCCGCATCGCGTGCGGCGGCCAGTGCTGTTGCGAAAGATGCGCTCAATGAAATTCCTTGGAAAAAGGCCCGCCCCCACGGGCGCTGCGGCAAACGCCACCACCCGCCAACGCGGCAATGCTGCCGAAGACCAGGCGCTGGCGTATCTGCAGGCGCAAGGCTTGCAGTTGCTGGAGCGCAATTATCGAACGCCAGGGCGCGGAGGGGGCGAGATCGACCTCATCCTGCGCGAACGTGACGGTACGGTGGTGTTTGTGGAAGTGCGCAGCCGCAGCAGCAATGCCTTTGGCGGTGCGGGCTCCAGCATCGGTGCAATCAAGCAGCAGCGGGTGGTGTTTGCCGCGCGCCACTACCTGCTGCGCTACGCGTCGCCGCCGCCATGCCGCTTCGATGCGGTCCTGATCGAGGGACAGGTGCAGTGGATCAAGGCGGCGTTTGATGCGCAGTAATCCCGCATGGCAGATGCTGTGGCGCGCACCGCGCATCTCTGCGCTGGCTCCCGGCTCTGGGGCTTGCTGCGAGGCAACCCTTTGCTACAAAAGCGATAACAAGCGGCGGGTATCATCGGGCCCTCATGCTTGAGCAACGCATCCAACAACACTTCATCGACAGCGCCGATCTGAAATACCAAGCGGCGCAAGTCTTGAGCCAACCCATCGCCGCCGCCGTCCATGCCATCCTGGCCTGTGTGACCAGCGGCGGCAAAGTGCTGGCCTGTGGCAACGGCCCCTCTGCCGCCGAAGCGCAGCAGTTTGCTGCGTTTTGTGTGGCGGGGTTTGAGCGCGACCGGCCCGAGCTTGCGGCCATGGCGCTGACGGCAGACAGCACGCTGTTGACGGCTTCGAGCAGCGGGCCGGACATGTCTTCCCAGCAGTTTGCCCGCCAGGTGCGGGCCTTGGGCCAGGCGGGCGATGTGCTGCTGGCGCTGTCGGTGTCGGGCAACGACGCCAACTTGCTGGCCGCCACAGAGGCCGCCCATGAGCGCGACATGACCGTGATCGTGTTGTCGGGCCGCACCGGAGGCCGTTTGGCAGCCGTGTTGCGCGAGACAGATGTGTTGATCAACGTACCCCATGACCGCGCTGCGCGCGTGCGCGAAGTGCATGCCCTGGTGCTGCATTGCATCAGCGATGGCGTGGACGCCCAATTACTTGGTGACCAGGAGATTTCTTGATGAAGCAGACCTTGAACCGCACCCTTTGTTCTTTGCTGGCCGCCGCTGCGCTGGCTGCAGGCCTGTCGGCCTGTGCTCCCCTGGTGGTGGGCGGCGCCGTGGTGGGCACCATGATGGCGGTGGACCGCCGTACCACCGGCACGCAGGTGGAAGACGAGGGCATCGAGCTGCGCTCGGCCAACCGCCTGAGTGAGCTGCTGGGCGACCGTGGTCACGTCAACGTGACCAGCTTCAACCGCCAGGTGCTGCTGACCGGTGAAGTGCCCAGTGCTCAAGACCGCCAACGGGTCGAGCAAGTGGTGCTGGGGGTTGAGAACGTCCGCTCGGTGGTGAATGACTTGGCGGTGATGCCGCCCACCAGCCTGGGGCAGCGTTCCAACGATACTTTCATCACCGGCAAGGTGCGCGCCAGCCTGGTGGACGCCAAAGACCTGTCTGCCAGCGCCTTCAAGGTGGTGACTGAGCGCAACGTCGTCTATCTGATGGGGCGTGTGACCCCGCGCGAAGCGCAGCGTGCGACCGAGATTGCCCGCGGCGTGAGCGGTGTGAGCAAGGTGGTGCGCGTGTTTGAAATGCTGACCGAAGAAGAACTGCGCAACATCACTCCGGCCCCAGTGGTGCAAGACGCACCCCCTGCGTCGACTCCCCGCAACTGATCGCTGGAGAGATGTGTTCGCCGGCCCCTGAGGGCGGCAGGGCGGCGAGCGTAATTTCATCTTTGGGGGAGGCACACATCCTCCGGGGTGGTGTGCCTGCAGGCTCCGCGCTTGCGGAAGTTCAGCGCGGGCCTTGGGGCTGATCTTTACTTGAGCCGCTTGATCAGGCTGGACGTGTCCCAGCGGTTGCCGCCCATTTTCTGAACGTCGGCGTAAAACTGGTCCACCAGCGCAGTCACAGGCAGGCGCGAGCCGTTGCGCTTGGCTTCATCCAGCACCAGCCCCAGGTCCTTGCGCATCCAGTCCACGGCAAAGCCGAAATCGAACTTGTCGTCCACCATGGTCTTGCCACGGTTGTCCATCTGCCAGCTCTGGGCGGCACCTTTGCCAATCACATCCAGCACCTGCTTCATGTCGAGCCCTGCGTTCTGCCCGAACGCAATGGCTTCGGAAAGCCCTTGCACCAGGCCTGCAATGCAGATCTGGTTGACCATTTTGGCCAGTTGACCGGCGCCGCTGGATCCCAGCAAGGTGAAGGCGCGCGAAAACGCCATGCCGACAGGTTGCACTGCGGCAAATGCGTCGGCATCACCTCCGCACATCACCGTCAGCATGCCGTTTTGTGCACCGGCCTGGCCGCCCGAGACGGGGGCATCCACAAACTGCAAGCCCTGCGCCTTCGCGGCGGCATACAGCTCGCGCGCCACCTCGGCCGAGGCAGTGGTGTGGTCCACAAAGATGGCACCGGGCTTCATGCCTGCAAAGGCGCCGTTACTGCCCAGCGTGACCGAGCGCAGGTCGTCGTCGTTGCCGACGCAGCAAAAAACGATATCGGCGCCTGTGGCTGCTTCTCGCGGCGTAGCCGCACTGCGCGGCGCCGGGGTGGCGGCAAATTCCTCGCACCATGCCACGGCCTTGGCGGCAGTTCGGTTGTACACGGTCACTTCATGGCCGGCCAGGGCCAGGTGCCCAGCCATGGGGTAACCCATCACCCCGAGGCCTAGGAAAGCGACTTTGCGGCTGGCAATGGATTCGTAAGAGCGTGGGTTGGTGCTGGACATGGTGTGGCTCGGGAGGTCAAAGAAAAAGCGCCTGCCTTGCGAACGTATTCCAAGGGCAGGCGCCGGGGTGGGGGTGTGGCGCGCCGCAGCGCAGGGGCTCAGACGATGGCGAAATGCTCGGTGCCCGAGGCCAGATCGGGTGACCTGGCGCGCTGGCTGTTGAGCTTGATCTGCAGGCGCAGGTCGTTCAGCGAATCGGCATTGCGCAGGGCGTCTTCGTAACTGATCACATTGGCTTCGTACAAGTCAAAGAGCGACTGGTCAAACGTCTGCATGCCCAGGTTGCGGCTCTTCTTCATGATTTCTTTGATTTCCGAGACTTCACCCTTGAAGATGAGGTCGGAAATCAGGGGCGTGTTGATCATGATCTCCACGGCCGCCGCACGGCCTTTGCCGTCCTGCTTTGCCACCAGGCGTTGCGACACCATGGCGCGCAGGTTCAGTGACAGGTCCATCAGCAGCTGGGCGCGGCGCTCTTCAGGGAAGAAGTTGATGATCCGGTCCAGTGCCTGGTTGGCACTGTTGGCGTGCAGCGTGGCCATGCACAGGTGCCCGGTTTCAGCAAACGCCACGGCGTGTTCCATGGTTTCGCGGTCGCGGATTTCGCCCATCAGGATCACGTCCGGGGCTTGGCGCAGGGTGTTCTTCAGGGCCGCTTCCCAGCTGTCGGTATCAAGCCCCACTTCGCGCTGCGTGACCACGCAGTTCTTGTGCGGGTGCACAAATTCGACGGGGTCTTCCACGGTGATGATGTGGCCGAACGAGTTTTCGTTGCGCCAGTCCACCATGGCCGCCAGGGTGGTTGATTTGCCCGAGCCTGTGGCACCCACCATGATGCACAAGCCGCGCTTGGTCATGGTGATTTCCTTGAGCACCTGGGGCACGCCCAGGCCGTCAATGGTGGGCAGCGTCAATGGAATCGTACGCAGCACCATGCCCACTCGGCCTTGCTGCACGAACGCATTGACCCGAAAACGGCCGATGCCTGCGGGCGAAATGGCGAAATTGCATTCCTTGGTGCGCTCAAAGTCCGCCACCTGCTTGTCGCTCATGATGGCGCGCGCCAGTGTGAGCGTGTGGGTGGGGGTCAATGGCTGCGGTGATACCTTGGTCACCTTGCCATCGACCTTGATGGCGGGCGGGAACTCCGCTGTGATGAACAAGTCGCTGCCGTTGCGGCTCACCATCAACTTGAGCAGGTCATTGATGAATTTACTGGCCTGATCGCGTTCCATCCGAAATCCTCTCTGGCGTCATTGTCACCCGCTGGTGCGGATGTGATTTGTACTTCTTACGTGCCGTTACTTTTGGTGGTCGCTCAAGCGGGCGCTGACCACGCGCAGGCGCAGCGACAGTTTACGCGCCAGCAGGGCCACCAGGCTGGCCGCCAGTTGGGGGTCCTTGGACATCATCTCGTCCATGGCTTCAGCGCTGAGCACTGCAATTTCGCAGTCGGTCAACGTGGTGCAGGCCGAAAAGCGGATGCCGCTGTCCAGCAGGGACATCTCGCCGAGGATGTCGCCAGGGCGGGTTTCTGCCAGGCGCAGTTGCTCACCCCAGGGCTGAACGCGGTCCACCGCGATGGTGCCCGTCAGCAGCACCACCATGAAGTTGCCGTATTCGTCTTGGCGAATCAGGTCGCGGTTCGATGGCACCGACGCAAACTCAAAGAAGCGCTCCATGCGCTCCACGGCGTCCTTGTCCAGGTGTGCCATGTACTTGTCTTTGGCCCACAAGCCTTGCAGCAGCTTGCCGCCCCGGCTGGCGGGTAGCCGCTTGGCGCCCACTTCTACCGCACGGGCTTCCCAGGGCACCAGCATGGAATCGTCCACGCCCTGGCCGGCGAACGCGGTGGAGAAGAGCATGGAGTCCGTGCTCTCGTCCTTGGGTTTGTTCACCAATGTTTTAGAACGCAGAAGGCCAAGAATGCCTTTCATAAGTTGCTCCGGTCTGCGGCAGGATGTGCCGCCAAGTGTGTTCGGGTGGGCTGGCGTTGGTGCCTGTCAGCCTGGGAAGTTTTCAGGGATCTTGGCTTTGCTGCGCGCTTCAGCAGGGCTGATGATGTTGCGGCGCACCAGGTCTGTGAGGTTCTGGTCCAGCGTCTGCATGCCCACGCTGTTGCTGGTCTGGATGGTCGAATACATCTGCGCCACCTTGGCCTCGCGGATCAGATTGCGGATGGCGCTGGTGCCCAGCATGATTTCGTGCGCAGCCACACGGCCAGAGCCGTCCTTGGTTTTGCACAGGGTTTGGGAGATCACGGCCTGCAGCGATTCCGACAGCATCGCGCGCACCATTTCCTTTTCTTCAGCCGGGAACACGTCGATGATCCGGTCGATGGTCTTGGCCGCGCTGGAGGTGTGCAGCGTGCCGAACACCAAGTGGCCGGTTTCGGCAGCCGTCATGGCCAGGCGAATGGTTTCCAGGTCGCGCATTTCGCCCACCAGAATCGCGTCCGGGTCTTCACGCAGCGCAGACTTCAGCGCTGCCGCAAACGACAGCGTCATCGGCCCCACTTCGCGCTGGTTGATCAGGCACTTCTTGGATTCGTGCACGAACTCGATCGGGTCTTCCACCGTGAGGATGTGGCCGTACTCGGTTTCGTTCAGGTAGTTGACCATGGCGGCCAGCGTGGTGGATTTGCCCGAGCCCGTGGGGCCGGTCACCAAGACCAGGCCACGGGGCTTGAGGGCCAGGTCGCCGAAGATCTTGGGCGCGTTGAGCTGCTCCAGCGTCAGGATCTTGGAGGGAATGGTCCGGAACACGGCAGCCGAGCCGCGGTTCTGGTTGAACGCGTTGACGCGGAAACGGGCCAGGCCTTCGATTTCAAACGAGAAGTCAACCTCCAGAAACTCCTCGTACTGCTTGCGCTGAGCGTCGTTCATGATGTCGTACACCATCGCGTGCACGGTCTTGTGGTCCAGTGCTTCCACGTTGATGCGCCGCACGTCGCCGTGGACTCGAATCATGGGTGGCAATCCCGCCGACAAGTGCAAGTCGGAGGCCTTGTTCTTGACGCTGAACGCCAGCAATTGGGTGATGTCCACGGGGTTCCCTCTATCGTTTGGTACGCTTGGCGGCCATTATGACCACGATTGCCAACAACCTCCAACAAGTGAACGACCGCATTTCCCAGGCGTGCCAGGCCGCCGGGCGTGCGCGTGAAACGGTGTCCTTGCTGGCGGTTTCCAAGACATTTGGGGCCGCCGCAGTGGCCGAAGCCGCCGCTGCCGGCCAGCGGGCGTTTGGAGAGAACTACATCCAGGAAGGCGTGGACAAGATCCTGGCGCTGCGTGAGATGGTGCCGTATGCGTTGCAGTGGCACTGCATTGGCCCCATTCAGAGCAACAAGACGCGCCTGGTGGCCGAGCACTTCGACTGGGTGCACACGGTAGATCGTCTCAAAATCGCCCAGCGCTTGTCAGACCAGCGGCCCGCGCATCTGCCGCCGCTGAACGTTTGCATCCAGGTCAATGTGGATGGCGGCGACAACAAAGCCGGTGTGCCCCCCGAAGAAGCTTTGGAGTTGGCCCTGGCCGTGGCAAAACTGCCACGGTTGCAGCTGCGCGGGGTGATGAGCATTCCCGAGCCTTATCCCGAATTTGCCGCGCAAAAGACAGTGCATGAAGCAGCGCATGCGCTGTTCGAGAGAATCCGGGTGGCTCTCGCGGCGCATGCAGATGCGCACAGCGCTCCATGGGACACCCTGTCGATGGGCATGACCGCCGACCTGGATGCCGCCATCCAGGCGGGCAGCACCATGGTGCGCGTGGGCACGGGCGTCTTCGGTGCGCGCACCTACCCGGCTGCTTGAAAGAGACCCCGGCCGGTCAGCCCGGCAACGTAAAGCGCGCCACGCAGTCGAGCGCAGCCTGTACGTCGGCAGCGTTCACATCCAGATGCGTGACCCAGCGCAGACGCGACTGGCCGCCGTACAAACTGCTGGTCACCCGGATCTGGTGCTGCGCCAGCCAGGCAGTGAATGCCGGTGCCACATCGGCCTGCACATCGGTGAACAGGATGTTGGTTTGCCAGGGGTGCACCGTGATGCGCCCGCGCAGAACCGGGTGGTTTTCACCCACGGCACGCAGGCCTGACGCCAGCGTGTGCAAATTGGCGTGGTCTTCTGCCAGACGCCTGACGTGGTGCTGCAGCGCGTAGTGGCCCGCCGCTGCCAGCACGCCAGCCTGGCGCATGCCACCGCCCAAAATCTTGCGCGTGCGGCGTGCCTGGCGAATAAAGGCCGCGCTGCCCAGCACCAGTGAGCCCACGGGGGCGCCCAGGCCCTTGCTCAGGCACACCGAGACCGAATCAAAGTGGCTGCACAGCTCGCGCGCTTCCTGGTACACATCGGTGCCGCGGCGTGCTGCGTTGGCCGTGGCTGCATTGAACAGGCGCGCGCCATCCAGGTGCAGTGCCAGCCCGCGCTGGCGCGCCAGTTGGGCCACCTCGGCCACGTACTCGGGCGGTAGCACCTGGCCGCCGGTGGTGTTCTCCAGCACCACGAGGCGGGTGCGCGCAAAGTGCGGGTCGTCGGGCTTGATGGCGGCGGCGATGTCGGCCAGGCGCAGCGTGCCGTCGGGCTGGGTTTCGACCGGCTGCGGCTGGATGGAGCCCAGCACCGCCATGCCGCCTGCCTCCCAGCGGTAGGTGTGCCAGCTCTGCCCCACGATGGCCTCGTCACCCCGCTGGCAGTGGCCCCACAGGGCGATCAGGTTGGTCTGCGTGCCGGAGGGGGCGAAGAGCGCTGCTTCAAAGCCCAGCAGCTCGGCCGCGTGCTCCTGCAGGGCATTCACCGAGGGGTCGTCGGCAAACACATCGTCGCCCAGCGGTGCTTTGAACATGGCTTCCCGCATGGCTGGGGTGGGCTGGGTCACGGTGTCGCTGCGAAAGTCGGGCATGGCGGTCCTGCGGATAAAAAGGGCATCGTAACGCCCTGCGTACATCAGGGCTGGCGCAGGTCTTTTGCATTGACTGCGTGCTAAGCTGATTCGTCTAGCCCGCCCCGTGCCGGGGTGGCGTTCCTGTTGATGGAGAGGTTTACATGCCCGGACTGCTGCCCGATGTCGATCCCGATGGCCTGCTCGAATTCTCGGTGGTCTACACCGACCGCGCACTCAACCATATGTCCAAGCGCTTCACGGGCGTGATGCAGGACATTCTGGCCATGCTCAAAGAGGTCTACCACGCCCACACCGCCGTGCTGGTGCCCGGCAGCGGCACCTTTGGCATGGAGGCCGTGGCGCGCCAGTTTGCCAACAAGGAAAAGGTGCTCATCGTGCGCAATGGCTGGTTCAGCTTCCGCTGGAGCCAGATTTTTGATGCCGACACCGGCCTGGGCGGTGGCGCCGTGGTTTGCAAGGCGCGCCGCCAGGGCGAGGGCGCGCAGGCCCCCTGGGCTCCCTGCCCGGCCGAGGAGGTGGCCGCCACCATCCGCGCAGAAAAGCCCAAGGTAGTGTTCGCGCCGCATGTGGAAACCTCCAGCGGCATCATCCTGAGCGACGACTACATCCGCACCGTGAGTGCTGCCGCACACGAAGTGGGCGCGCTGTTCGTGCTGGACTGCATTGCCTCGGGCGCGATGTGGGTGGACATGCAGGCCACGGGGGTGGACGTTTTGATCTCTGCCCCGCAAAAGGGCTGGAGCAGCAGCCCCTGCTGCGCCATGGTGATGCTGAGCGAACGCGCCCGGCAAGCCATTGAAGGCACACAAAGCTCCAGCTTCGCGTGCGATCTGAAAAAGTGGATGCAGATTGCCGAGGGCTATGAAAAAGGCCAGCACGCGTACCACACCACCATGCCCACCGACGC
>ERZ724515.284-NODE-284-length-18988-cov-20.858184_pt1 | contig 18988 bp, 16 predicted proteins | sample MGYA00376048_ERZ724515 | MGnify/ENA primary metagenome ERZ724515 (study PRJEB28724, sample SAMN07190885) | wastewater metagenome | isolation source: influent of sewage treatment plant in Hong Hong | place: Hong Kong | collected 2016-03-17 ... | reverse complement strand
TTTATCAACTTTAGTTCTTGAATTTATTGGAATCTATGTGCGAAAGTTGAGTAATTTTATTGTTTGTAACCTTTGCTTTTTTATCTTTTTATACAAGTTCAAATCAAAAAGAAGCTTATATTGAAAAGCTAAATGAAGTAAAAAATTTACAAATAAAAGCTTTGGAATTCAGAAATTTAGTAAATACTTGGAGAAATGAAAAATATATAAATAGTACTTTAGATGAAATTTTAAGAAGTCAAATTTTTGCAAATCAGCAAATCATAAGAACATCTACAAAAGAGGCTATAAAAATAAGAATCCATTCTGTAAACCCACAAGTTTTAGATACATTTTTGAACAAAATCTTAAATAAACAGTTGATTATAAAGAAATTAGAGTTGAATACAAATTTTATAGATTTAGAAGTGGGTAGTAAATAATGAAAAAAATATTTAAACTTTTTTATATGTATTTGTTTTTTTAGCCTTTTTTATATACTTTTTACCAAAAGAGTCTTTTTATAATCTTCTAGAAAAAGAGTTAGAAAAAAATCAAATTGTTGTTTCAAATGAGACAAAAAATGATAAAGCCTTTTCCTTTGTTGTATCAAATGCAGAAATTTTTTACCAAGGAATTAATGGAGCTAAAATAGATGAAATGGGAATTGAAACATATTTGTTTTATACAAATATTAGTTTGAAAAATATAAATATTTTAGATAGTCTAAGTTCATTTATACCAACACCTATTGATGAAGTTGTTATTAATCATTCAATGTTCAATTTTTACAAAATAAAAATTAAATCAAAAGGAATATTTGGTGAAATAACAGGCGATATAAATCTTTTTACAAAAGAGTTAAAGCTCGAAATAAACGCTTCTGATAAGATGAAAACATCATATTCTAAACTTTTAAAAAATATGAAATTTGAAAATGAAAGGTATTTTTATGAATATAAATTTTAATACACTATTTCAAAAATTTTTACCTTATTTATATTTGATTTTATTGGCATTTTTAATCAATAGTGTAATCTTTTTTATTCTTCCAAGAAATGCAGTGGATTTTGTAAAAGATGAATCATTATCATTGGATTATAAAAAATATGGGTTTTATTCAAATATCAAAACAACTCAAGAAGAAGAAAAAGTTGAACAAAATAGTAATCCTATTTTAAATCTATCTAAATATGAACTAAAAGCTGTTTATTATACAAGTTCTTCAAAAGGATGGATTAGTATCGAAGATAAAGGAAATAATGAAAGTTATATCCTAAAAAATGGTGAACAAATCGACGGTTATGAACTTTTTGAGATATTTAAAAACCATGTAATTTTCAAGAAAAACTCTAAAGAATATAAACTAGAAATAAAAGAAAAAGAGATTAGCAATTATGATATGAATCAAAGTAATAATGAAGAGATAAATATAAAAAATAATGGTGCTATTGTAAGTAGAGAATATTTAAATTCATATTTAACAAATATGGAAAAAATATGGAACAATATTTCAATAAAAGAGATTCAAAATGAAAATAAAATAGAAGGTTTTAAAATAGAAAGAATAAACAAAGACTCAGCTTTTGCTAAGTTAGGGCTAAAAGAAGGAGATATTATAAAATCTGTAAATAATAGCGTTTTAGAATCATATGCTGATGCTTTTAAAGTTTATAATAATATGGAAAATACAAAATATTTAAATATGGAAATTTTAAGAAATAATGAAATAGTGGAGTTAAATTATGAGATTGATTAGTAAATTTTTATTGGCAGGTTTATTTGTTTTAAATCTAAATGCACAAGAAGAACCAGTTAATATAAACTTTAAAGATTTGAAAGTTATGGATTTGATAAAAATAACTTCCAAAATCATAGATAAAAATATTTTGATAACAGAAGAGATAAAAGGAAATGTTGATTTTGTTTCAAATAAACCTATCAATAAAGATGAATTGATAAAAATCTTGGGATTTGTTCTTGAAGACAAAGGTTATAGTTTGGTTCAAAGCAATGATATGTTAAGAATTGTAAAACTAAATAATAGCGCAAATAGTAATGTTCCTGTTGCAAATAACAACTCTGAAGATGATTTGTATTGGATGGTTACAGAAGTTTTTACAGTAAAAGATACAGATGTTGATTATGTTGCTTCAAAAATCAGACATCTTATTTCAAAAGATGCAAAAATGGTAACAAATAAAGACTCTAATGCTTTAGTTATAACTGACTTTAAAGATAATATTACAACAGTTAAAGAAGTTGTAAATATCATGACTTCAGGTGCAAACAAAGATACAGTTATTGTTGAACTTAAAAATATTGATGCTGTTGAAGCAAAAAAGAGTTTAGAAGCAATTGCAAAATCAAAATTTAATGAAAAAGTAGAGACACAAAAAGTATCAATCGTTGAAAATAGAGATAATAACTCTTTAGTAATAATTGGAGAAAAAGCTAATATAAATTATCTAGCAAGATATATAAAAAATGTAGATAATGATACTTCTTTGATAAAAAGAGAAGTGAAAGTTTTCTCTTTAAAAAATGTTGAAGCAGTAAATGTTATAAAAATACTTGATTCAGTTATAGGTAAAAAAACTTATGCTGACCCAAATAGAAAACCTTTGATTTCAGTTGATGAAGAATCAAATGCGATTGTTGTTATGGGTCCTGCTGATGAACTTGAGTATATTAGTAAACTAATGCTTGACTTAGATAAAGAAAAAGGTCAAGTTTATGTACAAGCTAGAATTATTGAAGTGAATGATGAACTTGTAAATAAAATCGGTGTTTCATATGGTCTTTTAGGAGGAACAGCAGGAAGTGATGGATTAGCGGCTATTTCTACAAGTTTAAATAGTGGTTCATCTGCTGTTAGTGAAGCTGTTGAAGCTTTGGGTATAAATATTGCTGATATGAACATAAAATCGGGACTTGCACTTGGAGCTTCACTTAATCTTTTAAAACAAAATGGAGCTTTAGACATAGTTTCAGAACCTTCTATTTTGGCTGTAAATAATAAAGAGAGTTCTATTTATGTGGGTGAAAAAATCTCTGTTGAAACTTCAAGTTCTGTAAGTGATGGAGGAACTCAAAGAACAAACTATCAACGAGAAGATGTAGGACTTACACTAAAAGTAAAACCTAGAATCTCAAGTGAATCAAAAGTAACCTTAGAAATAAATGCTTTGCTTGAAGGAATAAAATCAACAAAAGTTTCAGCTGGACAAAATCCTGACACTCTAAAAAAAGAGATTAAAACAACTGCTATTTTAAATAATGGAGAAAGTGTAATAATCGGAGGATTAATAGAAAATAAAAGTGAATCAACAGAACAAAAAGTTCCTCTTTTAGGAGATGTTCCTTTATTTGGGAATTTATTTAAAAACGACTCAACAACAACTAAAAAGAACAATTTAGTAGTAATCGTAACACCTTATATGATACCAAAAGCAAAAGATATCACTTATGTAAGAAATCAATTAGCTGAACTTAAAAATTTAGAAGACAAATATCTTCAAGACTCTTTAATTAGACTAAAAGAGGATGCTGTTAAAAAAAGATTAGATGTGCAAAAAAGAGAAGAAAAGATAAAAGAGCTAAATGAACAATTAAAAGATTTAACAAAAGATAGCCCAACAAATAGCCAATCAGCGAATCAAAAAATTACAACAGTAAATCATGAACAAAGAGTAAAAGAGATTTTAGGACAATAATATGAATATAAATGAAATCCATAATCTAAACCTTATAGCTTTTGATGAAATAGAAGATTATGTAACTGCTCTAAAAAACTATGTTTTATATACAAAAATAGATGAAAAAGTAGTTATTGCTCTATCAAAAGAATACATGAGTATTTCTTTTGATTACATCTCTAAAGTAGAAATAAATGAAGAGATAGTTTTTTTAGATGAAATCTCTTTTGATAAACTTTATCATAGATTTTTGGAAATAAAAACAGATAAAGAGATGAGTGCAATCCAGCAAGAACAAGAAGATGCTATTTTAAGTGATGATGATTTTTCTGTTAGCGAGTTTTTAAAAGTTGGAAGTGATATTTTAACTTCAGAAGAATCAGCACCGATTATAAAATTTGTAAATTCACTTTTTTATCAAGCTATAAAGAAAAAATCATCAGATATTCATATTGAAATGCACGAATTCAAAGCAGAAGTAAGATATAGAATTGATGGAGTTTTGACAAAACATATTGAACTTGATAAAAATATTATGTCATTAGTAATTTCAAGAATAAAAGTTATCTCAAATCTGGATATTAGTGAAAAAAGAGTTCCGCAAGATGGTCGAACTCAGATAAAAATTGCAGGAAAAACTTTAGATATTAGAGTTTCTATTCTTCCTACTTTTTACGGTGAAAGAGTTGTTATGAGAATTCTAATGCAAAGTGAAGATATTTTAAGCATTAAAGAGTTAGGTTTTCCTTCGTATATAATAGATGAACTTGAACGTGTATTACAAAATTCTTATGGAATGGTACTAGTAACAGGTCCTACAGGAAGTGGAAAATCTACAACTCTTCACTCTTTATTACATCAAGTTGTTAGTGAGGAAAAAAATATAATCACTGTTGAAGACCCCGTTGAGTATAAATCAAATGAATTTTCACAAATTCAAGTTAACAATAAAGTTGGGCTTACTTTCGCAGCAGGATTAAGGTCAATTTTAAGACAAGACCCAGATATTATAATGGTTGGAGAAATAAGAGATAGTGAAACAGCATCAATAGCAGTTCAATCAGCACTTACAGGGCATCTACTTTTTTCAACACTTCATACAAATAGAGCACCTGCAGCGATTACAAGACTAATTGATATGGGTGTTGAAAGATTTTTAATTTCATCTTCACTTTTAGCTGTTCTTGCTCAAAGATTAGTACGAAAACTTTGTGATGATTGTAAATGCCCTGATAATTCATTAGCTGCCCATAATCTTTTTGGATTTGATTCAAGTAAAATCATTTTTCAACCCGTTGGTTGTAAATCATGCAATTTTACAGGCTATAAAGGAAGAGTTGCCATTGGAGAATTATTCATCATAAATACTGAGATAAAAGAGTATTTAAAAGGTAATGTTGATGATAATACTTTGATGCAATTAGCTACTAAAAATGGCATGATAAGTTTAGATAAACAACTAAAAATGATGCTAGAAGCTGGTGATACATCAGCTTCTGAAGTTATAAGAATAGGTATAAAATAGAGATGAAAAGCAAGGAAATCGTATTTAGAGGTAAAAAAGCTTTTTCTTTTATGGAAGTAATAATCTCAACTATAATACTAAGTGTTGTAATGATTGCTTTACTTAAAATAAAAAGTGAGAATATTTCTATAGTTTCTAAAAGTGAGCAAAAAACAAAATTAAATGATTATATTTTAATGGCTGTAAATTTTTCAGACAAACTAAGAAATAAAAATGAAGATATTTCTTTAGAAAAATATAAATATGAGAAGGAAGAGTTAAAAAAAGAGCTAAAAGATATTAAAGTCTCAATAAAAGATGAAAAAATGGATAAAAAAACAATTATTGATGGTTCAAATAATATAAATATAACTACCTTTTCAAGAACATTCAGTTTAGAAAATAGCGATATAAAGAAAAAAATCTATAGTTTCAAAATAGAATTATGAAAAAATCTTTTACGCTTTTAGAACTTTTGATTTCAATATTAATATTTTCAATAATTATAGTTTTTTTATACAAAACTCTTGACCAAACAAAATATTCAAATACCTTATTTACAAAAAAACAAGAAATACTAAAAGAATCTAATCATTTACATAATATCTTTTTAGAAGATGTTGCAGAAGCTTCAAATATAACTATTACTCTTGATAAAAATAAAAATGCAATAGTTAAAATTGTTACATATAATACTTACCACAATGCTTTTTTCAATAATGTTACTTATTTGATAAATTCTTCTAAAAAACTTATAAGGATGCAGAGCCAATCAGTTTTTGATGAAGTTCAGCCTATAGAAGATGCTTTTCTTAACAATGCTTTTATTGATGTTTTATTGGAAGATATTGAATATTTTGATCTGAAGAATAGTGAAAATAATTATATTTTCGCCATAAAACAAAAAAACAAAGATAGGGTTTTTTATAATACTTATAAAATTAGAGACCATAATATAAAATAAATGTTATTAGTTTGTAACTAAATTTATCTCGTAATTTATTTGTAATTCTTTGATAATACCATTTCATCAAATCAAAGAAAGAGGCTTACAAATGAAAGAAATACTTACAAAAAATCATCCAATGTCACCAAACGGTCAAGATTCTATTTCTAAAAATGATTCAAATAATCTGTCTTTAGAAGAAATTATTGAAACAAGAGTTTCAAGAAGAAGCGTAATAAAAGGAAGTTTAGCTCTTGTTACAGGTGGATTTTTAGGATTAAATCTAACAGGCTGTGGTAGTAGTAATAATAGTGTTTCAACAGCTGCGGCTGAAGCATTATTAAGTTTTAACCCTGTGGCAAAAAATCTAAATGATGTTGTTACTGTTCCTGATGGTTATTCTGTTCAAGTATTATATAGATTAGGTGACCCTATGAATAATTTTACCTCTGAGTATAAAAATGATGGGACAGACACATCTTTTGAATATAGAGCAGGAGACCATCATGATGGAATGTCTTATTTTGGACTTAATTCAGCAGGAACAGCAAAAGATTTGACAAATTCTCAACGAGGATTATTATGTATGAATCATGAGAATATAACTGAGATATTTTTACATACAGCAGATGAAATAGCTTCTTATGATACAACAAGTAGAACATCTTCTGGAATTGATAAAGAGGTTGCAGCACATGGTGTTTCAATTATAGAGATTCAAAAAGGAACTTCAGGATTTGCTTTAAATAAAAGCTCATTATTTAATAGAAGAATCACAGCTCAAACGCCAATAGATATTTATGGACCTGTAAAAGGTCATGATTTAGCTAAAACTAAATATTCAACAATTGGTACAAAAACAAGAGGAACATTAAATAACTGTGCAAATGGTTTAACTCCATGGGGAACATATTTAACTTGTGAAGAAAACTGGGCTGGATATTTTAAAAGACCTGCAAGTAATACATTAAGTGCAAAAGCACAATTAACACAAAATAGATATATGGGTTCTGGTTCTTCAAATGGTTCTTATGGTTGGGCAAATTCAACTACAAGTGATGATATCTATGATAGATGGGATGTTACTCCAAATGGTGCAGATGAAACAGAAGATTATAGAAATGTAGCAAATACTTTTGGTTGGGTTGTAGAAATCAATCCTTTTGACCCAACATCAACACCAAGAAAAAGAACAAATATGGGAAGATTTGGGCATGAAGGTGCAATGCCAGGAATTATAACAAGTGGAAAACCAATAGTATATTATATGGGTGATGATTCAAAAAATGAGTATATTTATAAATATGTATCAACACAAAACTGGGATGAAGCAGATGCTAATGGTGGTTTAGATATTGGAAATAAATATCTAGATGACGGTAAACTTTATGTTGCAAAATTTAGTGCTGATGGTTCTGGAGAATGGTTTGAATTATCTATGTCAAATACTACAGTTACATCATATTTAACTTATAGTTTTGACGACTTAGGAGATGTTTTAGTAAATACAAGACATGCAGCTGATGCTGTTGGTGCGACACCTATGGATAGACCAGAATGGACAGGTGTTCATCCTGTAAGTGGAGATATTTATATTACTTTAACAAATAATGATAAAAGAGGAAATTCTAAAGCTTTAGATTCTATGAATCCTAGATATTATAGTGATACAAAAGGTGCTTCTACAAATACAGGAAATGTTAATGGTCATATAATTAGAATGAAAGAAACAGGAAATGACGCTAGTGCAACTACATTTAATTGGGATATTTACTTATTTGGTGCTCAAGCAGATGCAGATGAAAATATCAATATTTCAAAATTAACTGATGATAATGATTTTTCAAGTCCTGATGGATTGTTTTTTAGCCAAGCATCAAAAGGTTTAATGTGGTTACAAACAGATGATGGTGCATATACAGATGTTACAAACTGTATGATGTTAGCAGCAATTCCAGGTACTTATAATGATGGAGAGAGTACACAAGTTGTAAATACAGCTGTTCCTACAAATGCAAATGCAAACCAAACAGTAAGTACTTTTGTAGGACAAGAAGCTTCAGCTACAAATTTGAAAAGATTCTTAGTTGGACCTAAAGAGTGTGAAATTACAGGGATTACAGAAACTCCTGATGGAAAAGCAATATTCGTAAATATTCAACATCCAGGAGAAAGAACTACAGACTTAGTTGATACATCTTCTTATGGTAGCCATTGGCCAGATGGAGGAACAGCAAGACCAAGATCTGCAACTATTGTTATTACAAAAAATAATGGCGGAATAGTTGGTTCTTAAAAATCTAGCGTATGCATAAGAAATATAAGTTTCTTATGCATTTATATTATTACTTAACAAATACCATCAATTTATCATTTAATAATAAAGAGGGTACAGTACTTTTTTCATTAGTTGAATTTACAATTTTATTACAATCACTACATAAAATAATTATATTTTCAAGATTAAAACCACCACCTTCTTTTATATCTCTTACAAAAATCGTATGAGTATCATTTAAAGTTATTAGATTTTGTCCGCATCTGCTACAAGATTTATTTTCTCGTCTCCATGCTATTTCTTTTCTTTGTTGCCAATCATTAGGTAGCTTAGAATTTGAGATAGATTTTTCATCATAACCAAGCCAAAGTTTATCTCTAGAAACTGTTTCTTGGGTTCTTATTTTATATGCATAATTAAAAAACTGTTCAACAATATCTTCGATTATTAGATTTTCTCTCAACTTAATATTTTGTTCATTTTTTGTTTTTTCAACAATTGAATAATCAATCTTCATTTTTGGATGATACTTCATCATATGAAGTTTTACATCTTTTATAAATAAAGCAAAATCATCTATTTGATTATTTTGTGATTTAAATATCTTTTCTCTATAAATATACAAAGGAAGTAAACAAAGAACCATTATAGTGGCGTAAATCACAAATTCTAAACCTAAAATCAACTTAATTCTTTAGATTATTTCAGGGTTAAGTTGATGTTTATCTAAAGTTTTTTTAGCTTCTTTATGATTTCCAGATACTAATTTTTGTAGTTCATTTTTATGAATTATTGGAATTAAAATCTCTCTTCCACAAAGTTTTTCAAGCTGTTTTCTATTATAGTCAAAAATATAAAAGTCTTCATTTATATCAACAACTAAAAAATCTGCATTATTATCAAAAGCATCAAGTAAAATAGTTGAAGCCACATGATAAGTTATTTGTGGGTTTTTATTAAAGCTATTTTTTCCTAAATCAAGTTTAAGTGAATCTAACTTTATAATTTTTGCTTCTAATTTATTTAGTAAATCTAAAGTTTGTTTTGTATTTTCAGAAGGATAATAAGCAATATTAAAATCTTTAAAATTATGAACTATTTCATAATTTTCTTCAAAAGAACCGAAATCCAAAATCAAAGTAGTATTCATTCTAAAATTTTGCTTGTCCAAAGGTTCAAATATATTTAAACTCTCTTGAATTTTTTGGATTTTTTCCTCAATTGTGTTATCAAAGTTATAGATTCTTTTTTCTAAACTTGTATGATAAGAGGCTCCTATTTCTTGTTCATCCAGAGACAAAAGTATTGAATTTGAATTTTTTGGATTTTTTTGTATCAAATTTGATGCTAAAATCAAAATAGCATCTCCTATATAATCACTTTTATAATTTAATGTATTTGAAGCATAAAAGTATGGTTTTAATTTTAAATATTCGTTTTTATCTTCTTCTTGAACAAACTCTTTTAAAATTTCTATTTTTTCTTTGAAATCTTTATCATCTATTAATAAATCATTATTTGCTCTTCTAATTGAAACAGGTTCCAAAGTAAGTTCTTGTCCAAAGTTTTCAAGAACTTCTTTCAAAGAAATAGAAGCTTTTACATAAACTCCATTTATAACCAAATCAAAATCAGTAGAGTTTTCAAAACCTAATTTTGCATTTTTATTAATCGTATTTAAAATATCCAAGATATTTTTTTCATTTTCAACTTTTAAAAAATGTTTTGTGTAGTATGGTAAATAATCAGAGTTTTTATCAAATTTAAATAAAGAAATTTCTAGTTTCATTAATAATACCTTTTTTGTAATTGAGGAGATTTTAGTTAATTTATACTTAAAAAAAATGATAAGTAAATGATTTTTTCACTTATCATTTAAAAGGTGTGCTATTCTGTAAACCTTTTTACATCAGCACCTATGAGAGAAAGTTTTCCTTCAAGATTTTCATAACCTCTATCAAGGTGATAAATTCTGTGAATATCTGTTTCTCCATTTGCAACTAAAGCTGCTAAAACAAGAGCAGATGAAGCTCTTAAATCTGTAGCCATAACATCTGTACCATTTAAAGTTCCTCTTTTCCCATTAATCGTTGCAGTATTTCCATTTAGATGAATATCAGCCCCAAGTCTCAAAAGTTCGCTAACATGCATAAATCTATTTTCAAATAATCTTTCATCAATAGTACTTGTTCCATTTGCTTGAGTTGCAAGTGCCATAAATTGAGCTTGCATATCAGTTGGAAAACCTGGGTATTCAGTTGTGATTATATTTACAGGTTTTATCTCATTTGTAGGAAGAATCGTAACGCTATTTTCATCTTGTAAAACTTCAAAATTCATCTCTTCAAGTTTTGAAATAACAGCTTCTAAATGAAGAGGAATTACTTTTTCAATTTTTAGTTTTCGATTTGTAATTGCAGCAGCACACATATAAGTTCCTGCTTCAATTCTATCTGGAATTACATCAAAAGGTTTGATATCAAGAAGTTTTTGCGCTGTTCCTTCAATAATGATTTTTGAAGTTCCAATTCCTTCTACTTTTACTCCTGCATCTCTTATAACTTCACAAAGCTGAACAATTTCAGGCTCTTTTGCTGCATTTATAATAGTCGTTGTTCCATGTGCTAAAGCTGCTGCCATAACTGTATTTTCAGTTCCACCAACAGTTACTTTATCAAAAACAATTTTTGCACCTTTTAAACCATTTGGAGCAGTTGCTTTTATATAGCCATGTAAGATTTCAATTTTTGCACCCATTTGTTCAAGTGCTTTTAGATGTAAATCAACAGGTCTCTGACCAATCGCACAACCTCCAGGAAGTGAAACTTCACATACTCCAAATCTAGCTAAAATAGGACCTAAAACTAAGATAGAAGCTCTCATTGTTTTTACAATATCGTAAGTTGCTGTTGTATTATTTATTGTTGAAGTATTGATTTTTACATTATGATTATCTTTTTCAAAACTCCCACCAAGTTTTTTGATTAGTTTTAAAAAAGTGTTAATATCAACAACATTTGGTAAATTTCCAATAGTTATCTCATTTTTTCCCAAAATAGTACAAGCAATCAAAGGTAAAGCGGCATTTTTAGCCCCAGATATTTCAACACTTCCTGAAATATCTTTTCCCCCAACAATTTTTAAGTATTCCATGTTTCCCCTCTGAACTGTTATATAAGGGCAATATGATAGCCAAAATAAGCTTTAAGATATAAAAACAATAATACAATTGGCTTTTTAAAACAAAGGTTTATAATGGAAAATCAAGTCAATAAAGGCATAAAATATATGCTATTAGCCTCGCTATTATTTGCTTTTATGGGAGCAGCTGCCAAAGAACTAAGTGACTCTATGAATTCTGTTGAGATAGTTTTTTTTAGAAATGTATTTGGAGTTTTTTTTATTTTAATATCTATTTATAATTCACCTTTAAAACAGTTAGGTGGAAAGTTTTGGTTACTCATTTTTAGAGGGGTTGCTGGTTTTATAGCTCTTTTATTTTTCTTTTACAATATTTCACAGATATCTTTAGGAGAAGCTATGACTTTTTCAAAAACTTCTACTATTTTTACAGCTGTTTTAGCATATATATTTTTAAAAGAAAAATTAGGTTTTAAAGGCTGGATTGGTGTTTTTATAGGTTTTATTGGAATTATTTTTATTACTGAATTTGATGGAAGTAGTTTAGAAAAAACTGATTATTTAGGTATTTTATCAGGTTTTGGTGCTGCTTTGGCATATACTTCAGTAAGAGAACTAAGAAATTTTTATGATTCAAGAGCAATAGTTTTGTCTTTTATGAGTGTGGGGACAATAGCACCTTTGATTCTTATGATAATTGGAAATTTTTATACTAATATTCATTTAGATTTTATGTTAGGAACTTTTGTGATGCCAAATATTGATGATTGGTTTTATATCCTATTATTAGGAGTATTTTCTACTTATGCTCAAATTTACATGACAAAAGCATACTCTTTTGCAAAAGCTGGGATTATTGGAACAATTTCCTATAGTAATATAGTCTTTTCAATAATTTTAGGGCTTATTTTAGGAGATAATTTCCCTTCTGTTTTAATAGTTTTTGGTATACTACTAATAGTTTTGAGTGGATTTTTAGTTTCAAGTAAAAAGGAATAAAAAATGGAATTAACATTTTGGGAAGATTTTGGGATAGTTTTTGTTGTAATAATTATTGCTTGGTACATTCATGATAAGTATGTCCAAAGAGAACATCAGTTATTAGTAAATTATCCAATTATTGGAAGGTTAAGATATTTATTTGAAGAGGTAAGAGAGCCTTTTAGACAATATTTTGGTGATGAAAAATTTTATGAATCAAAAGATAAATTAGATTGGGTTTATAAAGCAGCACGGGATGTTCCAAATTATGCCTCTTTTTCTCCTGCTCAACCTATACCAAAACCTAAATTTATGATTAGACATGCAAATATTGTTTTAAATGATGACGAAGTTGAAAATGATTTTAAAGTAACTTTTGGAGAAGCTAGAGAAAAACCTTTCACGGCTAAAAGTATTATTGCTAGATCTGCTATGAGTGATGGTTCTATTTCACCTGAAGGGACAAGAGCTTTTGTTCAAGGTTCATATATTGGAAAATTTCCTATAAATTCAGGAGAAGGTGGTGTTACATCAAACTTTTTTGTTACACATCAAAATTATTCAAAAGATTATATGACAATAGTTGAAGGAACTGCTTTTCAAAAAAAAGTCAAAGATTTTTTTGACTTTTTCTTCAATGGTGCAATTGCCACTGATGTTTATCGAAGACTTGTTTTTGGAAAAGATTTAGAGGCGGAAACTTATATGTTAGATACAAAAAATAAGATTTTTTATAGACCAAATTGGGATGCACCATTAGAAAATTTTCCAAAAGATATTCCTTCTGATATGCCGGATATTGTTTTTCAAATTAGCTCAGGACTTTATGGAGCAAGAGATAAAAGCGGAAAATTTGACCCTGATAGATATCAAAAAGTTATGAAATTTTGCCAAATGACAGAGATTAAAATAGCTCAAGGTGCAAAGCAAACAGGAGGAAAACTCTCAGGTGCAAAAGTAACTCCCGCAATTGCTTATTATAGAAATGTAGAAGCCTATAAAGACGTTTTTTCTCCAAATAGATTTCCTTATGCAAATACTATTGAAGAACTATTTGATTTTATAGGGAAACTGCAAGAATTATCACAAAAACCTGTTGGGCTTAAAATTGTAATTTCAGATATTGAAAATATTGAGCCATATGCAAAAGAGATAAAAAGAAGAATAGATGCAAAAATAAGTGCATATCCTGATTATATAACGGTTGATGCAGGAAGTGGAGGAAGTGCAACAGCTCCAATTGAAATGATGGAAAGAGTTGGTTTGAATGTACGAGATTCTGTTTATTTAGTAAATAAAGTTCTAATCGATTATGGAATAAGAGATAAAGTAAAATTAGTAGCAAGTGGTAAGATTTTGACTCCTGATGATATTATAATTGTTAAGTGCCTAGGAGCTGATTTTTTACAAATTGCAAGAGGATTTATGATGAGTGCTGGATGTATAAGAGCTAGATATTGTTCTGGAACAACAGGACGTGCTTGTCCTGTAGGTCTTGCAACTCAAGATAAAAGTAAAAGAAGAAAATATTTTGTATTTAGACATGCAAATTATGTAGCAAATTATCATAAAAATCTTTTGAAAAATGTAAAAGGTTTGTTGGCAATTATGGGGCTTAAAAATGTAAATCAGTTGAATAAACATAAATTATTATTTGTAGATAAAGATTCAAGAGTTCATGATAATATCGATGAAGTATTTAAAAGACAATTAGATTTAGGAAAAGATACAGGAGAATATAATGAATTTAGATAAGGTAATTTCAGGATTTTTTATTATTTTAGCAATGACTTTAAACTTTGGTTTTTTTTATGGAGATATGCACTCAGTTGAAAGTCACAGTAAATATGAATTATTTGCTGCTATTGTTATAAACTTAATAGCAACAATTTTAAAACTAGGAGATAAAACTCAATTAGGTTCTGTTTTATTAGCAACTTCTTTAGTTGCTGATATTCAGTTAATTGCAGCAGCTATTGTTTGGACTGTTGCACTTTATTCTTCTGGAATAAATCCTGAAATTATGGCAGTTATTGTTTCATTATCAGGAGGTGCGTTATTAGCAAATATAACTTCTGTTGCACTTTATGTTGGCGATACTTTAAAATCAAAAAGATAATAGAGTTTTATTTTGAAAAATAATTCACTTTTTTTAATTTTACAAAAAATGAGAAAACCTTTTTTAGTAATTTTGATTACTTATACAATCTCAATTATTGGTTTTCTTTTAATAGAAGGCAAAGACTCATCTGGTAATGTCTATCATATGAGCATATTTGATGCTTTTTATTTTGTATCTTACACCGCTACAACCATTGGTTTTGGTGAGTTGCCATATGCTTTTACCTATCCTCAAAGAATTTGGGTTACAGTTTCTACATATTTGAGTGTTTTGGGTTGGTTTTATAGTATTGGAACTGTTGTTTCTTTACTTCAAGATAAACTTTTTTTACAAGAACTAGAAAAAGCAAGATTTTTAAGACAAATAAAAAATCTAAATGAAAAATTTATAGTTGTTTTAGGATACAACCAAATCACTAGAAAAATAATTATAAAAGCTTTGGAACAAGGTCTTAGAACAGTTGTAATTGAAAAAGATAGAATAAAAATAAATAATTTGATTTTAGAAAATTTTACACCAACTGTTCCTGTTTTATATAGTGAAAATTATTCAGTTAAAGTTTTAGAAAATGCTGGATTAAAAAAAAGAAATTGTAAAGCAATTGTCTCTTTATTTGAGGATGATGCTTTGAATCTTAGAATTACTCTAATTGCAAAAGCTTTGAATAAAAATATAAAAGTTGCTGTAAAATCAACAACAACAAATCATACTGAAAATCTAAAAGATTTAGATGCTGAAATTATCGTAAACCCTTTTTCTATTATCTCTTCTGAAATAAGTATGGCTCTTTGGTCTCCTAATTTATTCAAATTAGAAAAATGGCTGTATGGGATAGATAATTTAAATGCAACTTTACCAATTTTTCCAAAAGGTTTATATATCATTTGTGGTTATGGAAGAATGGGTAGAAAAATTTTTGAAAAATTAAACCAAAATGATATCGAAGTAAAATTGATTGAAATTGATAAAAATAAAGATTTTGAATTTACTCAAAAAGAGATTTCAAATCTAATTTTTGCAAATGCAGATGATAAAGAGATACTTTTAGATATCGGAATAAAAGAAGCCGTTTTAATAGCTGCTGTGACAGATGACGATACAACAAATTTATCAATATTAGCAACAGCAAAAAAACTAAACCCAAAAATTGTAACAATTGTTAGAGAAAATGAAATAGCAGATGATTTTTTATTTAAAAATGCAAATATAAATCATATTTTTACACCATCAAAAATTTTAGTAAATAAAGTTACAAATGCACTTGTAATGCCTCTTAGTGATAAATTCCTGAAAATTATAATAAAAAAAGACAATATTTGGGCTTCAAAACTAATTAGTAGATTAATAAAAGAAATTGATGAAAAACCACTACTTTTAGAATTAGAAATAAATGAGTTTCTAGCTCCTCAAATTTATAAATATTTACTTTCAAATAAAAACCTAACAATGAGTTTATTACGAATATCCTTATACAATAAAGAGCTAAAAAACAATGTAGTTCCTTTGTTACTTCAACGAGAAAATGATATAATCTTAACCCCTAGCTGGGAAGAAGATATAAAAATAGGCGATAAAATATTACTTGCGTGTGATAATCATGCTAAAGATGATATAGAATATATTTGTCAAAATATTTATGAATTTTATTATGCAATAACAGGCAAAGAAAAACAAACAATTTTAAAAGGATTTATATGAAAATTTTAACAGGACCATGTGTACTTGAAGATAGAGATACAGTAATGAGAATTGCTGAAAAACTAAAACCATTAAGTGAAAATAAAAGAGTTGATTTTTACTTTAAAGCAAGTTTTGATAAAGCAAATAGAACAAGTATTAGCTCTTTTCGAGGTCCAGGATTAGAAGAAGGATTGAAAATATTTCAAGAAATAAAAGAGCAATTTGGATATAAAGTAGTGACAGATATTCATGAGTCGTATCAAGCAGCACCAGCAGGAGAAATTATTGATATTTTACAAATTCCTGCTTTTTTATGTAGACAAACAGATTTATTGGTTGCAGCTGCTAAAACACCTGCAATTATAAATATAAAAAAAGGACAATTTCTAGCAGCAGATGCGATGAAACATCCTGTTGAGAAAATTTTAAATACAAGAGGAATAACTGAAGTTAATTATGAAACTGCTCAAAAAGCTGGAGTTTGGCTTTGTGAAAGAGGAAATACTTTTGGTTATGGTGCTTTAGTTGTTGATATGAGAAATCTGATTTTATTAAAACAATACGCTCCTGTTATTTTTGATGCAACACATAGTGTTCAAATTCCAAGTACAGGTGGAACAACAGGAGGAAATTCAAGCTTTGTTCCATATATGGCAAAAGCTGCTGCTGCTGTTGGTGTTGATGGATTTTTCTTTGAAACACATATTGACCCATCTGTGGCTCTTAGTGATGGACCAAATATGCTTAAAATCGAAGATATGTACAAAACTGTTGAAGATATTTTTGCAATACAAGACGCTTTGCAAAAAAATCTATAAAAATTACCTTCTTAGATACCTCAAAGTAGTGGCGATGATATCATCATCGTCGCGACTAGGCGATTTTATCGTTTCTTTTGTATTATCTGCACTAACAAATGTAATATTCATTTCATAAGAGCTGATATTTTGAATTCCTAAATTTAAAGCTAGAATTTTTATGATAATTAACTCTATAAATTGTTTTGTAACAACATCTGGTTTTCCAAATCTATCTTCCATCTCTTCTTCGATAGCATAAACTTCTTGAATATCACTTGCCTTACTAAGTCTTCTATAAAGTTCAAGTCTAACTCTATCTTCATGGATATAATCATCACTTATATATGCTGAAATTGCTAGTTTTATATCTACTGTTTTTTTCTCTTTTTTATCATCTCCGCTTAAAGTTGCCAAAGTATCTTCTAACATTTTTAGATATAAACCATATCCAATTTGTTTGATATGCCCACTTTGGTCAACTCCAATGATATTTCCACCACCTCTTATTTCTAAATCTTGATGAGCTAAGGCCGTTCCACTTCCTAAATATGAGTTTGATTCAAGTGCAACAAGTCTTTTTACTGCATCTTCTGTGATTTGTTTTTTATCTTCAACTATGTAATAACAGAATCCCTCTTTGTTACTTCGCCCTACTCGACCTCTTAGCTGATGTAAATCAGCAATTCCAAATCTATCAGCTCCATCGATGATGATTGAGTTTGCATTTGGTAAATGAAGTCCTGATTCAACGATTGAAGTTGCTAGTAATATATCAAATTCATTATTTTCAAAGGCATCGATAACTTTTTCAGCATCTGCTGGTTTGATTTGAGAGTGAATAATTTGGATTTTTATATTTGGAACTATTGCTTCGATATCAGCTTTTTTTGCCTCTATTGAAGCTATGTTATTATGCACATAAAAAAGCTGTCCGCCTCTTCTTTTTTCCCTCAAAATTATCTCTTTGATTAGTTTGTCACTATACTCTTTTACATAAGTTCGCACTCCCAATCTCTCTGTTGGTGGAGTAAGAAGTGAACTCATTCCTTTTAGTTTTGATAAGGCTAGGTTTAGAGTTCGTGGAATTGGCGTTGCACTCATTGAGAAGATATGCACATCTTCTCTTAAGTGTTTTAGTTTCTCTTTTTGTTTAACACCAAATTTATGCTCTTCATCGATGATTACTAAAGCTAAATTATTTGTTTTTATCTCTAAAAGTGAATGTGTTCCTATTACGATTTTTATATCGCCATTTTCTAAAGCTTTTTTGATTTCTGTTTTCTCTTTTGCAGATGTTTTTCCATCGAGTTTGGCAATACTTATTCCAAATTCAGAAAATCTTTTTTGCATACTGTGATAATGTTGCGTTGCTAAAAGTGTAGTTGGACACACGAAAATCGCTTGATAGCCATCTAAAATCACAGCTAACATGGCATTCATAGCAACTTCTGTTTTTCCAAATCCAACATCTCCAGAAAGAAGTCTATCCATAACTCGACCAGAACTTAAATCAGCAAAAATCTCTTTAATACTTCTTTTTTGATCTTTTGTATAATCAAACCCTGCACTTTTTTGGAAATCTTCAAGGATTTTTTTATCTGTGTTAATTTTGATACCATTTACAAGTTCTCTAGCAGCTGCTAGTTTTATAATATCATTTGCAATTTCAAATAATCTATCTTTTACTTTCTCTTTTAGTTTGGCAAAACTTCCACGTCCGAGCTTATCAACCATAGCATAAGAGCTTCCATCAGCCACATATCTATCGATTAAATCTATATTTTCAACAGGAATTAAAAGCTTGTCATCACCTGCATACATTACGATTACAAAATCTCGTTTTGCACCCATAACAGTAA
>ERZ724515.272-NODE-272-length-19220-cov-11.929768_pt1 | contig 19220 bp, 21 predicted proteins | sample MGYA00376048_ERZ724515 | MGnify/ENA primary metagenome ERZ724515 (study PRJEB28724, sample SAMN07190885) | wastewater metagenome | isolation source: influent of sewage treatment plant in Hong Hong | place: Hong Kong | collected 2016-03-17 ... | reverse complement strand
ATAAAGATGGAGCAGTTGAGTAAATTATTGGTTTTGCTCTATTTGTTAAAAAATCAATAATCTGTTTAGATGCTAATATATAAGCTCCATAAGAACCATAAGCCTTTCCTAAAGTTCCCATTTTTACATGATATGGTGTTGGTTTAATTTTGTAATAATCAAAAATTCCCAAAAGATTATCTCCAATTACTCCAAAACTATGAGCTTCATCTACAATTAAAATTGCTTTTTTTTCATCTGCAATTTGAAATATTTCAATAGGAGCTAAATCTCCACCCATAGAATAAACACCCTCTATTGCTATAATATTTCTTCCTGTTCTTTGATTTTGTGAAATCTTTTTTTCTAAATCTTCAAAATCATTGTGATTAAAAATTATTACTTGTTCAGGTTTTAGAAGTTTTGTTGCTAATATTCCACTTGCATGATACTCTTCATCTATAAATAAAGTATCATTTTTTCTTGTCAGTGCTTCTATCATAGAAATATTTGCTAAAAATCCAGAACCAACAATCACACCTGCTTCAAAATCATTAACTTGGCATAATCTTTCTTCAAATTTTTTGTGAATTTTACTGTAACCATTTACTAACATAGAGGCTTTTGGAGAGTGATAATTTTCTTTTAATAGTGTTTTGTAAGCATTTTCAAAAAGTGTTTTATTTGTTGAAAGTCCTAAATAATCATTTGAAGCTAAATCAATCAAATTATCATCAAATAGTTCTCTAGTTCTAAAACGATTTGATTTTTTAATAGATTCTAATTCTTTTGAGTACAAAGATTTCTCCGTAAGTATTTATTTATTATATCTAAAAAGTGCTAATAAAAAATTAAATTTGAGAATTTGTATAAAGTGCTAGATTATTGCTACTATGAGTTGTTATAATTTCCTTAACTAATTTTATATACAAAAAAGGGAAAGTATAAGATGGTGTTTTAATAAACTCTTATACTTTTTTGATACTTTTCAAATCGTAATATTTTCTATAAAATCTATACTCTCATCACAAATTATAATAGCATCTATACAATATGAAATATCAAGCTTTTTGCTTTGAATATAGTAATCAACACTTCTTTTTATTTTTGATAATTTTGATTTTGTGATATTATTTATTGCAGTTTCATAATCAGAGGCTGATTTTACTTCACAAAAGTGATAAATAGAGTTTTTTTTGGCGATTATATCGATTTCGCCTAGTTTTTTTGCATAAAAGTTTTTTTCAACTATTTCAAAATTTAAATCCTGTAAAAAAGAGATTGCTCTTTTTTCAGCAAATTCTCCTTTTTCTCTAGTCATCTATCAACCACCACCAACAAATTGTAAAAGTTCTAATTTATCATCATTTTTTGGAATATAGCTTTTCCAATCATCTTTTTTTACAATATTCATATTAACAGCTGCTGCCATTACTTTATTTTCAATTTGTAAATTTGTAATAATATCTTGTAGTGTTAAAGAATCATCAAACTCTTTTGTTTCACCATTTATAATTAGTGTCATTTTATACCTTTTTATATTTTTAATGAAGTCTGATTATACAAACTCTTTTCTTATTTTCTGATATTTAAAGTTTTAAATCTATCACCCATACCAGTTGGTTCTAGTAAAATTTTGACTTTTTGCGTCTCTTTTAAATAAGTTCTTTCATCCACATTTGCTTTTAAAATTTCTAGTAAATCTAAAATTCCAAACTCTATTAAAGATTTTAGTTGAGTATTAAATTTTATATGATTTATTTCACACTCTTTGAAACAATCACTTAGATAATTAAAATGAACATCATAGGTAATATCGGAATTTTTAAATAGTTTTTCTAAATCAAGATTTTCTTCAAATATTGGATAAACCGCATGTTTTTCATAAACTCTTGTCGAAAAATCGTTTCTTGGAAATCTATCTCCATAATCAAAAGTTAAAAATTCAAAACTTTTTATATTTTTACAAAGAGTTTGCACAAATTTTCTATAAGAAAGTGCAACTTCACCTTTTGTAATGGAGTATTTTTTACAGTGATTAATTATGTTCTCATCCACACAATCAATAAATTCTATTTTATGATTAGAAACAAAAGCTTGTTGGAGTATATTTTCTTTATTTGTATAAACCAAATCACAAGAAAAAGCATCAAAAATCTCATTTGCTACTATATAAGCATTTTCTAGTTTTACTTCGCTTATATCATTATAATGTTTGAGTTTTATAGCATCGCCAAAAGAGTCAAATAGATATTTTTTTTGTTGCTCTTGAAGATTTTGAAATCGTTCAACTATTGCAAAATTTAAAGTTTCTAAAAGTTGAGGTTTTAAAGTATATATAAATTGGATTATATCAGCTAATAAATATCCATGATGAGCACCAATTTCTAAAATAGTTGTATTGTTTGGTAAAAAATCCTCTTCAATAGAAGCTATAATTTTTTTTGCTATCGAGCCACCAAAAAAAGAGGAAGTTGAAACAGAAGTAAAAAAATCTCCATCTTTTCCTATTTGTTTATAATTTGAATAATAAGAGTTTTGACCATAAAGCCAATCGTTGAAATAATCACTAAATTTAATCATAATTTATTGTATCAAAAAGAGCTATAAATAAAGGTTTCATAAACTAAAAAAGTAACTTCTTTGTAATAATAGTATGTTATAATAAATCCAACTCAAAAAGGAGTAACTATGCAAAAAAGAACAAAAATATTAGCAACTTTAGGACCAGCAAGTCATAGTATTGAAGTAATTGAAGGACTTATCAATGCTGGTGCAAATATGTTTAGATTAAACTTTTCTCACGGAAGTCATGAGTATCATTTAGAAACATTAAATAATATTAGAAAAGCCATGAAAAATGTCGGAAAAACAGTAGGTATTTTACAAGATATTTCAGGACCAAAAGTAAGAATTGGAGATTTAAAAGAGCCTTTTGAACTATTCAGAGATGATGTTATAACATTTTTAAAAGATGAGATAGTTGGATATAAAAAAGCAGATAAAGAGTATGTTGTATCGATTAATTATCCTGATATTTTAGGAAAAGTAAAAATTGACGAATATATATATTTATATGATGGGACAATTAGAGCCAAAGTTATTGAAGTTGGTGATGAAGTAAAAGCTAAAATTGAAAATCATGGAATTTTATCTTCAAGAAAAGGGGTAAATTTCCCAAATACTGTAATTGACATAGATGTTATTACAAAAAAAGATGAAAAAGATATTGCTTGGGGAGTTGAAAACGAAGTTGATTATTTCGCAATTTCATTTGTACAAAATGCAAAAGATATGAAAAATGCTAGAAAACTTCTAAATGGATACAAAGGTAAATTAATAGCAAAAATTGAAAAATTTGATGCTGTTGCAAATATTGATGAGATTATAGAAGCTAGTGATGGATTGATGGTAGCTAGAGGTGATTTAGGAATCGAAGTTCCTTATTATGATGTTCCAACTATTCAAAAAATGCTTATTAAAAAAGCAAATATAAAAGGAATTCCAGTTATCACAGCAACTCAAATGCTTTTATCTATGACTCAAAATGAAAGAGCAACAAGAGCAGAAATCTCAGATGTTGCAAATGCTGTTTTAGATGGAACTGATGTTGTTATGCTTTCTGAAGAGAGTGCAGTTGGAAATGACCCAATAAATGTAGTTGATACAATGCACAATATTATTGCAAAAACAGAAGATATTTACAACTTTGATAAACAATATAAATTTGCATATTTAGATGAGTTTGATGTTATTCAAGCAACAGTTACAAAACTTGCAGATGATTTAAAAGCAAATGGAATCTTAGCACTTACAAGCTCTGGAAAGTCAGCACAAAAAATGTCAAGATATAGACCAAGAACTCCAATTTTTACATTTACACATAAGAAAAAAGTTTTAAGTTCACTAACTGCTATTTGGGGAGTTGAACCTATTGGAACTATAAAAGAGGCACAAGCATCTAAAATGTTCCAAAAAATGCTTAAATCTTTAGATGAAATAGGTAGATTAAAAAAAGATGGTTTGTATGTTGCAACTGTTGGTTATCCAGTTGGAATGCCTGGAAGTACAAATACAATCAAGATTTTAACACCATCTGAAATTGAATATTATTTGAATTTTAAAGATAAAAAATCTAAATAAAAAAAAGAACAAATAAATCTTTTAGTCTGTTATATTAATAATAGTTGGAATTAAATTTGATAGGAATTTTTACCCTATCAAATTTAAGAACGCGTAAATGGTGTTCCCATTCTATTAACTTCTCTAATTAAACTGAAAATTTCATCTCTTTTATTTTCATTACTATACTCTAATGTAATACCTCCAAATTTACCTATAATTGATATTAAATAAGTATAAGAAATATTGCCTTCTTTACTAATTCTTGAATTGAATGATTTATTTATACTTTTTATATCTTCAAGATTAATTCTTTTTCTAAGAAAGTATTGTAATAAAAATATAGGATTAATATAATCAAAAACTGAATTTGCAGATATTCCACCACCTGGAACTGATAATGTATATTTATCATAATTAATTTCTATCCCATTCCAAATAGCTCTTACTCTAAGACAAAATATTATAAAAATAATACATAAAAACCATACAGAACTAACACTTTTGCTATTCTCAAAAATATTGACATATAAAAAATAACCACTTACTCCTATCCCTATTAATCCAAGTAGAATTTGAAAAGGGTCTCTTACTCTATGTACTCCATTATTTCCATACTCATTAATTTCTGAATATTCATCCATTTTTTACTCCTTTTAATTATTTATTTAAGCTTTACCATTAAAACATCAGGATAGCTTTTTTTTAGTTTATTAAGCACAGAAGAAGCCTCATTTGGAGTTATAAATCTTCCTACTCTTACCACATGAAAACCTTGAATATACTCTAATCTTACATCATAACCTTGATTTTTTAAAGAGTTAAAATCGTCAAGAGCAGTTTGTTTTTCTTTTGCACTTACAAATTGAAGAGTATATTTCTCTAAATTCGTAGATTTAATCTCTTTTTTTTCTTCTTGAATAGGAGAAGTAGTTGAAACAACAGAAACAACTTTTTCCTCTAATTTTTCTTCAACTAGCACATTATTTTGGATTTCTTGAACTTTTTCGGGTTCTTTTATTTCACTATTTTTTGCTTTAGTATAAAGATTTTCTTCTAAAAAAAGAGATTTTCTTAATCTATCAAAAAGATATTTATATACCAAATCATCATCAACTATCGTATATGAATTTTGTTTTGTATCAATTACATTTATATTAAATCTAACAGAATAAGTATCTTTAGATAATTCTCTTATAATCGAAACTAGGTTTAATTCCGAACCATCTTTAGAACTTTTTGCACTTACAACTCCTGCATTTATATCAATCAATGTTACAAAATAGTTATCATCGAGTAGAGTATCAACTATTGCATTTGATAAATTTTCTTTTGTAGTATTATTAAATGTTCTTATTTGAATATCTCTTATTTGTAAAGCTGATTGTGTATTTATAAAGCTATTTTCTTGAGTTAATTGAAGCATTTTAGGACTATTACAACCAGTAATAATGAAGCTTAAACCCAATGATATAATTAGACTTTTTTTACTAAACATTTTCATATCTTAGAATGAAGAGTACATATAAGAAAAGTTTTGTAGCTTTTCATTTGAATCAAAATCAAGAATTATAGTGATTGTTTTTTGTTCTGTTTTATATTCATAATCATTTCCAGAACCAAGCCAAGTAGCAAGTCCTAATGCCGCCACAGAAATTAAGAAGTTAGATTGACCTGTGGTTTTTAAAATAGCTGCCGTTCCTGCTAAAACACCACCTGCAATTACAAAATCATTTGCATTCATTCTTACAATATCAAGTCCACCATCTGTTTTTGAATGGTAAGTTGTAACTCTATCATAAACCCAAGTAGTTTTTCCATCTTTATCTTTTGTGATAATATTTGGCGAACCAAGAGCTTTTAAAACATTTGTTGAAAACATTCCTTTTGAAATATTTTGCTGAACACTTCCTACAGTTAGTTTATTGTTAGGAATTGATGGTTCTTGTAAATTATTTTCACAACCTGTAAAAATAAATAAAGCACATATTGTACTTAAAAAGATTTTTGATTTAGACAAATTAAATTCTCCCAAATATGAATATTAAGCTATAAAGCTCTTAAAAAGTATTCTATAAAATTGGAGTGTCAATTATGTGTCAATTTATAAAGAAATAGATTATTTTATAAAATAACCTTCATCAATGCTGTTTTGTATCATATCTTTTGGAAGTTTTTTTCTTAGTCTTTTTACTAAACTTCTAATTGAACTTGAAGATTTAGCTTCTCTTTTATAAACATAATCTTCTATTATTTCATGGGAAATAGCTTTGGATCTATTGTCTAACAGTAGAATTAAAAGATTTTTTTCATTTTTTGTCAATTCTATTTTTTTATGATTTATAAAAAATTCTTTTGAATCACTATTGAAATAAATATTTTCATCTAAAATTATATGTTTTTCTTTATCATCAAACTTTTCTATTTTAAGAATCAATTCTTCAATATCAAATGGCTTTTTTATATAATCATCACATCCACTAAAATAGGATTCTTTGATAGTTTGAATATTTATATTTGCACTAATCATAATAACTTTTGATTTTTCATTTGCTTTTTTTATAGCTTTTAGAATCTCTAGACCATTTATGGATGGAGTATTAATATCTAGTATATATAAATCATATTCAAAAGCAATATTATTAAATGCAACTTCCCCATCATAAAATGTTTTAACTTTATGGTTATTTAATTCTAAGGTTTCTTTTATAGTATCATTTAAACTATAGTCATCTTCAAGTAAAAATATTTTCATGCAGATATTCTAATATTTTGATGTGTCAATAGTGTGTCAAGAAAAGCTGTAAACAAAAATATTTTGATTATTTTCATATTTTAACTCTATGTTTATTTGATATTTATCACAAATATCTTTTATAATTGAAAGTCCTAATCCATGTCCACCATGGTTTGTATTTTCTCTTTGGTATCTTTCAAATATTTTTTCTTTGTTTATGATTTTTTTTCCAAAACTTTTAAAAATCAAAAGGTTATCTATTAATTGAATAGTTATTGTTGAGTTAATATCACTATATTTTATAGCATTTGATAAATTATTATCGATTAATCTTTCTATTTCTGTTTGACTTATATTTATTTTCTGATTTGATACAATTTCAAGATTTAAAACTCTTGCTTGAGCCAAAGAAACAGCTTTGAAATATGAAACTCTTTTTTCCAAAACATTTTTTAGTTCCAAAGTTTCTAAATTGTAAAAAATATGATTTTTTGTATGTAAAAAAGCCATATCATCATAAGAATTTTGAAGAGTTTTTGCAGCAGCTTCTATTTTTGTAGAGTATTTGTCTTCTCCTATTAGTTTGTTCCTTAAATCATTATTTAATTTGATTATTGATAAAGGTGTTTTGATTTCGTGCATAGAGTGTTCGATAAATTTATCTTTATAGCTTAGAAGTTGTTCTTTATTTCTTAATATGTATATGAAATATATTGCAATAAGTCCCATGAAAAATAGTGAAAAAAGAGTTGTATTTAGGAATTTAATTTTTCTTAAGTATAGTGTTTCATCAAAAATCACACTATAAATAATTTTTGCATCTTTATATATCAGAGTTTTTTCTCCAAAATAAATAATTTTTATATATTTGTCATTTTCAGTAAATTCTTCGGTTATATATTCATAATTACTTATTTTAGAAGATAACTCTTTTCCTTTTTTTAAACGATTGTTTATCTCTTCTAAACTAGGTTTATATGATTTGAAAGATTTAAAAATAAAATCTCCTATATAGCTATCTTCAAAAACTACATATGAAATAGAGTTTTGTATCTCTTTATTTGAATCAATAGTGTTTTGTATGAGTTGCAAATCTACATTTGTATCTGGATATTTATAACTTACTTGAAGAATTCTTTTTTTATTTTTTGGAAGGTAAGAATCCGTAAAACTAAAGAAATTAATTGATGAAGTTTCAAAAACAGGTGCTGAAATACCAACTGTATTCTCTTTCTCATGTTTATCAAATAAAAACTTTGCAAAGCTTAAATCAAAACCTAGATCTTTTTGAAAAGTTGTATTTCTTACTACTAAATTCTCATCTGTTATGTAAATATTATATGGTTTATTTACTAATCCTTCATTTATTTTTTCATAAATTTCATCTAAATTACTGTCATAAGGGTGAGTTTCAAGATATTTTAGAACTTCTAAATGTTTTTTTAGTAAAGTCTCTTTTTGTAAAGAGTAGCTATATAAAAGTTTTGTTAAAAGAGTATTGCTATATTTTTGTATTTCATAAAAAATTATTTTTTGATTGTTTTTGTGGTTTTCTTCTAAGTTTTTCAGTAAGATATTATAACCTATAAATATAGATATTAGAAAAATAACTAAAAATAAAAAAATTAAAGTAGAAGATTTTGGAATAAATTTTTTCATAATTACCTTTTATACTATCTAAAGATTTTAACAAATTATAACTTCTAAAAATAGTAAAAACTAATGAATTGATTTAATAAGTTGTAGATTTTTATTAAAAATAGAGTTTTAAAACTCTATTTTATTTTATCAAGAGCTTTTTGAAGTCTTGTAAATCCTTCATCCATTTCAGCTTTTGAAATTGTTAATGCAGGAAGTAATCTCATAGTATTTTTACCAGCTTTAAGTACTAAAACACCTTCTTCAAATGCAGTTTTAATTACAAGTGCTAGAGTATCAGCATCTTTTGCTCTTAGTCCACGCATAAGTCCAAGACCAACATTATGAGTAAAAATCTCTTTGTTATTTTCATAAATTTCATTTAATTTTTTATTAAAATAGATAATAGTTTCATCAAGTTCACCACTATCTTTTATCTCTTCAAGTATTTCTAAAACTTCTAGTGCCGCAGTTGTTACTAGGTAATTTCCACCAAAAGTAGAACCATGATCACCTGGGCTAAAAATATCTTTTAGTTTAGTCATAATAGCCCCAATAGGAACTCCACCACCTAAACCTTTTGCAAGTGTTACAATATCAGGCTCTATTTCATAAAGATTTGCTGCTAAAAATTCACCAGTTCTATAAATTCCTGTTTGAACTTCATCAACAATAAGTAAAATATCTTTTTCTTTTAGATATTTTGCTAAATCTTGAATCTCTTTTTTATCAAATGGTTGAACTCCTCCTTCACCTTGAACAAGTTCAATCATAACTGCAACAGTTTGTTCATCAATAGAGTCATAAACTTCTGCAACTGAACTTTTATATGAAAAACCATCAGGATATGGAGCAAAGTTTGGAGTGTGCATAGACTCTTGACCAGTTGCTTTTACTGTTGTTATTGTTCTTCCATGAAAAGAGTGTTCTAAAGTTATAACTTTATATTTTTTATTTTCAAATTTTGTTTCACCATATTTTCTAGCTATTTTAATAGCTCCCTCATTTGCTTCAGCTCCACTATTTGAGAAAAAAGTTCTTACATCGTATCCACTTAATTCTCTTAATCTTTTAGCTAATTTTGCTTGTGGTTCAATACCGTATAAATTTGAAATATGTGTTATATTTAAAATTTGTTCATATATTTTATCTGCAACTCTTTTGTTACCGTGTCCCACGCTACAAACAGCAATTCCAGATGTAAAATCTATATAATCTTTGTTTTTATCATCAAAAAGTGTAGCATTTACACCCTTTTTAAAATTTACATAATTTCTTGCATAAGTATGAAGTACATACTCTTTATCTAATTGTTCTAATTGTTCACTCATTTATTTTCCTAAAGAAATTTGATTCTAATTTAAGCAAAGATTATATCTAAAATTAGTTTATTTTATTGGTTCTCCTAAGGCTTTACTTATATATCTATTTAAATCAAAAAGTCCGTATTCTAAAGGTTCTTCTTTTTTAAACTCTTTATCAAACCAATCAAAAACTTCCCAAAAATCAGGATTTGCTCTATTTATTACAAATTTTAGTAATCTTTTTTTATCTGCTGGGGTATCTTTGTAGTTTTGTAAAAGGTTTAAAAAATCACTTAACTCATTTTGTTTTACAATTACAAAGGCATTTGGATATGAACCTACAAAACCGTTTATGATATTTATTCTATCTTGACTTGAATCCAACCTTGAATCTTCATCAAAAAGTAAAGCTACATTTTTATGCCATCTATTTACAACAACTGAATAAACAAGATTTTCTCCTGAATTCATCTCTATTTTTATAAATGCAAGATTTGAATTTGAGTCATTAAAGTTTTTAATTAATTCAGAACCATTTGGTAAAGTTAAAGTCTTAAAGCTCTCTTCTATCTCTTCTTTTGTATTGTATGTAGATTTTATAGCTACTCTTTTATAGCCATTTTCTATAAAGTTTATATTATCTTTTTTTGTATTTGTATGTTCAAAAAGTTTTTCTACAAACTCTCTTTTGAAATCATCATTTTTATATGAGATATTGACTTTATTATTTGAAGGGATATAAACACTCAAATATTGTGCAAGCCATCCCTCATACCAAGAATCAAAATAATCAACTCTTGATTTTTTTGGCAGATACTCTAAAAAGTTACTCTCTCCTTCAATTCTTAGTCTATCCATATGAGTTCGTACTAATAATTGATGAGCTGTATTTCCAAATATATCAAAACCAGCAACTAATGAATAATAAATTCTTTCAAGTAACGGAAAATCAATAATCCACATATTTTTTGGAATGTCTCCTAATGCACCTTTATGAACTGATGCTGAATCAAAATGTCTATAAATAGTTAAAATAGAATCATTTTTCTCTTTTTGATTTCCTTTCCAAATTGTTTCCATAAATAAACCATTTGGATAATATTGTTTATAAATTTGGGCTTTATTTGTATGGTATTTTTTTGATAATTCATAATTGTCCAAAGCTTTAAAAGTTTTAAGTAAGCTAGGGTCTTCTCCATACTCATTTGGAATTGAAAGATTTGGAATATTATCATGTAAAAAATATTTATCTTGAATAGATAGGTCATATTTTGGATCCATAAATGCAACCCAAAAATGGTCTTGAATCACATTTAATGCAATTTGTCCTTTACAAACAGGACCTCGAATAAATGTCATAATAATATAATAAACATCATCAAGTAAAAATTGGTATCGGCTATTTGCTGGTATTTGCTCAAATGTTTTAAGTGCATTTGCAGATATTTTTGTATCATATATTGGTAAAAAAGGTTTTTGTTCCCATGTTGGTTTGATAAATAGTTCATTATATCTTTGTAATTTCTCATCATTTAATTTATAAACCATATGAGTTTTATGAACTATAGTTGATTGGATTTTTTGGAATCTATAGTAAAAGGGTTCATCAACTGCATCATAAGGAAATCTAGTTGGAATAATTTGTGGTTTTTGTCCAGTTGGTGTTTTTGAACGAATTAATTCATAAAAATTTCCACTTTGTTCATCAAACGTAATATGAGCTAAAAAAAGATGTTCATAGATATATCTTGCTGTTACTTTATGTTTTATATCTTGATTATTAAAAAAATTCTCAAATTTTTCAATCTGTTTTTCTTCAATATTTGTAGCTAAATCTTTTGGTGTGTCATTAATAGAGCCTTGTTTAAGCCAAGTCATCAATAGATTATATTCATCTTTTTTCAATGCAGGAAATCCATACGGCATTCCTTTATGTGGATTGTCATTAAAAAAATCTGTTAATTCATTTTTATCTTTTACACAAGTTAATTTATCTGTTTCAGGAGAGTATTCGCCTATATTTAAAGGATTCTTTTCTTTTTGAAATAGATATTGCATCATTATAGATTCATTTGAATTTTCTAATTTATCAGTCATAGAAAAGAAACCTTTTTGTCTCCACTCTTTTTCATTTGTAGCATCAACAAAGAGCCTTGTTGGATCATCTGCTGTGATTCTATTTGCATAAATATCTTTTTTTGAAGCTCCTCTTTCAACTCCTTCAAATGATGATAGTTTTAATTGACAAGGAGAGTTATAACACGAATGACAAGCTACACATCTTTTATCTAAAATAGGTTTTATCTCACTTGTAAAAGAGATATTTCTTGATATTTCATCAAATTTTACAGGGTCAAGAGGTTTGGTTGAACAAGCAGTAAATAATAAAGTAAATAATAAAGCAATAAATAAGTGTAATTTCATAAAAATCCATAGATAATAATATTTAGCAATTATACAAAAAGTTTTATTTTTTAAAGAGCTTTTTGCTAAAATCCAAACTAAAATTAAAGGAAAAAAATGCAGCACTTGATTAGAACTTCTGATTTTTCTAAAGAAGAGATACTAGACATTTTTGATGATGCTAGAGAGTTTTTAAAATTTGAACCAAATGAGATTTTAAAAGGTAAAATAATTGTTACTTTGTTTTTTGAAAATTCTACAAGAACTAGAAGTTCCTTTGAAATTGCAGCTAAAAGGTTAGGTGCAGAAGTTGTATCATTAGATGTTGGAACATCTTCAACTTCAAAAGGTGAAACAATTTTTGACACAGTTGCAAATATAAATGCTATGAAACCAGATGCTATTATTATTAGACACTCTGAGTGTGGTTTACCTGAAAGTTTAACAGGATATGTTGATTGTCCTATTATAAATGCTGGGGATGGAAAACATGCACATCCAACACAAGCCTTACTTGATTTATTTACTATTTATGAGCATTTTGAGGGACAAACTGAAGGTAAAAAAATAGCGATAGTTGGAGATGTTAGAACTTCAAGAGTTGCTGGATCAAATAGAAGATTATTGCCATCTTTTGGAATTGATGTTAGTTTTATTTCTCCTGAATGTTTTAGATATGAAGGAGATGATTTTAAAACATATACAAAAATCTCAGATATTATTGATGAACTTGATATTATCATGAGTTTAAGAACACAACTTGAAAGACACTCTGAAGTTTATTTTGAGTCTCTAAATGAATATGCAAAAGATTATTGTATTACAACTGAAGTAATGGGTGATAGAAATATTATTTTATTACATCCAGGTCCAGTTAATAGAAATGTTGATATTAGTGATGAGATGTTAAAAGATCCTCGTTCAAAAGTATTGCAACAAGTTACAAATGGTGTTGCAATTCGTGCAGCAGTGCTTAAAAAACTAATTTTAAAATAAAATTTGAGTAAAGATTTAATAAAAGAAAAATTAAATAAATTTGGCTCTTTAAAGGAGCCATTTTTATTTGTCTTATCTTATGATTTAAGTAAGTTTTATATCCAAAAACTTTCACTTCTTCCTTCTTCAATAAAATTTGAACTTGATTCAAAAGAGATAAAAAATACAAAACAAGAAGCTTTATTAGAAAAATTTCCTATAAATTTTGAACAATATAAAATAAAATTTGATTTGTTACAAGAAGAGATAAAAAATGGAAATACTTATCTTTGTAATTTAACTGCAAAAACAAAAATAAAAACTTCATTGTCTCTTGATGAAATATATGAGTTAGTACAATCAAAATTTAAACTAAGATTCCAAAATGAAAATGATAATTTTGTATGTTTTTCTCCTGAAAGATTTATCGAAATAAAAGAGAATAAAATATTTACTTACCCTATGAAAGGTACAATCGATGCTTCAATACCAAATGCAAAAGAGATTATCTTAAAAGACATTAAAGAGATGGCAGAACATACTATGGTCGTTGATTTATTAAGAAATGATTTGGGAATAATTGCAAATAATGTAAGAGTTGATAAATTTAGATATATTGAAAAAATAAATGCTGGAGATAAAAAACTTTTGCAAGTAAGTTCCCAAATATCTGCAAACTTAGAAAATAATTGGAATGAAAGAATAGGGGATATTTTAACATCATTATTACCAGCAGGGTCAATTACAGGAACTCCTAAGAAAAAAACAGTTGAAATTTTAGAAAAACTTGAAGATTATAATAGGGATTTTTATACTGGAATTTTTGGTGTTTTTGATGGAAAAAATTTAGATTCATCTGTAATGATTAGATTTATAGAAGAAGATATTGAGAAAAATAAGTTTTATAAAAGTGGTGGGGGAATAACTTGTGATTCCAATGCTTTAAATGAATATCAAGAGTTGATAGACAAAGTTTATTTACCATTTTAAAAGGTTAAAACAATGAATAAGAATATATATTTTGAAACAATAAGATGTGAAGATTTTGAGATTTTTAATTTAGAATATCACAATAAAAGAGTTGCAAATACAATAGGTTTAAACCTAAATTTACAAGAGTATATTTATCCACCAAATGAAGAGTTAATTAGATGTAAAATTACATACAATGACTTTGAAGTATTAAATGTAGAATATTTTCCTTATAAAAAAAGAGAGATTAATAGTTTTAAATTGATATTTGATGATGAGTTGGAATATTCAAAAAAATATTTAAATCGCGAAGCTTTAGATAAAGTATTCACACAAAAAGATGATTGTGATGAGATTATTATTGTAAAAAATGGTATTGTAACTGATACAACTATTGCAAATATTGCTATATTTTATGATGGAGTTTGGATAACTTCAAAAAATTGCTTATTAAAAGGAACAACAAGAAATAGGCTTCTTGAAGATAAGTTCTTGGTAGAAAAAGATATAACTGTTAATATGTTAAAGAAAGCTTCTAAAATAGCTTTAATGAATGCAATGATTGATTTTGATATTAAAGAAAATTACTCTTTTAAAGAGTAAACTCTCATTAGCAATTTTTCTAATTTATTATCTTTACCCCAATCTATATTCACTTTTTGAGTAAATTTATCAGAAGTAAGTTTATATGAATCAATTTCATTAAAAGCAAACTTAGGAATTAAATCTTTCCTTTGATTTAAAGGAATAACTTTTGAACTTAAATTATCCATAACCAAAGGTGTTGAGCTTTTATTTTCTAGATATAATAAAACCATATGTAAACTTTTTGCACCTTTTACATTAACTACACTAAAATATAAATTTTCTTTTTTGATTCCTAATTCTAAAAGAGTAAAATATTTTGCTATTGCATAATCTTCACAATCTCCATGACCTTGCAATAAAAACTCTTTTGGTGTCGCCCAGTAATCTATTGAAGCTTGTGTTGAAATATCATGAATAGGAAATATTTTATTTATAAAAGAGTTTATGTGAGATAATTTTCGTATTAATTCATAATCTTTTACTTCTATTTTTAGATTTTCATATTTATTTATTCGATTAAGTATAAATGATTTTTTATCTGAATTATTTATGTAAGCCATATCTCTTTCATTTAATTTAAATTCATAAGCCATTGTATAATTAAGAAAAATAATAAGGAAAATAAGTTGTTTCATAGGTTATAATAGCATTAAAATTTAAAAATGGGTATTAATTATGATAAAAAATATTATAGAAAATGAAGATTATAAAAACTTAGTAGAGAAACAAATAAAAGAAAATATACTTTTCTTATTGGATAAAAAACAAGAGTTTTCAATTACAGCAAATATAGAACCAATCACATTTACACCAGAACTTCCAAAAGTTATAAAAGATCAAATGCACAAATTTTCACTTTTTATATTGAGTAATTATACATATACTACAATACAAATTGATAATCAATTTATGAGTTTTGAAGCTGGATTTGGAAATGAGAATTTTGGAAGTGTTGTGAAAATACCATTATTTGCAATTTTCCAAATTATAGTTGATGAGTCAGTTTTATATTTAAATTCAGTGGCAACGGTAGAAAAATTTAATAAAGATTTAAAGAGAAATTCAATGAGTTTATTTAAAAATAATCCACATAATAAAAAGTTTAATTAAAGAGATTTTGATATTTCAAAATCTCTTTAATTTTTTGGAGCAAATCTAAATAGTGCTGATCCCCAAGTAAGACCACCACCAAAAGCATCAAATAAAACCATATCACCTGATTTTATTTTGCCTTGTTCATAAGCATAATTCATAGCCATAGGAATTGAAGCTGCTGAAGTATTACCATATTTATCTACAGTAACAACAGTTTGTTCTTCATTAAAGCCTAAAGCTTCACCAACAGCCGAAATAATTCTATAATTTGCCTGATGAGGAATAAAATGATTTATATCTTCATTTGATAAGTTATGTTTTTTCATCATAACTTGCACATCAGAAGTTAATGTTTTAACAGCAAGTTTGAAAGTTTCATTACCTTTCATTTTTATACAAGCCATTTTATTTTCTAAAACTTCAGTAGAACAAGGATGTTTACTCCCTCCACCAGCAGTTTTAATTAAATCTTCATAATTACCATCACTTGAACAATTAACATCTATAATTGCTTCATCTTTATTTGAAGTTGCAGATATAATTGCTGCTCCTGCACCATCTCCAAAAATAAAACAAGTTCCTCTATCTGTGTAATCTAAAATAGAAGTATAAGTTTCTGCTCCGACAACTAAAACATTTTTTTTCATTCCTGATTCTATAAATGCTTTTGCTATAGATACAGCATATACAAAACCAGTACATGCAGCACTTATATCAAATGCCATAACAGGAGGTAATCCTACTTTTGATGCAATTAAACATGCAGTTGATGGCATACATAAATAATCAGGAGTTACTGTAGCACAAATAACTAAGTCTATTTCTTCTTTTGAAATACCAGCTCTTTGTATTGCAACTTCTGCTGCTCTTGAACCTAAATCAGATGAAGCTTCATCAACTTCAGAAATTCTTCTTTCTTTAATACCAGTTCTTTTTGTAATCCATTCATCTGTAGTATCTATAATTTTTTCAAAATCTGCATTTGTCATAATCTTAGCAGGAACATAAGCTCCAATAGATCTAAAAGCTGCATATGTCATTTACATATCCTTAAATTGAATATAGTAGTAATTAAATTTCTTGATTATTACTATATTTTGCTAATCTTTGTTCAATTATACTATCTAAGTTTGAACTAGCTGCATTTATTGCTTGGAAAATTGCATTTTGTATAGCCTTAGAATTTGATTTTCCATGTGCTATTATTACAGGTGCTTTTACTCCTAGTAGTGGTGCTCCACCATACTCAGCATAATCAACTTTAACTTTTAAGTTTTTAAATACTTTTCTCATTAACACTGCACCAGCTATAGAGATTAACGATCTTTTCAAATTATTTTTAATAATTTTACCGATTGTATCTGCAACACCTTCTGCTGTTTTAAGTAAAATATTACCAACAAAACCATCACAAACAACTACATCAACTGTTCCTTTGAAAATATCACTACCTTCAACATTACCAGCAAAATTAGGAATTTTTGACATTAGTTTATAGGCTTCTTTTGTAACTTCATTTCCTTTGCTATCTTCTTCCCCATTACTTAATAATCCAACAATAGGTTCATCAAGTCTTAAAACATACTGAGCATAAACTTGACCCATAACAGCGAATTCAAATAGATTTTTAGCATCACTATCTACATTTGCTCCAACATCTAATACTAAAGTATTTTGATTTTCACTCGTTGGCATTAAAGTTGCAATAGCAGGTCTACTTACACCTTTAATTCTTCCAATTCTAAGTGTTGCTAAAGACATAGAAGCACCAGAATGTCCAGCTGAAACAACTGCATCAGCATTTCCTTCTTTTACAAGTTCTATAGATTTATAAATTGTTGAATCTTTTCTTTTTAGTGCATCAGTCGCAGAATCACTCATACTGATTACATCATCTGTATCTAATATTTCAATTCTTGACATAAGATTATGTGGGATAAGAGGTAAAAGTTCATTTTTTTTACCAACTGCAATAGCAGTGAAGTTATTATTCTTTTTTAATGCGGCAACTAAGCCTTCCATAATAGGTTCAGGACCGAAGTCCCCACCCATAGCATCTATTGCAATTTTTAGCATTAGTTTTTATATTCACCAGTAGTTGGATTAACCATATGAGGCATTTTCCAAGTTCCATCACTATCTTTAACAGGTTTTTTTAACGTTATTTTGTAGTGAGTTCTTCTTTTTGCTGATCTAGTATGAGATACTCTTCTCTTAGGTACTGCCATTTTAATTCTCCTTAAAATTCTTTTTCAAAATTATCACCATATTGTAAACAATCTTCACAAATGTGATAATCACTTTTGATACTATTTAATTCACTTTCAATGATTTCATCAAAATCAATTAAACTGTTTTCAACTTCTATTACTAAATATTCACTTTCATCATTTTTATAAATACCATCACTTAATAATAAATGAAGCTCTTCATCAACTTCAATTTCTTCAGTTACTCCGCATCTACAACAATCAATGTCAGTACTACCTTTTAGTACTGCGTCAATTTTTACTAACGATTGCGATATTCTACAAAAAGTACCTTCAATTTTAACTGAATTGAAAATAACCTCCAACTCTTTAACTAATTGAGGTACTTTTCTAAATTCTATTTTCATTATAAATATTGTTAATTAATAAATAATTAACAAATTTCTCTTTGTGCAAAGAAGAAATTGATTTCTACTGCTGCATTTTCTAATGAATCTGAACCATGAACTGCATTTGCATCAATAGATTCAGCAAAATCTGCTCTGATTGTTCCAGCAGCAGCTTCTTTTGGATTAGTTGCACCCATTAATTCTCTATTTTTAGCCATTGCATTTTCACCTTCTAATACAGAAACTACAACTGGTCCTGAGATCATGAATTCAACTAAGTCTTTAAAGAAAGGTCTAGCAGCATGAACAGCATAAAAAGCTTCAGCATCAGCTTGGCTTAATTGCATTTTTTTAGTTGCTGCAATTCTTAATCCAGCTGATTCAAATCTATCTAAGATTTTTCCAACTACATTTTTCGCTACAGCATCTGGTTTAATGATTGATAATGTTTGTTCCATTATTTATATTCCTCGATTTTTTTTAAGTCGCGGATTATACCTAAAAAATAAAAAAAAGGCAAGTAGTTAAAAAACTACTCACCTTTTTGATTTAAAATAAAGTGAAGATTAATCTTCAACTACAGGAGTTCCTGGAGTTCCTCTATCTTCTTTTTCAATAGAACCAGAACCTACTTCGTCCCATTGGATACATCCTTCTGTTGGACATGCATCAGCACATGCTGGACTATCATTGTGTCCTACACATTCAACACATTTATCAGCGTATACATAATATGTATCTGCTCCAGTTGGATTCTCATCATTATCAACGATTGCTTCTACTGGACACTCATCTAAACAAGCATCAC
>ERZ724515.264-NODE-264-length-19401-cov-17.667890_pt1 | contig 19401 bp, 10 predicted proteins | sample MGYA00376048_ERZ724515 | MGnify/ENA primary metagenome ERZ724515 (study PRJEB28724, sample SAMN07190885) | wastewater metagenome | isolation source: influent of sewage treatment plant in Hong Hong | place: Hong Kong | collected 2016-03-17 ... | reverse complement strand
GGTTGGCGTGACCGACCGATCCCGGCCCGCGGGCCCGCAGTGGTGGACCAACGCCGTCTTCTATCAGGTGTATCCGCGTTCCTTCGCCGACAGCAACGGTGACGGAGTCGGTGACCTCGGCGGTGTCCTCGCGCATCTGGATCATCTGAGCCTGCTCGGTGTCGACGCAATCTGGCTCAATCCGGTCAACGTCTCCCCCATGGCCGATCACGGCTATGACGTCGCCGACCCGCGGGACGTCGACCCGCTGTTCGGCGGACTCGAAGCGCTCGAGCAGCTCGTCGCCGAGGCGCATGGCCGTGGCATCAGGATCACGATGGACCTGGTGCCCAACCACACCAGCTCCCAGCATGCTTGGTTCCTGGCCGCGCTGGCATCCGCGCCGGGCAGCCCGGAGCGCGAGCGCTACATCTTCCGTGACGGCCTGGGACGCGCCGGCGACCGGCCGCCCAACAATTGGGTGTCGGTGTTCGGCGGTCCGGCCTGGACCCGGGTGCCCGACGGGCAGTGGTACCTGCACCTGTTCGACGCCGAGCAGCCCGACCTCAACTGGGACAACCCCGAGGTGTTCGAGGACCTGGAGAAGACCCTGCGGTTCTGGCTGGACCGAGGCGTGGACGGCTTCCGCATCGACGTCGCGCACGGGATGGCCAAGCCGCCCGGGCTACCCGACATGACCATCACCGACATCGAGATGCTGACCTCGCAGGATGACGATCCCCGGTTCAACCACGAGGGCGTGCACGACATCCACCGCGGGATCCGGTCGGTGCTCGACGACTACCCGCACGCGGTGTCCATCGGAGAGATCTGGGTGTTCGACAACGAGGACTTCGCGAAATACCTCCGGCCCGACGAACTGCACATGGGCTTCAACTTCCGGCTGGTGCGCGCGAAGTTCGACGCGGCGAGCATCCGCGGTGCGATCGAGAACGCACTGGCGGCGGCCGCGATCGAGGGAGCGAGCCCGACCTGGACGCTGTCGAATCACGACGTCGAGCGCGAGGTCAGCCGCTACGGGGGTGGCGCGCGTGGGCTCGCGCGCGCCCGGGCGATGGCGATGGTGATGCTGGCCCTGCCGGGCGCGGTGTTCATCTACAACGGTGAAGAACTGGGGCTGCCCAACGTCGAGTTGCCCGACGAGGTGCTGCAGGATCCGACCTGGGAGCGCTCCGGGCGTACCGAGCGCGGCCGCGACGGCTGCCGGGTGCCGATGCCGTGGTCCGGTTCGGCCCCGCCGTTCGGCTTCTCGTCGAATCCGCACACCTGGCTGCCGATGCCGCCGGACTGGCGGAGGCTGACGGTGGAGCGTCAGCTCGATGATCCGGCGTCGACGCTGAGCTTCTTTTGCGACATTCTGCGCCTGCGCCGCAACGCCTTTCATTTCGCCGTGAACGATGTCGAATGGCTTGAGTCAGGACCGAGCGTGCTGGCGTTCGCCTCCGGTGGGGTGTTATGCGTGGTGAATACCGGGAGCTCCGCGGTGCAGTTGCCGGATGGCGAGGTGCTGATCGCGAGTACGGCACTGAGCGGTGGCAAGTTGCCGCCCGATTCGGCCGTGTGGCTCGCGACGCGTTAGCCGGGCCCGGAACCGAGCACGTTCACCACTGAGGCGATGATCACGGCGCCGAAAAGGAAGGACAACACGCCCTGCCCCAACGCGATCGACCGCATCCGGGTCGACGTCAGATTGGTGTCCGGTATGGCGAAGCTCATCCCGATGGCAAAAGCGACATAGAGGAAGTCTTTGAAACAGGGTCGGTAGCTGTGCCCCTCTGGGCTGTTGAAGTCAATTCCGTCACGGTGCAACGGGTCATAGAAATGCTTGGCGTAGATCAACGCGTACAGCGTATGGATGGTGACCCAGGAAAGCGCGACGCTGCATACGGCTAGCCAGTCCCACTCGCGATCGGACTTGAGCAAGTACCACACCCCGACCAGACTCGCCACGGCGCCAACAAGAATCAGACCGGCGACCACCCAGAGTCGGCCTTCCTCGTCGCTGGCATGCTTCTTCGTATCGTCGGCTTTGAAGGGCCAAAGCAGAATCCAGGTCCAGCTGGTGAAGATCAGGGCTAATGCGGTCCATCCGCCAAGCAGCGCAACGACAACACCGAAATGCCACAGCGGGGCGCCAAGTGCGATCCCAGCGGGAAGTCCGACTGCGAGCCGCGCCGCGGGGCCCTTCCAGAATGACAGGTGTTCTGCGTTGCTCTTCAACGCAGCACCAACGACGGATCGCCCCGCCGACGAAACACCGAACCGAACCGCGCGTCGATGCGCAGCCACGCCGGCAGCACCCGAATCCGCACGATCTCATCGGCCGAAGGCGAATCGGGCACGAAACCCATTGCGGTCAAAGCGAACACACAGCGCATCGGCACGCCCGCCTCGACATCTCCCGCGCTGACCCGCAGAACGTCCTGGTCCAGCAGCGAGGCGGGCGGGCCGTGCGCGCTGCCCTGCTCGCGCGCCAGATCCGCACCGCGGCGGGCCAGGTCCACCAGCACCGCGGCCGGCACATCGTCGAGGTGGGTGAAGCCGTTCTCCGGCGGCAGGACACCCCGCCACGCCGAGTCCATCGGGAAGCCGGTATCGACGCGGCCGCCGGTGGCGGCGGAGCGCAGGCCACGCGCCAGTTGGTCCGCACCGCAGGAGATGTCGTCGGGGCTGACCTCGCCCGCCACCGCACGCACGGCCAGCACGTCCAGACCGGTGCCGACCCACGCGGCCACCAGGCCGTCGGAGCGACGGCGCAGCCGGATCACTGCGGCGTCGTCGAGTCGCAGCGCGCGTTCGACGAACGCAGCCAGGTCATTGCGCTGGGCGGCGTCGGGAATCGTCAGGTGGCGGCTCACCGCAGCCAGCGCTGCAGATACTCCCGGGCCTTCGGCGACAGCCGCACCAGCCGCTGCTCCTCGATGTGTACCGCCGCCAGCTGGGTCTCGGCGATCACCGCCGGCTTCGACTCGGGATCCGCGCCGGCGGCACGCACCTCGTAGCCCAGCGTGAAGTCGACCGCGCGAAGCCGCTTGGTCCACATCGTGACCTGCAGGGGCGAATCGGCAAGGCGCAGTTGGCCCTTGTAAAGCACCCGGACCTCGTGGATCAGCAACCCGATGGTCAAGATGTCGTCGGCGAACGGCTCGTGCAGGAAGTCGACCCGCGCCTCCTCCAGGATCGTCACCATGGTGGCGTGGTTGACGTGCTGGTACATGTCGATGTCCGACCAACGCACGTGCACGCCGGTGGTGAACCCGTCAGGCACTCTGTCCCGTTCCTGTCGTCCTGGTCATGCTGCGGATCTGCCGGGCAGCCACGGACAGCGTCGCGATATCGGAGTGATCGCCGGCATAGATCTCCGACAGCGTGCGGCGGGCCCGCTCCACCCGGGAACCGTTGGTGTGCTCCCACTCGGCGATCTTCTGCTCACCCGTCTCGTCCGGTTCCCCGACCGCAAGCACGTCGAAACACAGCGCCCGCAGCGAGCCGTAGATGTCGTCACGGATCGCCAAGCGCGCCAACGAATGCCACCGGTCATCGCGGGGCAGCCCGGACACCGCGGTCAGCAGGCCATCGGTGCCCAGGTGGTCCATCAGCGCAAAATACGCGTCGGCCACCTCGGCGGGGTCCCGTTCAACGATGTCGGCGATGTCGATCACGTCGAGCAGGCTGTACTTGTAGAGGCCGATTGCCACGCTGTAGGCCAGTTCGGGTGACGCACCGTGGGCGGCGAACTCCCCGGCCTCCTTTTCGACGATCGCCTTGTCGGCACCGCGCAGCCACTGTGGCATCAGCGGGGTCAGCGCGGCGACCTTGGCGGCGAACCGGTTGATCTCGGCACCCACCGCCAGCGGCTGCGGACGGTAGTTCAGCAGCCACCGCGCAGCGCGATCGATAAGCCGGCGAAGGTCCAGCGTCATTCGGTCGGAGACGTCGACGGGTAGCTGGCCGTTCTCACCGCCGTCGTGGATCTGCCGCCACAGCGTGGTGATCCCGAAGATCGCGTCGGTGGCCGCGAATGTGCGCACCGCGTCGACGTAGCCGACCCCGACGTCCTCGGTGACCCGATAGGCGAAGGTGATGCCGCCCGTGTCGACCACGTTGTTGACCAGCATCGTGGTCACGATCTCGCGGCGCAGCTGGTGGTTGCGGATGTCGGCGGTGAAGCCATCGCGAAGCCGGCTCGGGAAGTACTGCGGCAGCCGGGCGGTGAACACCTCCTGGTCGGGCACGTCGCTGGCCAGCACCTCGTCCTTGAGGGCCAGTTTGACGTGCGCCATCAGGGTCGCCAGCTCCGGTGAGGTCAGGCCGATGCCCAGCTCCTCGCGGCGGCTGATCTCCTTGGGCGACGGCAGCGCCTCGAGCTCACGGTTGAGTTCGCGGCGCTCCTCGAGCTCGTTGATCTGGCGGGCGTGCACGTTGAGCATCGAGGGCGCGTTGGCCCGGCTGGTGCCCATCAGGTCGTTCTGGTCGACGTTGTCGGTGAGCACCAGGGTGCCGACCTCGTCGGTCATCGACATCAGCAGCTCGGTGCGCTCGTCGGCGCTCACCTTGCCCGCGGTGACCAGCGAGTCGACCAGAATCTTGATGTTCACCTCGTGGTCGGAGCAGTCCACCCCGGCCGAGTTGTCCATCGCGTCGGTGTTGATGCGCCCGCCGCACAGGTCGAACTCGATGCGGCCCCGCGAGGTCACGCCCAGGTTGCCGCCCTCGCCGACCACCTTTGCGCGCACCTGGTTTCCGTTGACGCGGATGGTGTCGTTGGCGCGATCACCCACGTCGGCGTCGGACTCCGACTCGGCCTTGATGTAGGTACCGATGCCGCCGTTGAACAGCAGGTCCACCGGCGCCTGCAGAATGGTCCGCATCAGCGCGGGCGGCGTCATCTCGCTGACGCTTTCGTCTATGCCCAGTGCGTCGCGCATCTGCGGGCTGATCGGGATGGACTTCTGCTGACGGCTGAAGACCCCGCCGCCGGCGCTGATCAGCGCGGTGTCGTAGTCCTCCCAGCTGGAGCGGGGCAGGTCGAACAGCCGACGCCGCTCGCGCCACGACGTCGCCGCGTCAGGGTTGGGGTCGACGAAGATGTGGCGGTGGTCGAAGGCCGCGATCAGCCGGATGTGGTGGCTCAGCAGCATGCCGTTGCCGAACACATCACCGCTCATGTCGCCGACGCCGACGACCGTGAAGTCCTCGCTCTGGGTGTCGACCCCCATCTCCCAGAAGTGCCGCTTGACGGCCTCCCAGGCGCCCTTGGCGGTGATGCCCATCGCCTTGTGGTCATAGCCCACCGAGCCGCCGGAGGCGAAGGCGTCGCCCAGCCAGAAGCCGTAGGACTTCGCCACATCGTTGGCGATATCGGAGAACGTCGCGGTGCCCTTGTCGGCGGCGACCACGAGGTACCCGTCGTCGCCGTCGCGGCGCACCACCCGCGCCGGGCTGACGATGTGGCCGCTGCGCCGGTCGACGTTGTCGGTGAGGTCCAGCAGACCGGCGATGAACAACCGGTAGCAGGCGACGCCCTCATCGCGGAACGCCTCCCGGTCGGCCGCGGCGTCGCCGGTGGGCGCCGGTGGGTGCTTGACGACGAAGCCGCCCTTGGCCCCGACCGGCACGATGACCGCGTTCTTGACGGCCTGCGCCTTGACCAGACCGAGGATCTCGGTGCGGAAGTCCTCGCGGCGATCCGACCAACGCAACCCACCGCGGGCGACGAAACCGAAGCGCAGGTGCACCCCTTCGACGCGCGGCGAATAGACGAAGATCTCGAACTTGGGCCGCGGCAGCGGAAGTTCGTCGATCAGCTGCGGGTTGAGCTTCAGCGACAGCACGCCGTTGGCGCGGGCCGAATCAGGTTCGGTGACAAAATAGTTGGTGCGCAGGGTGGCCTGGATCAGCGACGCGAAGGCCCGCAGCACCCGATCGGTGTCCATGCTGACAAGGGCGTCGATGTCGGATGCCACCGCGGCCGCGGCGGCCTGCGCGTCCAGACCCTTGTCGGCCGACTCGGGATCGAAGATCGCCTCGAACAACTCCACCAGCGAGCGCGTGGTGGCGGGGTACTCGTTGAGGACCGACTCGATGTGGGATTGACTGTACGGAAAGGCCGCTTGCCGAAGGTATTTGGCGTAGCTGCGCAGCACCGTGACCTGCTGCCAGGTGAGCGCGGCCCGCAGCACCAACTCGTTGAACCGATCGATCTCGGCGTGGCCGTGCCAGATCGCGGTCAGCGCGTCACCGAACCGCTCACCGGTGACCCGCCACTCCTCGTCGGTGGAGGGCACCGGCATCGACGCGTCCAGCCGGATCTTGAACTGGTAGATCGAGACTGCCATGCCGTCCGGGCGGGTGACGGCGAAGGGCCGCTCCTCGAGCACCAGCACACCCATGGACTGCAGCATCGGCAGCAGTTGGCTCAACGACGCCGAGGAACCGCCCAGGTACCACGTCAGGAACGCATAGGTGCCGTCGTCACCGGGCTCGAATTGCAGCTTCACCGAGTCCGGGCGCAGCGATTCGATGCACTTGATGTCGTTGATCGCCTCGGCCGGCACCACGACAACCTGCTTGTACTCCTCGGGCAGCGCCTCCGCATAATGCTCGGCGATGCCCTGTTCGATGGAGCCGGTGCGCACCGCGCCGAGCAGCCGGTCGGCCCAGGTACGGGACGCATCGGTGAGCAGCGCCTGAATCCGGATGCGGTTGGCCTCGGAGGTGTCGATCGTCCGACGGCCAGGCGTGTCGGGCAGCCGGACCGTGAAATGCACCACCGCCCAGGGTGATTCGCTGACCCTGGCGGTGTAGTCGATGCTGATCCCGCCGAACTCGCGGACCAGGATGTCCTGCATCGCCAGCCGGACGACGGTGGTGTAGCGATCGCGTGGGATGTACACCAGGCAGGACACGAAGTGCCCGAGCTGATCGGCTCGCTGGAACAGCAGCGCCCGGCGGCGTGATCCCAGGTCCACCACGGCGGTGGCCATGTCGTGCAACTGTTCGGCGCTCAGGGCGAACAGCTCCGAACGCGGGATGGTCTGGATGATGTCGAGCATCAGCTGCCCCGGGTGGCTGGGGTCGTTCTGCGACATCGCCAGCACGTCGCGGACCCGCCGCGAGACCAGCGGGATGTCGAGCACGTTGGCGCTCATGGCCGCCACGGTGAACAAACCGACGAACCGGTGCTCGACGTCACCGCCCGGTCGCTGCTCGCGCACCACCACGATGTAGGGGTAGGCGCCGTAGCGCAGGAAGCTGGGCATCGTCGCCTGCGCGAGCACCAGCAGGTCACCGGGGTTGCTGAGTTCGGGCAGCACCTCGGTGCGCAGCCGGGCCACCCCGAGCCGGCTCGACTCGTCGACCGTGGCGGTCCCGCCGTCGACAGCGCAAAGTTGGGAGCCCAGCAGGACGAAGTGTCCCTCGGCCAGCCAGCGCAGCAGATCGGCGACGTCGGCGCGGTCCGGGCCGGGGAATCGCGCCCCGGAGTCGGCGTCGATCTCGCGGGCCAGTGTCTGCAGGACCTCGCTCAACGCCACCGAGTCCTGGGCCACCTGCCGCGCGTCGGCCACCACCATCGGCAGCAGCCGCTGCGCCTCGGCCAGCGCCTTGCGGTTCACCGACGGCGACAGCTGGACGTGGATCCACGACTCCTCGGTACTACCGGGCTCGGGGGCGCCGGAGGCGGGGCGCACGTCGAGCAGCTCGCCGGTGGGCCCGCGCCGCACCCGGAAGACCGGGTTCATCAGCGCCACGTAGGCGACGCCGAGCCGGTGCAGCAGCACGGTGACCGAGTCCATCAACATGGTGGCCTGGTCGGTGACGATCTGCAGGGCCGGGCCGAAGCCGCCCGGGTCGCCCTCGGCGTAGACGGCCACCAGCGTGTCGCCATCGGGGCGGCTGTGCGCCAGGCGCTCGTGCGCCTCGATCAGCGCCCGGGGCGCCTCCGGTTGCGCACCGGCCCGGATCAGCGGGCCGGTGTCGGCGGCCTCGGTGTTCGGCGCGCCGGGATGCGGCCCGCGATAAGTGGCGACATATGCCGCCGCCATCGCCGCGGTCATCTCGTCGACGGCGGCCTGACTGAGCTGACTCCACTCGATCGGCAAGTCGAGGCTGCTAGTTCTCGGGTCAACCGTCATCCGCTACTCCTGGATCGCCTGCGCACCGACGCTGGTCCGCAGGCGATCACATTAGTCGCGTGTGAGCCTGCGATGGGTCACTCGATGCGGACGGGCCGCATCTGCTCCCAATCGCTGGATCTTGTTCTCCTCATAAGCCCCGAAGTTGCCCTCGAACCAGAACCACTTCGCCTCGTTGGTCGAGTCGCCCTCCCAGGCCAGGATGTGCGTGCAGGTCCGATCCAGGAACCAGCGGTCGTGGGAGATCACCACCGCGCAGCCCGGGAAGTTCTCCAGCGCGTTTTCCAGCGACGACAGGGTCTCGACGTCGAGGTCGTTGGTCGGTTCGTCGAGCAGGATCAGGTTGCCGCCCTCCTTGAGGGTCAGCGCCAGGTTGAGCCGGTTGCGTTCACCGCCGGACAGCACGCCGGCCGGTTTCTGCTGGTCAGGACCTTTGAACCCGAACGCCGAAACATACGCCCGGGACGGGATCTCGTTCTGTCCGACCTCGATGTAGTCCAGCCCGTCGGAGACGACCTCCCAGACGTTCTTCTTCGGGTCGATCCCGCCGCGGTTCTGGTCGACATAGCTGAGCTTGACGGTTTCACCGATCCGGACCGTGCCGCTGTCCGGCTGCTCGAGCCCGACGATCGTCTTGAACAGCGTCGTCTTGCCGACGCCGTTCGGCCCGATCACGCCGACGATGCCGTTGCGGGGCAGGGTGAAGGACAGGTCCTTGATCAGCACCCGCCCGTCGAAGCCCTTGTCCAGATGCTCGACCTCGACCACCAGCGTGCCCAGCCGCGGGCCGGTCGGGATCTGGATCTCCTCGAAGTCGAGCTTGCGGGTCTTCTCGGCCTCGACCGCCATCTCCTCGTAGCGCTGCAGGCGGGCCTTGTTCTTGGCCTGCCGGGCCTTGGCCCCCGAGCGCACCCAGGCGAGTTCGTCCTTGAGCCGCTTCTGCAGCTTCTGGTCCTTCTTGCCCTGCACCTCGAGGCGCTCGGCCTTCTTCTCCAGGTAGGTCGAGTAGTTGCCCTCATAGGGGTAGGCCCGGCCGCGGTCGAGTTCGAGGATCCACTGCGCGACGTTGTCGAGGAAGTAGCGGTCGTGGGTGACCGCGAGGATCGCACCCGGATAGTCGGCGAGGTGCTGTTCGAGCCACTGCACGCTCTCGGCGTCGAGGTGGTTGGTCGGCTCGTCCAGGAGCAGCAGGTCAGGCTTGGACAACAGCAGCTTGCACAGCGCCACGCGGCGGCGCTCGCCGCCGGAGAGGTGGGTCACCGGCTCGTCGGGCGGCGGGCAGCGCAGGGCATCCATGGCCTGCTCGAGCTGGGAGTCCAGGTCCCAGGCGTCGGCGTGATCGAGCTCCTCCTGCAGCCGGCCCATCTCCTCCATGAGTTCATCGGAGTAGTCGGTGGCCATCAACTCGGCGACCTCGTTGAAGCGGTCGAGCTTGACCTTGATGTCGCCCAGGCCCTCCTCGACGTTGCCGCGGACCGTCTTCTCCTCGTTCAGCGGCGGTTCCTGCTGCAGGATGCCGACGGTCGCGCCGGTGGCGAGGAACGCGTCGCCGTTGTTGGGCTGGTCGAGGCCCGCCATGATCCGCAGGACGCTCGATTTGCCCGCCCCGTTGGGACCCACGACGCCGATCTTGGCTCCCGGCAGGAAGCTCAGCGTGACGTCGTCGAGGATGACCTTGTCGCCGTGGGCCTTGCGGACCTTGCGCATCGTGTAGATGAATTCCGCCATTGCCGCGGTGTCGCCTTCCGTCTTTTGTGCACGTATTGCTCGCCGACCATCCTAGGCGGAGCCGGTTGGAGACCTTCAGCCGGTGAACGCGGGCCCGACGAAGCGACGCAGCATCTCTACCTCGGATTCCTCGCTCGCTCCGGGCCATAGCAACATCGAGAAGATCACCCGGGTGACCCACCGAGCGCCCGCGCTGTCGGCGGGGTCCAGGCCGACGTTCTCTGCGGCGAATGCCGTGATGGTGGCCGAGTCGATGAAGACGGCGAGATCTGACTGACGCCGTGGGACCAACAACTGGGCGATCACCTGGTCGGATCGGATCTCGCGCACTGCGGTGGCGATCGCCTCGACCGCTCGCTCCCGGGGAGGGAGATGTTCAACCGCCGCGAGCACGATGTCGTTGATGCGGCGCGCCTGTCGAGACAGAACCTGTTCGAGGATCTGCGCCTTGCCCCCGACATGGCGGTACAGCGTCGCCCGCGAACAGTGGACAGCCTGCGCAAGCGACTCTATGTCGAAGCGGTCGAACCCGTACCCGGCGATCAGGTCGGCGGCGGCAGCGTAGATTCGCTCGGCGCCGGCCGTGCGCCGATCGTCGCCGACGAGCCAATCGGTAGCCATGTCTCATTGTGATACGAACTGCTCATGCCGTCTCACAGTGGGTCGCAGGTCGCGACTCGCGGATGAGACCCGCACCGGATCGCCCTCCGTACGGCCGTCTCAACTTCGGGCGCCGATGTTGACCTGCGGTGGTGAGACCACCGAGCCTTGCTGCATGCTCGCTTCCGCCGACCCGTATCCGCTGTACAGCTATCTGCGCGAGAACGAGCCGGTGCATCGCATCGGTGAGTCGGACTTCTATCTGGTCTCCACCTGGAATCTGGTCAACGAGGTGCTGATGCGCACCGACGAGTTCTCGTCCAATCTCACGGCGACGATGGTTCTCGAGTCAGGGGGCGCACGACCGTTCCGACTCGCCGGTCTCGGTGACCGTAGTCATGTCCTTGCCACCGCGGACGACCCGGCACACGCGACGCACCGCAAGACGGTGTTGCCGTCGGTCGTCGCCCGGCGGATCCTCGCACTGGAACCCTTCATCGATTCGACGGTGCGGCGATTGTGGTCCGATGCACTCGCCGACGGGGCGATCGACTGGGTCGACGCGGTGTCTGATCGGCTTCCCATGATCGTGGTGGCCCGACTGGTCGGCTTTCCCGCACCCGACGTGAGCTGGCTCGTCGCGGGCGCATACGCGACCACTCAGATGCTCGACGGTGTGATCACTGACGAGCAACTGGCCACCGCCACCACGGCCGCCGCGGAACTGGCCGGCTACTTGACGAATGAGTTCACCAAGGCCCGCGCGGAGCCGGGTGACAACGTTCTCGGAGATCTCGCGCGGCATTGCAATGCAGGCGAGTTGACGGAGGAGACGTGCGTGCTGATGCTGCTGCAACTCGTCGGCGCCGGTGGCGAGTCGACCAGCGGGCTGTTGGGCAATGCGGCCTGGCTGTTGGCCGCCCAACCGGATATCGCCGAGGAGGTCAGGCGGGCACCTGAGCTGCTGCCGGCTTTCATCGACGAGGCGTTGCGACTGGAGTCGCCGTTCAAGGGCCACTATCGCCACGTCGTGCGGGACACCCGCCTCGGCGACGTCGATCTGCTCGCCGATTCACACCTGCTCCTGTTGTGGGGAGCGGCCAACCGGGACCCGGCAGCGTTCGACTCACCCGACAAGCTCCTTCTGGATCGGCCGCACGGACGCGCTCACCTCGCATTCGGCAAGGGCACGCACTTCTGCATCGGCGCAGCACTGGCACGGCTAGAGGCCCGTGTGGGGCTCGGGATGCTGCTCGGCGAGTCGACGTCGATCGACGTGGCAGAACCTCCAGCCTGGGTGCCCAGCATCACGGTTCGGCGCCTACAGCGATTGTCATTGCGTATCAATTGATTTCAGGCCGGGTGCGCGGCCGCGCTGGGGTCAGCAGGCGCGGCCGCACGGCGCCGTCACGCCGACAGGACCAGGTTCACCGCCTCCTCGGACTCGTCGACATCGGCGACGGGCTCCGGCTCGGCGTCCTCGGCGACGGGCTCCGCCTCGGTGTCCTCGGCGGCCGGCCCGGCCGGCTTGGGCTGCTGCTCGAAGCGCACGATCGCTCGGGACAGGTCCGGGCCCACGGCGGTGGCCCGCATCTCCAGCGACGAGCGCCGCACGCCGTCCTTGTCGTCGTACTCGCTGGTGAACACGTCGCCGACGACGATCACCGGGGCGCCCTTGTACAGCGCGGCCCCGACGCCGGTGACGAGCTTGCCCCAGCAGTTGACGGTGATGAACAGCGAGTTGCCGGGTTCCCAGATGCCGTCGCCGTTGCGGCGCCGCGAGTTGCTGGCCACCCGGAAGCTGATCAGTTCCTGGCCGTTGACCGGCTTGCGACGAAGGTCGGTGACGATGCGGCCGACGACGGTGAGATGGGTTTCGAACATGGCTGGGTCCTTTCATTGGGGGTCGGTTCCAGTGCCCCCAGTCAGCCGCGGCCCACCGACATCGCCGACCGTGCGGCGCTCACCACGAAGCCGGCTGTGGATGAGAGGCCGGCTGTGGAGAAGGCTCAGCGGCCGACGCCGCCGGAGCTGCTGTCGCGGCGGCTCAGTTCGGCCAGCATCGCGTTGTAGGCCGCCAGGTCGGCATCGTGGTCGCGGTCGGCGGCCCGGTCCAGTCGCTTGGCGGTGCGCTGGTCGCTGCGGCTCCACTGCACCAACAGCGCGATCATCACCACCACGAGCGGTCCCTCACCGGCGGCCCACGCTATCGACCCGCCGAGATGCTGATCACCGACCAGGTCGGTGTGCCAGCTCAAATGCAAAGAGCGGTAGAAACTTTCACCGAGCACCTCCGGCATGCCCATCATCACCACACCGAAGAACGCGTGCAACGGAAGGGTGGCGAAGACCATGCCGATCTTGGCCACCGGTGACAGTTCCCGCGGCGCCGGGTCCACCCCGATGACCACCCAGTAGAACAGGTAGCCGCTCATCAGGAAGTGCAGGTTCATCAGGACGTGCGCCCCGTGGTGGCTGACCGCGGAGTTGAAGATGCCACCGAAGTAGAGCGCGTAGAAGCCCACCACGAACATCAGCGTCGCGACGATCGGGTGGGTGAAGAACTTCGACCACTTGCTGTGCAACCCGTCCAGCAGCCATTCGCGCGGCCCGGGCGGATTGCCCTTGCCCGCCGTGGGCAGGGCCCGCAGCGCCAGCGTGACGGGCGCCCCCAGCACCAGCAGGATCGGGGTGAGCATCGACAGCAGCATGTGGGCCGTCATGTGCATGCTGAACATCGCCGGCATGTAGCGGCCCAGGCCCGACGACGTGGTGAACAGCAGCAGCGCGCAGCCGAGCAGCCACGCCACGGTGCGTCCGGCCGGCCATTGGTCACCGCGGCGGCGCAGCCGGATGACTCCGGCGACGTACACCGCGGCGAAGATGATGGCTGCCGTGCCGAATACGAGGTCGAAGCGCCAGTCGAACAGGATCCGGGCCAGTGTCGGCGGGCCGTCCAGGTCATAACCGAGCGCGACCTCGGTGGCCGAGGGGTTGGGCTGCACCGGCGGCGGTGGCGGGGTGCGGCCCAGCCCGACGGCGACGCCGAACGTCAGCCCGAAGACCAGGGCCTCGAACAGTGCCAGCCGGGTCAGCGGTCCGCGGGCCTGCGGATCGGCCTGCAGTGCGGCCAGCCCGCTGCGGCGCTGCCACCAGCCGATCACCCCCAGCGTCGAGAGGGCGACGGCCTTGGCCAGCACCAGCCGGCCGTACTCGGTGCTGAAGAGGTCACCGAACCGGATCCGGACGAGGGCGTTGATGACACCGGACAACGCCATCGCGACGAAACACCAGAACGCGACCCGGGAGAACCGGCGCGCGGCCAGATCGGCATGGTCGCCGCCGCGCAGCGCGTGGCTCAGCAGCGCCAGCAGACCCCCCGCCCACAGCGCGCCGGCCACCAGATGGATCAGCAGGCTGTTGGTGGCCAGGTCGTGGGCGCCGCCCGCCGACGAGTGACCGGTGAGCCCCACCGGGACCAGGGTCAACAGCGCGCCGGCCAGCAGGATCGGCGTCCACGACCAGCGCAGCACCGCCACGCCGCCGACCGTCACGATGAAGGCCAGGAACGCCGTCCAGCGCCAGGCGCCGGCCGTGTCCACCAGGCTTGCCACCGACCAGATCTGGATCGGGTCGAGATGGTCGCGCAGCGGCTGGCCCGAAACATCGGAGACGGTCAGCGGGACCAGCAGGGCCGCGCACACCGTCCAGACACCCGAGGCGATGGTGCCCAGCCGCAGCGCCCGGTATCCGGCCGCGTCGAGCACCCCGCTCTCCTGCGGCGGCACGAAGAACGCCGCGAACATGAAGGAGCCGACAGCGATCACCGCGGCGATCTCCCCGGCGGCCCGCACGAACGGCAGGCCGAGGGTGGTCGCCGGACCCGGGTCGGGCAGCCCGGTCGCCGTCAGCGCTTCAGCCAGCGACAGCGCACCGATGCCCGCGGCGGTGATGCCGGCGAGCAGGCCGACCGCGGCCAACACCGGCCACACCGCGGTACCGCGAGCGCTCGGCGCCGCTGACGTGGTCACGCGTCCAGCGTATGGTCAACCGGCCCGTTCACGAAGTCGGAGCTCACGGGCGTAGAACTGCTCGCTGGACAGCTCGTGGATTCGGTCCATGTCGGCCAGGATCGCGCGCAGTTCGTTCAGGAACCCTTCGCGGCGCTGTCGCAGATCGGGTGCCTGCTCGAGTAGATGCTGATCGGCGGCGACCTGGCGGGCGGTGGTGAACAACAGCGCCGACACCGATTCGTTGCTGCGGATCCGGCCCTGCGCCGCGTATTGCGCGCCGACGCCCAGCGCCTTCTTCGACAGCTCCTTGTCGTCGATCTCGGCCGGTGCGTCGCACAGCACGTCGGCGACGATCTCGTAGGCCTCGAAGAACGGACGCAGCATGGCGTGCGCCATCAGCGGCTGTTTGGCCCGCAGCAGGTTGTCGACGGCGTCGCCGCCGGCCGCGACCTGAACCTCCCAGTTGTCCTGCCACGCAAGCTCTTCGGCGATATGCTCGCGGAAAGACGCGGAGTCGGCGAAGTAGAAGTCGAACTTGAGCAGATCGCGCAGCCGCATCGCCTGGTCCCAGAACACCTTCACCCGGTCGCCGTCGGGTGCCCGACCGGCGTGGGCGAGGGCCAGTTCGACGATCGAGGTCTCCAGGAACGCGTGAATGATCGAGTTGCGATAGAACGCAGCCTCGTGTTCGTGCTCGGGCGCGATCCGCCATACCGGCTCGTGGCCGCCGTCGACCCGGGTCACCGGATGTCCGTTGGACATCGCGTCGACGGCCGCGCGCACCCCGTCGGTGGTCCGAAGCCGCAGCGCGCTGTTGGTGACCGGGGTCTGCTTGCGCTCGAGGTAGTCCAGCGAGTCCTGCAGGGTGTGGTGCAACTGCGTGAGCGTCAGCGCCCGGCCGCGGGTGGTGAGCAGCAGCGCCGAGACCAGACCGGTGGCGTTGATCGGTGTCGCCCGCAGGATCCGCCAGGCCACCTCGATCGCCATCTTCTGCATGGCAAGGCGTTTCGCGGCCTCGTCCTCCGCGATCGGCCCGCCGGGCTCGCCGAGGTACTGCCGCATCGACACCGCCTCGGGGAAGCGGACGTAGATCTTCCCGTAATTGCGTTCACCCTGCGCCTTGATGAACTTGTACAACCACTCCGCACCCTCGGGTGTCTTCTCGCCACCGCGGGCGTAGTCCGCGTACTCGGCGGTCTCGTGCAGCTGGTCGAAGCTGATCGACACCGGCTGCAGCAGGATGTCCTCGCTGCGGCCGTCCAGGTAGGCGTCCGCCACGTAGGCGAGCAGACCGAGCTTGGGCGGCAGCATCTTTCCGGTCCGCGAGCGGGTGCCCTCGATCGACCAGCTGAGGTTGAAGCGCTTCTCCACGATGTAGCCGACGAACTGGCGCAGCACGTACTTGTACAGCGGATCGTCGAGCTTGCGCCGCAGGAAGATCACACCGGAGCGGCGCATCAGCGGGCCCATGAAACCGAAGGACAGGTTGATCCCGGCGAACGTGTGCGCCGGCGGAAGCTTGTTCTCCTGCATGGCCACCGGCACGATCACGCCGTCGAGGTAGGACCGGTGCGACCAGAGCAGCACCGCCGGGTGGTCCTCCAACGATCGCCGCATCGACTCGATCTCTCTTGCGTCGTAGTCGATTCGGGGGTCGAAGCCCCGGCTGAAGATGGCTCGGCCCAGGTTCGGGATCAGGTCGACGGAGAACCGGCTCCAGCCGGTGGCGAGCTCGTTGAGCATCTTCTCGGCCTGCTCGGGGCTGGCCCCCGGAATCTTCTCGAGGCCCTCGACGAAGCGGGAGGACGCCAGCAGTTCGTCGGTGATCAGATGCGGCGACTTGTATTCCGGCCCCAGCAACCGCAGTTCCATCCGCTCGACGGCCAGCGCCGCGCGGCGCAGGACGAAGCGGGCGAAGTCGCGCGGGCTGTCGCCGACCGTCTTCTCCTGCCACTGCTGACGAAGTTCGGAGACCTTGGCCGGCTCGCCGGCGACGATACGCGCGCGGGACGGATCCTTGCGGAGGATGCTGCGCTGCAGGAACTCCGGCGGCCGATAGGTGTCGCGCCCGGAGATCAGGCCGACGACCTTGACCCGGGTGGGCAGTCCGCCCGGCACCCAGAACACCCGCACCGGAACAACCAGGCGGTCCTCCCCGCTGCCGAGTTCCTCGACGAGTTGGGCCACCACCCCGGCCGGCGGATCCCCGGCGGGCAGTTGCAGCACCTCGACCTTGGTGTCGGGGTGGGCCCGGCGCTGTGCGTGCAGCCAGTCGTCGAGCAGTTGGAGTTCGGCCTTGGATGAGACCGACGCCAGCACCAGCGCGTCGTCGGTGGTGCTGAAGTCGGCGAGGTGGTCCGCGTTCACGACTGAGCCTTCGGGTTGACGGGCTGAGCCTTCTTGACGGCGGCTTTTCGGGCGGGCTGCTTCTTGGCCGCCACCTTCTTGACCGCCGCCTTCTTGGCCGGGGCCTTCTTCGTCGCCGCCTTCTTGGCCGGGGCCTTCTTGGCAGCCGCCTTCTTGGCGGGGACCGACTGCTTGGCCGGGCGACGCCGGTAGATGTCCGGTGTCGGCACCTTGTCCTCGGGCCAGTCCTTCAGCGTGTCCAGGTACAGCTGGCGAACTTCGGCGATCCGGTCGGACAGGTCGTCGATGGTCCAGTCCTCGACCGAAATCGGCGGGTAGACAACGACATCCACCTGCCCCGGGTTCATCGTCGAGGAGTCGCGCGGGGCGATCACCTCCGCGTTGCGGATCACGATCGGGACGATGGGGACGCCGGCCGACATCGCGAGCCGGAACGGCCCCTTCTTGAACGGCCCCACCGTCCGGGTGTCCAGTCGAGTCCCCTCCGGGGCGATCACCACCGAAAGCCCCTTCGCCGTGAGCTCCTCGACCTGCTGTAGGGATTCGATGGCGGCCTTCGGATCATCCCGGTCGATGAACACCGTGTCGACGAGCTTGCCCAGCGTGCCCACGACCGGATCGCTCGCCAGTTCCTTCTTGCCCACCCCGGTCCAGTTGTCCTTGACCAGTGCCGCGACGATCACGGGGTCGAAGTTGTTGCGGTGGTTGAAGATGAACACCGCCGGCCGCTTCGCGGTGAGGTTGTCGCGGCCGAGGACGTTGATGGAGACGCCGTTGGCGGCCAGCAACAACTGCGGGAAGGCGGTGGTGAAGAGGTTGACCCCGCGGCGCCTGCTGCGGGTCAGCAGGCCCCAACTGATGGCCCCAGTAGCGGCGGGCACCAGCGCGCCGATGCCGAGCAGGGTGCGCACCTGTCCCATCACGCCGCCGCTGCCGCGGCTGTTGAACTGCAGGATCGGCCAGCCGCGCCGTCGCGCGACCGAGGCCATCTTGCCCTCCGGGTTGGTCGGACGGGGGTTGCCGACCAGGTACATCAGCGCGACGTCCTCGTCACCGTCGGCGTAGAAGTAGCTGTCCCGCAGGTCGATGTCGTTCTCGGCGGCGAACTTCTGTACCGCATTGGCCTTGCCCGGCCCCCACAGGATCGGCTTGATCACCTTGCCGGTGAGCACGTCGTCGTCGTCGACCTCGAACCTGTTGGTCAGGGTGTTCTCGATGCCGAGGAACTTGGCGACCGGGTCGACCTGGATCGTCAGCGCCGACGAACTGAGGACCACGGTGTGGCCGCGTTCCATGTGGGCGTGCACCAGTTCCCGCATCTCGGGGTAGATCCGCTTCTCGATCTTCTGAACGAACAGCCGCTCCCCGATCTCCTGGATGTCGCTGAGCGCGCGGCCGCGCAGCGCCTCGGAGGCCTTGGTGATCAGCGACTCGAACTCCAGCCGGCCGAGCTTGTGGTCGAGACCCGCGGCGATCATCGTGATGAGCTCGCCGATCCCCATGTCCCGGCTGCGGAACCGTTCGCGGGTGAGGATGACGGCGGTGAAGCCGGCCACCAGCGTGCCGTCCAGGTCGAAGAACGCACCGATCCTCGGCCCCGGCGGGCTGGCCATCACCTCGGCGACCGAGCCGGGCAGACGCATCTCGCGGGATCGCCCGGAGCTGCCGTTGTTCTCGCTCATGAGTAGGACACCGATCCGTTCCTGGGTTGCGCGGAGTCGTCTTTGACGTCGGGGAACGACGAGGGCACCACCCGCGGCGGTGGGTCTCCGGCCAACGCCAGCACCTCGTCGAAGCCGCGGCGCAGGCACTCGGCGAACAGGTCCTCGTGCGCGATCGCGGCCCGGTCGTAGCGGGCGGTGATGGTGGCGAACCCGCCGCGCGAGACCAGCACCACCATCATCGCCACGCCCGGCAGCGGCCCGAGGCCGTACTGGCGCAGCACCTTGGCACCGGCGATGTAGGTGTCCCCGGAATACACCGGCACATTGCTGGCCTGCACGTCGGAGGCGATCACCGATCCGCTCATCGCCTCGACCACCGCGTCGGGCAGCAGGCCGAGGACCGGCGCGACGGCGCCGATCATGTCGATGGCCGCCTCTTCGCGGCGCGAGGTCATCTGCTTGCGGATCTTCTGGATCCGCACCGCGGGGTCGGCCACCCCGATCGGCGCCGCGAGGTTCACCCCGGCGAACCGGTTGCCGCCGGCGGGGTCGGCCTCGGCGCGCAGGCTCACCGGAACCGCCATCGGCAGCGAGTTGAGCGGGACGCCGAGCGCCTCGTGGTACAGCCGCAACGCCCCGCACAGGCCGGCCAGGTAGGCGTCGTTGATGGACCCGCCCGCGGCGTGGGCCGCCGCACGCAGTTCGCCGAGCCGCATCTCGATGGCCTCGGTTCGCGACGACAGGCTGCGCCGGCGCAGCAGCGGGGACGGGTCGGCGGCGCGGCCCATCACCCGGCGTCCGGAGCGGGCGTAGTCGACGGCGTCCCAGACCGCGGTTCCCGGGCTGCGGACCACCCGGCCGATCAGCGACAGCCCGCCGGCGACCGCGCCGACC
>ERZ724515.263-NODE-263-length-19436-cov-5.436716_pt1 | contig 19436 bp, 22 predicted proteins | sample MGYA00376048_ERZ724515 | MGnify/ENA primary metagenome ERZ724515 (study PRJEB28724, sample SAMN07190885) | wastewater metagenome | isolation source: influent of sewage treatment plant in Hong Hong | place: Hong Kong | collected 2016-03-17 ... | reverse complement strand
TCGCCCCGCAGGAACGTCGTGGCGTTCGCTGCACCGGTGCCGAGCCGGGCCGTGGAGACGGTCCCCGACGTGATGTCCGCACCGGAGTGGGAGTGCGACGCCGCAGCCTTGCCGTCGAGCGCCGTCTGTTGTGCGGTCGACACCGGCTTGTTCGCATCCGACGTGTTGTCGACGTTGCCGAGCCCGAGGTTCGTCCGGGCCGTCGCAGCGTTCGTCACGCCCGACAGGTCATCGACCAGACCCGCGGCGGTTCCCGCCGGATCCGCTCCGACGTCGCCGGCGTCGAGCACGACGACACCGGTCTGCCCGTTCACCGAGTCGACCGCACCACCGCCGCCAGGAGCACCCGGGGCCATCGTCACCGGCGCGACGACGATCTCGTCGCCGCCGAACTCGACCGTCCACACCGTCTGCGGGAACTCGACCGTCAACGCCGCCATCAGATCGACCCCCCAACCTCACGGACAGCGGTCTGCGGAGCGACCGGCAGCGGCCCGCCCACGATCGTGCGTGCCACATCCATGTCGTCCGGCGGGATGATCTCCATCTCCCAGTCGCCGACCTGCTCCACCACGTCTCTCGTGTCCTCACGGTCGGCGCGGATCTCGTGGTAGCCGGCCCACCGGCCACCGACGATCGGGCCCGACACCTCCAGCGGCACGACCTCGGCCGCGTCCGACGCCCGCTTCACACGCGCCTGGACGATCACGGCGCAGGACGCGGTGACGTCGTCGCCGTTGTCGTCCAGCACCCGGAACGGCCGGAACCAGTCGTCGCCCTGCGTCACCTTCCAACGCACCTCGACCCGCTGATCGTTCAACTCGTCGGCCACGTGCTCCTCCTCATGTCCCGAGCGGTGCCACACCAGCGGTGACCCGACTCAGCGCCGCATAGATCGTCACACCCGGATGCCCGCCATCGGACACAGGCGTCGCCGTATACGTCATCGTCGGCGACCACCCGATCCCCGCCGCCACCGACGTCCGAGTCGCAGCCGCACCCAAGGTCAAGGTGAACGACGACGAACCCACCGTCACCGTCGCCTGCGTCGACCCGCTCCCGGTGCCGTCCGACTCCATCACGAACTCAGTCACCCACCCCACCGACAACGGACGACCAACCTTCGCTTCCGTGCCGATCGTCGCCCCCGCCGGAGCCGACACCAACACATCGAGACCGCCCACCGAGGAGATCGACTGCGCCGGAGCAACCACCGGCGCCGACGCAGCTGCGGCCATGCCACCCAAGGCGCCCGACGCCGAACCACGGCGCATCGCACGCTCCAGCATCGTGCGTCGATCCTCCACCAGCGACCCGACAGCGATCGTCACCACAGCCTCACCGTCATCATCGGCAGTGACCGTGACCGCCGACACCGGCATCGCCGTCGTTGTGTCGATGTCCGTGAGCGGGACATCGATCACATCGTGTGGCGCAGGAACGGGCGACGGATCCAACACCGCGAACGTCGCAGACCTCCCATCGGCAAGCGCCAACAACCCATCAGCGATGGACTGCGCGGTGCCGAGGTCGGTGATGTGGCCGATGTCGAGTGTCCCCCAACGGGACCCAGCCCCACGATTGAACCTGCCGCGCGCCCACCGCACGACCAGCGCATCGAACTCGGGCCGAGGGATGTCCCATTCCAGGTCGGTGACGTTCACCGAACCCGGATCCGCCAAGCCAGCCGTCGAGTACCCGGCGACGAGCTCCAACGTCGACGCCACCCCTGCCGTCCCCTTCACGAACGGACGCAACGTCCGACCTTCGGCGTCGACCACCACGTCGATGAACTGCTCGCACAACTGCGACACGACATCCCACGGCGAGTCCGACCCCAGCCGATACACCATCGGACCCGTCGCCGGGAACGTCGCACCAGAATCGTCGGTCGTCTCGGTGCCAGTCACGGTCCAGCCGTCCAGCAGGTCGTTGCCGATCATCACCTGGCGGATCTGACGTCCGATCGGCACCTGCGGATCCGACGACGGATACTCGAGGATCTCCGTGTCGTCGTCGCTGCGAGCGACGACGGTCCCGTTCGCGGCGCGCAGCGACCACAGGAGCCCGGTCGGGTTCCCGCCGGGGTCGCCGTCGTCCGCAGCGTTCACCAGCTCGAACGCGAACAGGATCCAGCCCGAAGCAGTCACCTCGAACTCGTAGCGTTGCGTCCGCTGCCAGATGCCGGAACCGACCTTCACGCCGTTGACGTACGCGGTCACAGTGTTGTCCCCGGCGTAATCGAGGATGTGACCACCCACACCAATCGGCACCCACCGACGAAACAGATTCCGACCCGACGGCGCATTGTCGTCGTCGCCGGTCGATGGACCGATCCACAACGCCGCAGGGTCTGCCCACTCGGCGGGGAGGCCGGTGTAGAACGTCGAGCCCCATCCCTGCACCGCGATGATGTTCGCCGCCGTCCAACCGTCGCCCGTCGGGTCGTAGTCCGGCCCCTGCCACGCCATCACCCGGTCGTCGAGCACCGGCACCGTCTGCGCCATGTTCGACAGCGTCGGCGTCTCGTGCAGTCGACCATCAGCCCACTCGCCAGCCAGGCCACGACCAGACCACTTCACCGCCTCGACCAGCTCGTCGCCGACCGACACCATCTGAACCTCGGCCCGTTCCGCGATCCACGCCATCCGTGCGGTCCCATCGAGACGACCGAGGATCACGTCGCCCATCGACACCTCACCGCTGTCGTCGTTGAGCTCCAAGAGTGATCCGACGCCAATGCCGTTGCGTTGCTCCTGCCAGGACACGCCGAACGCGCCTGCGATCTCTGCGCCCGACGTGTTCGCCGCGTTGCGCAAGTCCGCAGTGACCTCAGCCGCCAACTACCCGCTCCCAGCCGTGATCGCCAGCTCACCGCGAAGGATGCACAGACTGAACGTCACGACCTGCGCCCCGATCCCCGGGTCTGCTCGCAGATCATCGACCTGCACTGGGCCGTCGTGAGTGGTGCCGGCGACAGCAGTCGTGACCGAACACGTCACGCATCCCTCGGCGTCGCCTGGGTCGTCGAGGATCGCAGTACGCAGGAACAGGATGTGTGACTGCACGGCCGCAACCGTCGCCAGGTGGACGGCCGTGTTCACGGGGTCGCCGTCGGCGTCCCAGCGGCCATCGAGGAAGACCTCCAGGGTCACGTCCCGCGGATCCTTGAAACCGCGAGACCCCTTCTGGCCGTCGACACCGGGACGCGTGCGATTCTTCCGGCGGCGCTTCGCCCCATCGGTCAGCACCCAGCTGTTCAACGTGAGACGACCGGGAGCGTCCAACTCGACGCCGTTCAGGGTGACGAGCCCCCACTCAGGCTGCGGCAGGCCGCTCACGGTCGACCACCTGACCGCATCGCCCGGTCACGTTCCCGTGCCGTGATCGCCACCCCCGAGGTCGCCGTCACGTCGATCACCGGCGGCTGCTGCGGACGTGTCGCCACCGCCGCCATCGCATCGGCAAGAGCGGCGAACTCGGACCGCAACGCCACCAACTGCGCCAGCACCGGATCCAAGGTGAGCGAGGTCGGCGGCTGATCGAGGATCTTGCGCGACGACGCAGCGTCGGCGACGTATCCGTCCCCGCCGAACGTGACGATCTCGGGCCCGTTCTCACCGACCAGGTACGGCATCCCCGCAGTGACCGGACCACCCATCGCGCGCTTCCCACCGAAGGCGGCGTTGGCGAACGCAGCGCCGAACCAGTTCTCGACCATCTGCCGCTGACGGACCGTCACCTCGACCGTCGCCTGACGATCCCGCGCCACCTGGTTCAACGCACGTTCCGCCTCGGCGTAGCGGCCCTGGTCGATCAGCGTCTGCACCAGCGTCCGCACCGGCTCCGACATCTGGTCCTTCATGGCGTCGAACTGCGCCTGCAGGTCCGTCAGGTTGTTCTTCGCGTCAGTCGTCTGAGCGATGACCGTCGTTTCGATCTGGTCCGGGGTGAGCCCGTACAACTCGAGGAGCTTCCCGTACTCCTCGGCGGTCAACTGACCTTGATCGCGCATGCTGGCGAGCACCGCGACGATCCCGTTCAGCGTCGCCGTGGACGTCTTGCCGGTGACGTCCATCTTGGCTTGCGCCTCGGCGAGCGCCTGACCCTGCTCGATCATCTTCTGCAGCGCATCGGCGTTGCGGCGACCCGCCTCGGTGTTGGCGTCGATACCAGCGCCGTTCTTGGCGATGGACTCGATGACGGACTGCTGCGAGTCGAGGTAGCGGCGCTGAGCCTCGTCGACATCCTTGGCGGATCCGGCGATCTCACCGAACTCGTTCGCCAAGTTGCGCAGCTCGCCGATGGCACGGGCCGTCTGGTCGGCGAGGTTGCCGTTGGCGTCGGCCACCGTGCCGACGGCGACGCCCGCAGCGGCTGCCACCTCGGGGAACTGGGCGGCGAGACGGGCGAGGGCGTCACGCTGAGCGTCGAGCCCTGCGGTCGTGTCGCTGGCCGTCGCGATGTCCCTCATGACGTCGGCGGTGCGCTGAGCAGCAGGGATCCCCTTCTCCATCTGCTCGGCGTTGAACGCGATGGAGTCAGCCGTGCCCTGCGCCTCGATGTCGAGGTCGGTCATGGCGTCGATGATGGCGTCGAACTCGCCGGCGGTGATGACCCCGGCGTCGTTCAAGTCCAACATGTTCTTGATGACCGGACGCACCGAAGCGGGGACCTTGTCGAGGCTGTCGCGGAACCGGTCCAGCGACTCCTGATTGGAGCCTCCCCATGTGAACTCGTGCATGACCTGGCGGGCCTTGTCCATGTCGCCGACCGCAGCGTTCACCACCTGCGACACGCCCTCGATCGTCATGCCCGACTTCGAGAACGCATCGTCGAAGCCCTTGCGGGTCTCCAAGATGTTGCGCAGAGCGTTCGCCAGCGTCGGGCCGACAGCCTTGCCCTGCTCGACGATCGACTCCGTCAGCTGCTTCGTCTCGTCATCGACTCGCTGCACGTTGCGCGACCACGCCTCATAGATCCCGACTCCCGCCGTGATTGCTGCGGTGGCGCCGATCATGGCGATGTTGAACCCGCCTAGACCGGACACGAGCCCGCGCAACTCGCCGCCGCTCGACCTCGCCACGCCCCGAAGCGCCTCGAACTGCGACACGCCCTGCGTGGCGGCGATCCCAGCGATGGCCTCGCGGAACTCGCCGACACCCCGAACGGCTGCACCGATGCCGTCAGCGAACCCCCTGATGGAGTCGCCGAAGCGGACAGCTACGAAGGCGCCGATGGCAGGAACGGCGAGCCACAGGTTGTCGGCCAGCAGGCCGACGGCATCAGCGGCGATCCCGATCCCAGTGCCGAGCACATCGAAGATGGGTGGCAGGACCCCACCGGCGATGTCGGCCAACTTCGGCAGCACCGCCTCTACCAGTTCACCGAGCGCCTCGAGGAGTTCCCCGATCGGTGGGCCGAGGTCGTCCATTGCCTCGCCCAACACCGGACCGAGCGTGTCAGCAGCATCGATCACCGCGGAGCCGACATCTTCCAGCGCCGAGGCGAGCCCGCGGGACAGGTTGTCGGTCAAGCGGGATGCCGCCGCCAGGAGTTGCGATCCTGTGCCGGTGGCGAACTTCGCCGCCTCACGACCAAGGTTCACCAACGCCTCGCGACCCTCGTCGGAACCGAGGACCAGGCCGCCGAGTACGCCGGTGATCGGCGAGATGACCGGGACGATCCCGCCGAGCGGGCCGAGGACCGATCGGGCACCGAGCCCGGCGATCGACAGCCCCACACCCGCGATCACGCCCTGCAGACCGCTCGCCGCATCCGAGATCGTCTCGAACGCCGCCGACACACGGCCGAACACCCGGTCAACATCCGCCGGCTGAATGCTGTCGAGGATCGCCGACAACTGGTCCGCCACGCCACCGAGCCCTCCGCCGAGCCCATCGGTCAGCTTGCTGACGTTGCGGCCGATCGCGTCCCATGCCGGGGTCGAGGCGAAGTCGTTGAACACGTTGACGACATCAGTCCCGGCCTGCACCAGCGACCGCAGCGACGAATCGCCGAGGTCGCCGAGGTTGATGAGGGACGTCTCGACCGACCCCTTGAACGCTTCAACGTCACCCTTGAGGTTGTCGGTCTGCGCCGATGCCATCCGCTGAGCGGCACCCATGTCGTTGACCGCGGCTGTGTACTCATCGACCGCTGCAGCGCCACCCTCCATGAGGATCGACGCCGCACGCACAGCATCGGAGCCGAACAGCGTTGTCAGCGCCTGCTGGCGCTGCGCATCGCTCAGCCCGCCGAGACTCGTCTGCAGTTGGCGGGCCACCTCGGCGATGCCGACGAACTGCCCCTGCGCGTCGAAGAAGTCGAGGCCCAGCCGCGCCATCGCATCAGCGGCCTCGTCGGACTGCGGCACCAGACGCTGCAGCATCGTCTTGAGCGAAGTCCCCGCGTCGGAGCCGACCAGGGCGCTGTCGGCGAACATCGACAGGACGCCGACCGTCTCCTCCATCGACAGCCCGGTCTGCTTGGCGACCAGGCCACCCTGGCGGAGAGCGTCACCGAGCTGGCCGACATCAGCGGCCGACTTGTTCGCACCCGCGGCCAACACGTCGGCGATGTGTGCCACCTGATCGCCGCCGAGACCGAACACGTTCATCGCCTGCGCCGAGATCGTCGCAGCATCGGCCAGGTCGAGCTGGCCGGCGGCGGCAAGGCTGAGCGATCCGGTGAGAGCACCGCCGAGCACATCGGAGACGGAGACGCCCGCCTTGACGAGCTCGGCCTGGGCGTCAGCGGCCTGCGACGCCGAATAGACGGTGTCAGCACCCGCCTTCAACGCTGCGTTACGCAGCGACTCCATCTCTGCAGCCGAGGCGTTCGCCACCGCCCCGACGCCGGACATCGCAGCGTTGAAGTCGCTCGACGTCTTGACCGCCGCGATGCCGACGACGCCGAGCGCTGTGGCAGCCACGGCCGACGAGCGGGCGATGTCGCCCATCACCGTCTTCACGCCCGATGCCGCCACCCCGGCCATACCGGCCGACGCCTTCTTTGCACCCTCGGCGACATCGGTGGCGAACTGCGACATGTCGCCCCGAACATCGACCCACACGGTCCCGGCCTGCGCCATCAGTCACCCCTTCCCGAAGAACGACAAGCGCTCCTCCGGTGTGCTGTTGCGGAGCGACTCGGGCTCCGACGCTGACGGGACTGCCGACGCCGCGAACGGTGTCGGCATGGACTCGGCGAAGGTCAAGAACGCGGCCAACATGGCCGGCTCACGATCACCGAGTGCGACCAGACCGTGCAGCGGCTGCCCGGTGCGGACAGCCGCTGCGATCAGTCGGTGGGTTGCTGATCCGGGGCCGACGAAGGGTCCACGTCGTCACGCCCCACCTGGAGGTCGTCGATCGACTCCAGCCACTTGTCGAGGGACCTGCCCTCGTCGCGGCGCAGCTGCATGTAGCGCCACGCCCCATAGAACGCCCACTCGGAGCTGAGCGTGACGATCTCCGACCACGGCTTGCCGTGCTCCTGTTCCTGCTCGCGGATCACGGTCGGCAGGAGAGGGACGTCCTCGACGTCCCCTCCTGCCGTCGTGAAGCGGATGCGGATGCTCACGCGCTCATCCCGACCCAGTTGGTCAGCGCGTACCAGTTGCGGACACCGCCGCCGGCGACCAGGCAGTCGAGGGTGATGGGCAGGTCCGCCGATCCGGTGCGGATGAAGTTCGACTCCGGGCTGTTGGACACCATCGCCCGACGCAGCACGAACCGCCAGATCTGGTCGCCGTCGAACAGGTCGAGCACCGCCGAGAACTCGTTGATGTCCTCCGGTGCCGGCGGCTCGTACTTCCACACTCCCGACGCCGGCGACGTGATGGTGCCGCCACCGAACGAGGTGGTGACCGTCTCCCGGTTCCACTCACGCAGGTTGAACGTCGCCTGCGCGAGCTCATCGGTGACCAGGGTGCGCACGTTGCCACGCTCCTGGTGCACCTGGATGCCCTCGGTGGTCCGAGTCGTCGTGAACTTCGACCCGTCCGGCGACGTGTAGCCGAGGTCCTTGAACGCCGCGTTGAGGTTCAGCGTCGACGGATCCGTCGGAAGGGCGGTCGGCAGGGTGGTGCCGAGGGGTGCCGTCGAGATCCGGAGGTTTCCGGCGACGAGGATGTTACTGGGGTCCTGTGCCATGACGGCACCTCCTTGCGCCTGATGGCGCGACAAGGACCCGCGCTACGGCGGGTCGAGGTTGGGTTTCGTCCCGCGTGGCGGGCCGACAGGTTCGGTCAGATGTGCGTCGTGAGACGCAGCGATGACCGATGGCGAGCGACGGTCTCGGCGGTGTCGTCCCATCCCTCATGGATCGGGCCGACCACCGCACTGGTGACGGTCACAGTCGCCGTGTTCACGGTGTGGGTCCCGACGAGTCGAGCCGCCACGACCGCAGCCAGGGTCGACATGACCCGCTCAGCGGTCGCCTCGTCGTCGGCGAACACATCGAGCTGGAACAGGGGATCGTGCAGGTACCCGCCGGTCTCCTCGATGGGACCGCCGGCCGTTCTCGCGACCCGCACTGCCGGCCACACCTTCGCCGCTGGGAGCTTGCTGTAGACACGGGTCGATACGAGCGCCGCCAACTCCGGCTGCGCTCGCAACCATCCACACAGCCACGCCTTCCAGTTCGAGGCGGTGAGCACCGGCAGCGTCATCTCTCCTCGAACCTCCCCGCGGCATCGGCGGCACGACGGATCGGCGCCTGCGGCGCGTTGTTGATTGACCCGAACTCGATGATGTGCGCGGCGACGTCGTGTGCATCGACGCCGACACCTCGGTCGTCGTCGAACGTCTGGACCTCTTCGGCGTAGTGCCCGGTGTCCGGGTTCACGTTGTGGCGTGCGTCGATCGCCATGTGCTCGGCGACCTTGAGTCGATCGTCGTGCGTGGCGTGCTCGAGGACGACGTCAAGGTTCGCTGCGGGCACGAAGCGGCTCACGTCACCCTCCGCACCGTGGCCTGCACGTGGGAGAACTGCTGAGCCCGCGGGTTCCACTTGCGCTCCGGCGGCCCGATCAGTTCGTACTCGTCGTTCTGGTCGTCGATGAAGCGGTCCCAGCCGGTGACGGCGGTCCCTGACGGCAGATAGAGGCTCCATGCCCCGATCTGCCAGTTGTCGGGGTCGCCGGCCTCGTCGCGACGCTGCTGCTGCAGCTCGTAGCGCACCGTGGTCTCCACCTCGGTCGGTTCGACGTTGCCGTACACGTCCGTCGCGTCGCCGTCGGCGACCGTGACGATCTTGCCGAGGCGGGTCATCAGGTGCTCGGGCGTCCTCACGGTCCGATGCCGATCGTCCGGACCCGCTGGGTGTACCGGTCAAGGACTGCCCGTTCCGGCAGCAATAGGCCGAGCGCACCGGATGAGGCCGCGGCACCGGCCGAGTAGCTCCAGTCGCCGAGCTGTTCGCGTGCGGCGCCCGTGTCCTGTGGGGCGGTCCCGTAGGCCCTGCCCGCGACCTGGCAGACGACGGCGACAATATCGTCGGGGATGGCGTCGAACCCGTGGTCGTAGGTGACGTTGACGGTGTGGATCGGGCTCGCCCACGGCTCGAAGCTGAACGAGTCGAGGTTCACCGTGACGTGCACGGTGTCGATGCCGTCGAAGGTGAACAGGAGCTGGTTGTCGTTCAGGTCCGTGACGGCGTCGACGTCGTGAACGGGGAGCTGCCCGAGCCGAACCTTCCAGTCCGACGGCACCCGCACTTGGACGGTGGTCGTTGCCCGCACGAACTGCTGGCCCGTGTACGAGATGACGGCGGCGGACGCATCGGCGAGCAGCGCGAGTGCGCGCTCGCTCTCGACGGTGATGCCCATGCGGCGAGTGAGATCATCCGGGGTGGCGAGCCTCGTCGTCATCGTTCACCTCCTGCGAGCAGTCGAGAGTTGGCCTGCTGATCAGGGTTCGTCGGGTCGCCGGCGTGCGGGTGCCACAGGTGGACCGCGGGCCCGTCGACACGGAGCACCGGGCCGAGCGCTGCGCCGGCCGCGTCGGCGAACGCGAAGTCCTCACAGCCCCAGTCGACGTACCGCTCGTCCATGCCGCCAGCCGCCCACCAGCACTCCGGCGTGATGGCGAGCACACCACCGACCGAGAAGTCAACGAGCTCGTCAACTGGATCGAGGGTGAACGGGTCCGAACCTGCGAACGCTTCGACCGTGCGCGCCTTCGACAGCGGCCGGTACCGGTTGAACCCGATGACCAGCCGGTCCGACGACAGGGCGAGCTCGGCCGCCTCGAGGTACGCAGCGGCGGGCAGGACCATGTCGGCGTCGTGGAGGATGACGACGTCGGCGTCAGCGCAGCGGACGGCGAGGTTGCGGGACCCTGCCCGGGAGAAGATGTCGGCGCCGTTGTCGTACGGGACCGGGTCCAGGCCGGCGCCGCGCAGGTGGATCTGGACGTACGCGAACGCCTGCTCGCGCCACGGGTCACCGGCACGCCACGGGATCCCGACGTGCACCCTCACAGCCGGTCCAGCCACGAGATGAACGACTCGAACCCTGCCCGGTAGGACTGCTGCGGCCCGGGCCCGTACAGGGCGTCGTAGCGGGCGTTCGAGCAGTCCCGAGCGAGCACCCCGGTCGGCTCCGCCGGGTTCGTCACGATGTCGGCGTCAGCCCCGACGATGTCCAGGCAGAGCTCGGCGATCTCCCGGCACGTGACCGGGCCCGCGGCCCCCACGTTCACCGGGCCGTCGTAGCGGCCTGCGGTCGCGATCGTGATGATCCGATCGACCGCGTCGTCCACGTGCAGGTACGACCGCAGCTGCGACCCGTCGCCCCACAGCTCGAGCGTGCCGGACGACCGTGCGGCGAGCGCCTTCGTCGCCACCGCGGCGGGGAACTTCATGCGCCGTCCCTCGTGCTCCTGCAGCGGCCCGAACACCGTGTGCAGGACACCGACCCGGGCGCCGGGCACCTTGCCCATGATCCGCAGCCCGTGGAGCTTCTCCGCCCCGTACAGGGCGTCGGGCGTGCCGTGACCGATCAGGTCCTCGGAGAGCGCCGGCGCTTCCCCCGGGGTCTGCTGCAGCTCGACCGGGTACGCGCACGCCGACGACGCGTAGAACGTGGTCGGCGTCTCGTGCACCTCGACGGCCTGGGCGACGTTGAGGGTGATCTGACCGTTGACGAGCGAGGCGCCCAGATCGGCGTTGCTGTGGAAGTAGCCGACGCCGCCCATGTCGGCCGCCAGATGGAACACGAGCTCGGCGCCGACGATCGCGCGGACCGTCTCGGCGAGCGACGTCAGGTCCGCGCGGCGGCACATCACGTCAGGCCGACGCCACGACGGAAACACGGTGTCGACCGCGGTCACGTGCGCGCCGAGCGCGAGCAACCTGTTGCACAGGTTCGATCCGATGAAGCCACCGCCGCCGAGCACGACGACATGCCGGCCGGTTACCTGCTGATCAAGAACCACAGGTCCCTCCGGGAGTCGTAGAGCTCCGAGTCGGTGTCGATCGCCCGCATCGTCTTGCGGGCCGTCGCGTCGACCTCACCCTTCGGTGACCAGGCGTTCAGGTGCTCGACCACGGAGTCGAAGCACGGACGGAACCTGGCTCGCATCTTGGCGGTGCCGATGAACTCGGTGTCGGTGTACTGGTGGTCGTACCCGTCGAACAGGAACGAGCCGGGGCCCTGGTCGACGACGCCGCCGACGTCATCGAGGTAGCGGCGGTCCACCAGGTAGTGGGTGGCGTGCAGTCCCGCGGTCACGTACGGGTTGAGCAGGTCGTTCGTGCCGACCACCTGCACCCAGCCGTCCATGACGGCCAGCGCCGCGATGTCCCACCCGGGATGGAAGTTCAGGTCGTCGGCGCCGGCGAACACGTACTCGGCCGGAGTGGCCCGGTACGCCGTCGTGATCGCCCCCGAGTAGTTGGGTCGGCCCTCGTTCACGACGACGTCGACGTCGAGCTCCGCGGCGGCTGCGATCGACTCGACGTCCTCGGCCTCGACCGCGAACACGACACGGTGATCGGTCTCGGTGTTCTCGGTGATGTTGGCCGCCACCCGGGCGAGACGATCGGCCCTCCCGAAGGTGGGCACCAGGACGGCGATCACGCACAGGCCTCCACGTAGTCGGCGAACCGGTCGAGGTCCGTAGCGGTGTCCAGTTCGGCGGCCCTGGCGAGCGCCGCAGCGGACCGGCGGGCGTACTCGTCGGGGTCGTCCAGGCGTCGGATAGCGCCGACCCAGCCGGCGAGGTCGTTCCGGTCGACGAAGATGCCGGCGTCGCCGAGCGACTCGACCAGGCCAGGTGTCGGGTGTGCGATGACGGGGATCCCGGAGCACATAGCTTCGACGCCGGTCCGACCCCACGTCTCGGCGATCGACGGCATGAGGAGCACCCGGGTCCGGCTGTAGACGTCTGCTGCCATGTCGGTGGTTGTCGGGACCATCTCGACATTCGGGTCGGCCGGTATGCGTTGGCGGCCGTAGCCGCCGCGCACGCCGAGGAACTTCCGTTCCGGCATGGCTGCGACGATCTGGCGAAACAGGTCGCCACCCTTCTCTCGCGAGAGGTTGATGAGCGTGACGTGGTCGCCGGCGGTGGTCCGGTAGATGGCGGGGTCGACGTGCGGGCGGACCACGATGCCGTTACGGCCAGCCCGGGATGACTCGCTGTTCCACACGACCGGCCCCTCGCTGTCGTCCACCTGGTCCGGGGTTCCGTGCACCATCAGGACGTGCGGGATGTCACGCTTGATGCAGAGCTGTCGGACGCCGGAGGTGGTGTCGCCGTGGTGTGAGACGACGGCGTCGTAGCCGGCGACTGAGCGGTCCCATCGGCCGAGCACCCGCACGTCACCGTGCGTGTAGTCCGCTGGGGCGAACACGGTGCGGACGTGAACTTCATGGCCCCGTTCGGCGAGGCGTTGAAGGCACTCGTGGGTGGAGAGCCACGCCCCAACCCGCGAGAACGGCGGGTACAACGGGGTCACACCCAGAACCTTCATGTCGCGAACGGCCAGGTCGCACCCTTGGCCGAGTTGCACGACACGCACGCTGGCCTGAGGTTGCAGAGCATGTGTGCTCCGCCTCTGGCCAGCGGCTTGACGTGATCGACGGACTCTGCCGGTTCGCCGCACATCCAACAGCTGTGGCCGAAGTAGGCGAGCCTCGCGGCCAGCTCCTCCGGACTGAACTCAATGACAGCGGCGCCGCGCATGCGGGCTCGCCGGTTCACGTGCCAGGCGGCCACCTTCTCCGGGTTGGCGGCCTTCCACGCACGCAGGTACTCGCGGAGATACTCGGTGTTCGCCTGTCGGAAGCGCCGGTTGGCTTCACGGACTCGGTCGGGGTGGCGGAGGCGGTACTCGCGCTTGTGTCGGCGCGTCGCCTCGTTGTGGCCTTGGCGCCACCGCCTCGCCAGCGGCGCCTTGTGCGCTCGGTTGGCTGCCACGCATGCATCGCATGGCGGCTCGCCAGCGCGGTAGTGCCGGCCCCATCCGGTCACCGACCCCGTCGCCGGGGACCCCTTGCGGGGCCCCCGGACGATCGGAGCAGCGCACGCCAGCTCGATCACGACGAGGTGATCGGGCTGTTGTTGGTGTTCGTCAGCTCGACGAACGCCGCGGTGTCGTTGACGAGCCACCCGTACTCCGCCTCGGCCAGGACCGCGACGAGGTTGTGCTCGAACAGCGAGACGAGGCTGCCGTTGATCGTCACCGAGGCCTCGGTGGAGATCCGGTAGCTGATGCCGCCGACGACACCCCACGCCGTCTGACCCCAGTCGCCGCCGAAGCCGACGGTGGTGGTCAGGTCGGGGGTGGCGACACCCTCACCGAAGAAGCCGCGGCGGCCGAGGAGCCGACCGGAGGTGAAGAGGTCGCTCTCCTGCTCGGAGGCGAGGTCGGCCCAGATGGGGCGACCGGCCGTGTCGACGGCGCCACGGATGGCGGGCTCGACGACGTCGTCGAGCGCCCAGCCGGTGACCCGGTAGCGCCGACCGGAGGCGTCCTTGCCGCTGACGACCTTGCCGAGCGCCGCGTTCAGGTCGCCGTAGACGCCGCCGGCGTTCTGGGCGGTCGCGCCGATCTCCTGGGTCTTCGTCGTCTGGGCGACGTAGGTGGAGAACGGGCCGGCGCCGGCGGAGCCGTCGGGACCGACGTCGTGCAGCGCGGCGAGGTCGAACGCGACGGCGAACGTCTCGGCGAAGCTGCCATGCATCCGGGTGACGAACTGGGCGGGGTTGAGGCGGGCGACCTCGGCGGAGACCACGAAGATCGACGCGAGCTTCTTCGGCTCGATCGTCTTCGGGGTGATGCTGCCGGCGGAGGCCGGCTTCTGCTCACCCTCACCGACCCACGCCGCGGTGGGGCGGGTCGAGATGACGGGGATCTTCACCCCGGACGGGCCGAGGGGAACCTGCGGAGAGAGCTGCTGCACCACGGAGGTGCGGGCGGCCCGCTCGAAGATGGGAGCGGCCTCGGCGGGCGTGATGAACCCGGAGAGGTCGCTGGTCTTGGTGGGGGCGGTGATCGCCATGGTGTCCTCCTGTGGACGGATCTAGGGGGTGAGGCGGTCAGCGGATGCCGAGCGCCTGTTCCAGGTCCTTCTGCAGCTGCGAGCTGTTCAGGCCCGGTGCCTGCTGGCCGCCACCGCGGGCGCCCTGGCCGAGGTCCGGCGGTGAAGCCGGCTCCCGTTCGGGTGCGATCCGATCCACGAACGCCGCCACGGCGTCACGGTCCGGTGTGCCATCCTCACCGACGAACTTGGCGAGGTTGATCCCGTCGATCACTTCGTCGACATCCAGGCCACGACCGGCGGCCGCGACTCGGAAGGCATCGGCGACACGTTCGGCCCCGAGCTCGCCGAGCACTTCACTGCGAGCAGCTTCTCGAGCCTCACGCACAGCACGTTCCTGATCGGACTCGTACTGCTTGCGGAGACCCTCGAGCTCCTTCGCAGCTCCAGCGTTCGTCTTCGCTCGCTCCTCCCACTTCCGAGCCTTCTGCAGCTCGGAACGGAGGCGGGCAACCTCGGCGACCGGATCGTCGTCGCCCTGTGCAGGGGTCGGAACGTCGGATGCGTCGGCGGGATCGTTCGGCGTCGGCTCCTGTGCAGGATCCGGCTGGGTGTTACTCACGGTGGGTTCCTCCCGTGCGGGTGGTTGGTTGTGCCCCGTGCGGGGCGGGATCTCAGACCCGGATGCCGGGAACGTCCTCGGCGACAGTTGCCAGGTGACGTGCGTTGATCACCTGGCCGGGGTCGGTGTCGCCGTAGATCGGCACGACGATGCAGTCGCAGTGGTCGTGGCCGAACGAGGCCGAGTCGTTCGAGCGGTACCGCTGCGATGCGACGGTGGAGCAGAACGTGCAGCTGTTGCCGGTGAGCACTCGGCGCCAACCGACGACGCCGGTGCCAGAAGTGAGGTTCGCGACCTCGCGGGACGTGCCGGTGACGAGGTCGGCGGCCATGGACTCGGCTCGCCGGCCGCCGGCGGCGAGTGCCTCGGTCCACTCGTTGCCTTCTCGGAGGGCGTGCCAGTACGCGTGGAACGGTGCGTCGGTCGCCGGCACGGTGCTCACCGCGGGCACCACAGCGGGTCGATCAGCGAGGAGTGCGTAGTAGCCGGCTGACGTGTTCGCCGTTGCCGTACGTGCCGCCACGAACAGGTCCGAGGTGGCGTCGGTGAATCGAGCGATGTCGACCCGGTCCCATGTGCCGAGCTGCTCCCAAGCCCGTAGCGATGCTGCCGTGGTGCGGTCGGTGATCGACGCAAGGCGCCGCTGAAACCGTTCCGTGACCGTGACGGCCTGGGCCTCAGAAAGTGGCACCGGTGTCGGCCCGATCGACATCGCCGACGAGCAGGCTCTGCGCTGCGAGCTCGCCGCGCATCCGGGCGATCTCCTGCGGCGACTTCTGCAGCACGTCCCGAGCGATCGTCTCCAGGCTGATGCCGGCGGCGTGGTACTTGGCGACGGCGTCGGCCTTCTGCTCGAGGCTGTAGCGCACCGTCGGCGCCCAGATGACCTCCATGTCGCCCCGCGACGCCCGCTGTGCGTCGCCGGCGTACGCGAAGGCGAGCGCCATCACCTGCTCGTAGGACTCGGCCTGCTGACGGTTCCGGTCAGCGACCTTGAACGCCCGGGCCTCACGCTTCAGCTGCGCACCCTCGGCGGAACCGCCGTTGTCGTCCGGGAACAGATACTGGATCGGGGTCTGCGTTGCGCCGCAGATGCTGACGATGTCCTGCTTCTCGGCCTGCAGGATCGGGCCGAGGTTGATGATGCCCGACTCCCAGATCTCGGCGGTGGCCGGCAGCTGCCAGAGCTCGCCGGGCCCGTTCATGAAGTTGCCCGAGTAGTCGATCTCCTCTCCGGAGATCGGATCCACGTTCGGGAGGCCCTTGATGCCGCGCTGGCGGAACGCCTGCATCGTCATCGCTTCGAGCCGGTTCAGCACCGTGAACGTCACCCGGTCGAGCGCAGCAAGGTGTGCCTCGAACTCGCCCTCGGGGGTGCCGTTGATGCCGGCCAGGTTAAGGAACTCGACGACCGGTACCTGTGGCACCGGGAGCTTCTCTGGTGAGCCGTCGAGCGTCCAGCCGCTCATGGAGACGTCCTCGACCCAGGAGCCGGTGTCGCCTGATGCCCGCTTTCGAGAGGCCTTGACCATCCATCCGGGCTGGGGGAAGAACACTGCCCGGTCGAACCCTGCGTCCTTGTCGACGTACAGCTTGAGCGCAGCGGTCGCCTTCCGTCGGCGCTGCGGGTCGTGACGGACGATGACCTCTCGAGGGTCCTCCGCCGTGATGAGTGGGGCGCCGGTCTCCGGGTCGACGGGCCCGACCATCATCGCCGCTCGACCCATTGACAACGTCGCCCGGTCGACGAGCATGTGGTCGGCGTCGAGGCTGTTCGCCTGCCAGATCCGCCACGCCTCAGCGTCGCCACCCTCGTCGCCGGCGGCGCCAGTGCGGAACCCGATCGGCTCCATCAGTTCCCGGGTCGCCTCGACGATCACGCGGGCCAGGTTGAGCCGGGAGATCTGCATGAGCCGCTGGTACGACTCCCGCACGTGCCGGCCGGCGTGGACGGGGATGCCGTTGACGCCCCGGTAGTAGTCCTCGAGGTTCGTCAGATGCGCCCGACGATCGCTGAGATCCGTCGCCATCTTCTGCAGGAGTGCCCCGGCGGGCGAGCTGGTGTCGATCACGCGCTCACCCCCAAGGGTCAACTCAGTCGGCGAGGCCGGTACATCTCTGCGTCGGGGGCGGTCACCCCCCTGCTCACTGCGTCGAGCCGTGCCTGCCACGCCAGGATCGCCGCCACGCAGGCGTCGATCTTGCGGGAGCTGTAGTCGTGTTCCTTGGCGACGGTGAGCTTCCCGCCGCGGGTCCGCCGGCGTGCGTTGAGCACGTGGCGGGTGAGGGCGTAGGAGCCGTCGTGGGTGAGCTCCGGCGTCTCGACGTTGCCGATGGCCAGCGCAGCGTTGCGGATCGACCCGTCGAACTGCTCGACCGCCCGCTGGATCAGCCCGGTGCGGCCACCGGACATCCACCATTCGAACGGGTGGTCCTTCGACACCTTCACGGTGGCCCGGGCGCCGTAGGTGGCCTCCCAGGTGTTCACCGTCGATCGCCAGTCCTTCGCCGGATCCGCGTAGAACGCTGCGACGTTCCACCGACGGAACGCGTCAGCGACCGCCGTCTCGACCTCGACGAGCGGCGGTTGCCAGTCCGGCCACGTCGCGGTGTCGTCCGGGGCCTCCCAGACCCCAACAGTGAACAGGTGACCGTCCGACACCCGGCAACCGATCAGCGCCGTAGCGTCCGGCTTGCCCTTCGCTCGACCACGGGATCCGTCGAAGCCGAGCACAACGACGTCGCGGTCGGCGATCACCTTGCGGGCATCCAGGCAGGCCGCCCAGTCGGTCTGCGTCACCAGGGCGTCCGAGGCGTGGGTGATCTGGTTCAGGAAGTCGGCACGGGCCACCTGTGGCGCCGTCGACGGATCCCAGATCGTCGCGATGATCACGTCGAGGTCGACGTGACCACCCTTCGATGCCGCCGAGTCGCCGTACACGTACTCGAGGCCGGCGAGTAGCGACTCCCGGTCCGCCATGTCCGTCTCCGGCGGCGCTTCCCGATGGTCGTAGTAGAGGCCGTCGTCCTTCGCCTTGCCCTCACGGATCGCCGCCCAGAACGCTGCGGACTCCTCCGCCACCGACTCCTCACCGGGGATGAAGGCGTTCGGCGACTCGATCGTCGACCCACCGACCTTCGCAGCGTTGATCCGCATCGTCGACGCCAGCTTCGGCCCACCGTTCGACTGGACCCACTCCTCGGTCTGGTCCAGCACAGCGAACACGGCTCGATTGCCCTTCACGGTGCGAGCCGACGACGTGACCGTCTCGATCCTGCCCCTCGGCAGGTTCACGAACGTGTCCAACGGCTCGAGCCCGGGGTACAGGTCGAGCGCCGGGCCCTGCAGCATCTCGAGCAGCGGCGACCACGTGTTCTTCGTCTGCGTCTCCGACACCGCAGCGATCTGCACCAGCGGCGTCCGGATCGATGCCCACGGCCGGCCAACCGGTTGACCGTCGGCGTCCCAGCCGTCAGGGACTACATCGCCGAGCGCTTCAAGGCACGCAGCGGCGGCCAGCATCGGCGACTTGCCCCAGCCACGTGGCCGGGAGATGACGCCACGGCGGTACCGCCGACGGCAGGTTCGCGGGTCGAGCTCGTAGAACCGGAGGAAGAAATCCTCCTGCTCGGGGTACAGGCGGAACGGCTCATACTCAGCCCGGTCCGGCGCGGCGAGCACCTGGGTGATCCAGTCGATTGCGTACCAGCCGAGTGTCGGGACCTCACCCGGCTCGGATGGCTTCCACGGCATCAGCCGGCGTCGGCGTCAGGTTCCGGCAGGGCGCGCAGCGGGCCGCGACGCTCGCGGGCTGCAGCACCCGGCTTCTCGGCTCGGCGATCCTCGGCCTCGTCCGCTGCAGCGAACGTGATCCGCAGCCGAGCCCGATCCTCCGGCGTCGCACCGAACTTCGCGACCCGCAAACGGAGCTCGTTCGCCACCGACGTGCGACCCGACCAAAACGCCGCGTGCAGCACCGCCGTGTCGAGCAGCTCCGACCAGTCCGTCGACGTGAACTCGGCGGCCAACGGGGACTCGCCCCACATCTGCCACCACTCCTCGGTCCGGGCCGGCCACCGGAACTCGACCAGCTCGCCATCCTTCTCGACGTGGAACGACGGCAGATCAGGCTGAGCGGCAGGCTCCGCCGTGATCACCCGCAACGCAGCGGGATCGGCGTTGCGGCGAGCTCGTCGGCTCGGATCCTTCGGTGCGGGACCTCGTCCAGCCATGGTGCTACCTCCCGTGCGGGTGGCCCAGGAGCCCCGTGCGGCGCCCTTGGAAGCGTGAGTTGCCCAGACCCGTACGGAGCCCGATGAGCA
>ERZ724515.262-NODE-262-length-19508-cov-7.077880_pt1 | contig 19508 bp, 17 predicted proteins | sample MGYA00376048_ERZ724515 | MGnify/ENA primary metagenome ERZ724515 (study PRJEB28724, sample SAMN07190885) | wastewater metagenome | isolation source: influent of sewage treatment plant in Hong Hong | place: Hong Kong | collected 2016-03-17 ... | reverse complement strand
ACGATTAAAAATCTTCGTTAGTTTCTGCTACGCCTTCGCTGTCATCTACAGAGAAATCCGGCGTTGAGTTCGGGTTGCTCAGCAGCAACTCACGTACTTTCTTCTCGATCTCTTTCGCGGTTTCCGGGTTATCTTTCAGCCAGGCAGTCGCATTCGCTTTACCCTGACCGATCTTCTCACCTTTGTAGCTGTACCACGCGCCTGCTTTCTCGATCAGCTTCTCTTTTACGCCCAGGTCAACCAGTTCGCCGTAGAAGTTGATACCTTCGCCGTAGAGGATCTGGAATTCAGCCTGTTTAAACGGCGCAGCGATTTTGTTCTTCACCACTTTCACGCGGGTTTCGCTACCCACCACGTTTTCGCCCTCTTTCACCGCGCCGATACGACGGATGTCGAGACGAACAGAGGCGTAGAATTTCAGCGCGTTACCACCGGTAGTGGTTTCCGGGTTACCGAACATCACACCAATTTTCATACGGATCTGGTTGATGAAGATCAGCAGCGTGTTGGACTGCTTCAGGTTACCCGCCAGCTTACGCATCGCCTGGCTCATCATACGTGCCGCAAGGCCCATGTGAGAGTCGCCGATTTCGCCTTCGATTTCCGCTTTCGGCGTCAGTGCCGCCACGGAGTCAACGACGATAACGTCTACTGCGCCAGAACGCGCCAGGGCGTCACAGATTTCCAGTGCCTGCTCGCCGGTGTCCGGCTGGGAGCACAGCAGGTTGTCGATATCGACGCCCAGTTTACGTGCGTAGATTGGGTCCAGCGCGTGTTCAGCATCGATAAACGCACAGGTTTTACCTTCACGCTGCGCTGCGGCGATCACCTGCAGCGTCAGCGTGGTTTTACCGGAAGATTCCGGTCCGTAGATTTCGACGATACGGCCCATCGGCAGACCACCTGCCCCAAGCGCGATATCCAGTGAAAGCGAACCGGTAGAGATGGTTTCCACATCCATGGAACGGTCTTCACCCAGGCGCATGATGGAGCCTTTACCAAATTGTTTCTCAATCTGGCCCAGTGCTGCCGCCAACGCTTTCTGTTTGTTTTCGTCGATAGCCATTTTTACTCCTGTCATGCCGGGTAATACCGGATAGTCAATATGTTCTGTTGAAGCAATTATACTGTATGCTCATACAGTATCAAGTGTTTTGTAGAAATTGTTGCCACAAGGTCTGCAATGCATACGCAGTAGCCTGACGACGCACCGCATCACGGTCGCCGCTGAAGCATTCCCGCCGGGTAATGCCTTCACCGCGGGCAGTGGCAAAAGCAAACCAGACGGTGCCGACAGGCTTCTCTTCACTGCCGCCATCCGGCCCGGCGATACCACTAATAGACACGGCATAATCAGCACGAGCCGCTTTCAGTGCGCCTATCGCCATTTCCACCACGACGGGTTCACTCACCGCGCCATGCTGCGCCAGCGTCTCTTCGCGTACGCCGATCATCTGCGCTTTGGCTTCGTTACTGTAGGTGACAAATCCGCGTTCAAACCAGGCGGAGCTACCGGCAATATCGGTAATCACTTTCGCTACCCAACCACCGGTACAAGACTCGGCAGTTGTTACGGTTGCGCCACGGGCTTTCAGCGCCTGCCCAACCTGTTCACTTAACTGCATCAGTTCACTGTCAGTCATCACAACCTCTGTCAGTCAAAAATTTATGCCGGACAAGATAGCACTTTCGTCAGGAAGATGGTGTTGGCGTTGCAATTTTACGAGGAGGATTCAGAAAAAAGCTGATTAGCCAGAGGGAAGCTCACGCCCCCCTCTTGCAAATAGTTACTGCACGCGCGCCAGCGCCACGGCTTGTCCTAACTGCCAGACCGCCATTGCGTAATGGGTGCTGTGGTTATAACGGGTAATGGTGTAGAAGTTCGGCAGACCGTACCAGTACTGGTAACCTGTTCCAACATCCAGACGCAGCAGGCTGGCTTGTTGATGGTTGCCCAGCGGCTGCTGTGGCGTTAAACCTGCGGCGGCAAGCTGCGAAATGCTGTACTTAGTTTTGAAGCCATTTGGCAAGCCTGGAGCCTGACCGTTTGCCATTACCGCGACCTGATCGCCTTTCACCCAGCCGTGCGCTTTGAAATAGTTCGCCACGCTACCGATCGCATCAACCGGATCCCACAGGTTGATATGCCCGTCGCCGCTGAAATCTACCGCATATTGTTTGTAAGACGACGGCATAAACTGTCCGTAGCCCATCGCCCCGGCAAAGGAACCTTTCAGATTGAGCGGATCGTCCTGCTCGTCGCGCGCCATCAACAGGAAGGTTTCCAGCTCGCCAGAGAAATACTCCGCGCGGCGTGGGTAGTTAAATGACAGCGTTGCCAGCGCATCGAGGATGCGAGTTTTCCCCATCACGCGCCCCCAGCGGGTTTCAACGCCGATAATCCCGACGATAATTTCCGGCGGTACACCATACACCTGCCACGCGCGATTCAACGCATCTTCATACTGATTCCAGAAAACCACACCGTTCTGCACGTTGTCCGGCGTAATAAATTTTTTGCGATAACGCAGCCATGCGCCGTTCGGACCTGATGGCGGTTTCACCGATGTGGTTGGTGCCTGGTTATCCATCAGCCGCAGTACCGAATCCAGACGCTTCGCCTGGGAGAGAATTTCCTGCAACTGCTGACGATCGAAACCGTGTTTGTTCACCATTTTGTCGATGAACTGCTGGGCATTCGGGTTATTAGCGAAATCGCCGCCCATCTGCATCACATTGTGCTGCGGCTCAAGCAGGAAGCCGCCAGACGGCGTTCCGGTGGTCGTATCAGTCTCAGTAGGTTTTGGCTTGCTGCTACAGGCGGCAAGCAACACAAAAAGGGGAAGCAATGTTACATAACGACGCTTGAACATGAGGGGTCCATTTAACAGATTCAACCAGGGGCAAGTATGGTAAAGCATCACGCCCCGCACAAGGAAGCGGTAGTCACTGCCCGATACGGACTTTACATAACTCAACTCATTCCCCTCGCTATCCTTTTATTCAAACTTTCAAATTAAAATATTTATCTTTCATTTTGCGATCAAAATAACACTTTTAAATCTTTCAATCTGATTAGATTAGGTTGCCGTTTGGTAATAAAACAATAAATCCTGAAGGAGAGAACAATGATAGAAACCATTACTCATGGTGCAGAGTGGTTTATCGGGCTGTTCCAAAAGGGCGGAGAGGTGTTTACCGGGATGGTGACCGGCATTCTTCCGCTGTTGATTAGCCTGCTGGTTATCATGAACGCACTGATTAATTTTATCGGTCAGCATCGTATTGAACGTTTTGCTCAACGTTGCGCCGGTAACCCTGTTTCCCGTTACCTACTGTTACCGTGCATTGGCACGTTTGTCTTTTGCAATCCGATGACCTTAAGCCTGGGTCGCTTTATGCCGGAAAAGTACAAACCCAGCTACTACGCGGCGGCCTCTTATAGCTGCCACTCAATGAATGGCCTCTTCCCCCATATCAACCCTGGCGAACTGTTTGTTTATCTTGGCATTGCCAGCGGTCTGACAACGCTGAACCTGCCACTTGGCCCACTGGCGGTGAGTTATCTGCTGGTTGGTCTGGTCACCAACTTCTTCCGCGGCTGGGTGACCGATCTGACCACCGCCATTTTTGAGAAAAAGATGGGCATTCAACTTGAACAAAAAGTTCACCTGGCAGGAGCAACATCATGACGCATATTCGGATCGAAAAAGGAACGGGTGGCTGGGGCGGCCCGCTTGAGCTGAAAGCCACGCCGGGAAAAAAAATCGTCTATATCACCGCCGGTACCCGGCCTGCGATTGTTGACAAACTGGCACAGCTTACTGGCTGGCAGGCTATTGACGGATTTAAAGAAGGTGAACCCGCGGAGGCGGAAATTGGTGTCGCGGTAATCGACTGTGGCGGCACATTACGCTGCGGCATCTATCCGAAACGACGTATTCCCACCATTAATATCCACTCGACGGGCAAGTCCGGTCCGCTGGCGCAGTACATTGTGGAAGATATTTATGTCTCTGGCGTAAAAGAAGAAAACATCACTGTAGTGGGTGATGCGACACCACAACCCTCTTCCGTGGGCCGTGACTATGACACCAGTAAGAAAATCACCGAACAAAGCGATGGTTTACTGGCGAAGGTGGGAATGGGCATGGGGTCCGCCGTTGCGGTGCTGTTTCAATCTGGTCGTGACACCATCGACACTGTATTAAAAACCATTCTGCCGTTTATGGCATTCGTCTCGGCGCTCATTGGCATCATTATGGCTTCTGGCCTTGGTGACTGGATTGCCCACGGTCTTGCTCCGCTGGCGAGCCATCCACTGGGTCTGGTCATGCTGGCGCTCATCTGCTCCTTCCCGCTGCTTTCACCTTTCCTCGGCCCAGGCGCAGTTATCGCACAGGTTATCGGCGTATTGATTGGCGTGCAGATTGGTCTCGGCAATATTCCGCCGCATCTGGCTTTACCGGCACTGTTTGCCATCAACGCGCAGGCGGCCTGCGACTTCATCCCGGTCGGTTTGTCGCTGGCGGAAGCCCGTCAGGACACGGTTCGCGTCGGTGTCCCTTCTGTACTGGTGAGCCGCTTTTTAACCGGCGCGCCGACTGTACTGATCGCCTGGTTTGTCTCCGGTTTTATCTATCAATAGAGGCTGAAACATGACCGTTATTTATCAGACCACCATCACCCGTATCGGCGCGAGTGCCACTGACGCCCTCAGCGACCAGATGCTCATCACCTTTCGTGAAGGCGCGCCAGCGGACCTCGAAGAGTATTGCTTCATTCATTGCCACGGCGAGTTGAAAGGTGCACTCCATCCCGGTTTGCAATTTTCACTCGGGCAGCATCGCTATCCGGTGACCGCTGTTGGCAGCGTGGCGGAAGACAACCTTCGCGAACTGGGTCATGTCACCCTGCGCTTCGATGGTTTAAACGAAGCGGAATTTCCGGGCACTGTCCATGTGGCAGGCCCTGTCCCCGACGATATCGCGCCGGGATCGGTTTTGAAGTTTGAATCTGTTAAGGAGTAAAAAATGAATCAGGTTGCCGTTGTCATCGGTGGTGGGCAAACCTTAGGCGCGTTCCTGTGCCACGGTCTGGCTGCCGAGGGGTATCGCGTCGCGGTTGTCGATATTCAGAGCGACAAAGCCGCAAATGTGGCACAAGAAATTAACGCCGAATATGGTGAAAGTATGGCGTACGGTTTTGGTGCTGACGCCACTAGCGAGCAAAGCGTTCTGGCGCTCTCTCGTGGGGTAGATGAAATCTTTGGTCGCGTGGATTTGCTGGTCTACAGCGCCGGAATAGCAAAAGCAGCCTTTATCAGCGACTTCCAGCTCGGCGATTTTGACCGTTCGCTACAGGTGAATCTGGTGGGTTATTTCCTGTGTGCGCGTGAATTTTCGCGTTTGATGATCCGCGACGGGATTCAGGGGCGCATTATTCAGATCAACTCGAAATCCGGCAAAGTGGGCAGCAAACACAACTCTGGCTACAGCGCAGCGAAATTTGGTGGCGTCGGGCTGACTCAATCACTGGCGCTGGATCTGGCGGAGTACGGCATTACGGTGCATTCACTGATGCTCGGTAACCTGCTGAAATCGCCGATGTTCCAGTCACTGTTGCCACAATACGCGACCAAGCTGGGTATCAAACCGGATCAAGTCGAGCAGTATTACATCGACAAAGTACCGCTCAAACGCGGCTGCGATTATCAAGATGTGCTGAATATGCTGCTGTTCTACGCCAGTCCTAAGGCGTCGTACTGCACCGGACAGTCGATCAATGTCACCGGCGGTCAGGTGATGTTCTGATCAACAGCGGAGATCCATTAAGGATCTCCGTGAGACTATAGAATGCCTGATGCGCTACGCTCATCAGGCATACAGGACTTCCGCCACTACATTAAGGAAAAGTTATGGTATCCGCACTCATCACCGTCGCCGTTATCGCCTGGTGTGCGCAACTGGCCTTAGGCGGCTGGCAAATTTCTCGTTTTAACCGTGCCTTCGACACACTATGCCAGCAAGGGCGGGTTGGCGTGGGCCGTTCCAGCGGGCGCTTTAAACCGCGGGTCGTGGTCGCCATCGCGCTGGACGATCAGCAGCGCATCGTCGACACCTTGTTTATGAAAGGACTGACCGTCTTCGCCCGACCGCAAAAAATTCCCGCAATTACCGGTATGCATGCGGGTGATTTACAGCCCGATGTGATCTTTCCCCATGATCCACTATCACAGAATGCTCTATCATTGGCGCTTAAACTGAAACGTGGATAATTTCGTTGTGAATGTTACTTGCTTGCGAAGTTATCATTTTGAAACCTAAATCAGGTAATCACGCCCATGAAACCTCGTCAGCGTCAGGCCGCCATTCTGGAGTATCTGCAAAAGCAGGGTAAATGCTCGGTTGAAGAATTGGCGCAATACTTTGACACCACAGGCACAACCATTCGCAAAGATCTGGTCATTCTGGAACATGCCGGAACCGTCATTCGTACTTATGGCGGAGTGGTGTTGAATAAAGAGGAATCCGATCCGCCTATCGATCATAAAACACTCATCAACACCCACAAGAAAGAGCTGATTGCAGAAGCTGCCGTTAGTTTTATCCATGATGGCGATTCGATCATTCTTGATGCTGGCAGTACCGTTTTGCAGATGGTTCCCCTGCTCTCGCGCTTTAATAACATCACGGTGATGACCAACAGCCTGCATATCGTCAATGCGCTATCCGAACTGGATAACGAACAAACTATCCTGATGCCAGGCGGAACATTTCGTAAAAAATCGGCCTCATTTCACGGGCAGCTGGCAGAGAATGCCTTCGAGCATTTCACCTTCGATAAATTGTTTATGGGCACCGACGGCATCGATCTCAATGCGGGCGTAACCACCTTTAACGAGGTTTATACCGTCAGTAAGGCAATGTGCAATGCCGCGCGCGAAGTGATTTTGATGGCGGACTCATCAAAGTTTGGCCGTAAAAGCCCCAACGTAGTTTGCAGTCTTGAAAGCGTCGATAAGCTGATTACCGACGCAGGTATCGATCCGGCGTTTCGTCAGGCGCTGGAAGAGAAAGGGATCGATGTGATCATAACCGGAGAGAGCAATGAGTGAAGCACTACTGAACGCGGGACGTCAGACGTTAATGCTGGAGTTGCAGGAAGCAAGCCGTTTACCGGAACGTCTGGGCGATGATTTTGTTCGCGCCGCCAATATCATCCTGCACTGCGAAGGCAAAGTGGTGGTTTCGGGAATTGGCAAATCGGGCCACATTGGTAAGAAAATCGCCGCAACGCTTGCCAGTACCGGCACTCCGGCTTTTTTTGTCCATCCGGCAGAAGCGCTGCACGGCGATCTGGGGATGATCGAAAGCCGCGATGTGATGCTGTTTATCTCTTACTCCGGTGGCGCGAAGGAACTGGATCTGATTATTCCGCGTCTGGAAGATAAATCTATCGCGCTGCTGGCGATGACCGGCAAACCGACGTCACCGCTGGGCCTGGCGGCAAAAGCGGTGCTGGATATCTCCGTAGAACGCGAAGCCTGCCCGATGCACCTTGCGCCGACCTCCAGCACCGTCAATACCCTGATGATGGGTGACGCGCTGGCGATGGCGGTCATGCAGGCGCGCGGATTTAATGAAGAAGATTTTGCCCGCTCCCACCCAGCCGGGGCACTGGGCGCTCGCTTGCTGAATAAAGTGCATCATCTGATGCGCCGTGACGATGCCATCCCACAGGTGGCGTTAACCGCCAGCGTGATGGATGCGATGCTGGAACTCAGCCGCACCGGTCTGGGGCTGGTGGCGGTATGTGACGCTCAACAACAGGTACAAGGCGTCTTTACCGACGGCGATTTACGTCGCTGGCTGGTTGGCGGCGGCGCACTCACCACGCCAGTCAATGAAGCGATGACGGTCGGCGGCACCACGTTGCAATCGCAAAGCCGTGCCATCGACGCCAAAGAAATCCTGATGAAACGCAAAATCACCGCCGCACCGGTAGTGGATGAAAACGGCAAACTCACCGGCGCAATTAACCTGCAGGATTTCTATCAGGCCGGGATTATTTAATCCTTCAATCCCAGACGTTTCGCCAGCCGATGCAGGTTGGCGACGTCGGTTTCCAGCATCCGCGCGCAGGCAGCCCAGTTGTGATGATTTTGTGCCAGTGCCTGGCGAATGGTTTCACGCTGGAACGCTTCTGTCGCTTCACGCAGGTTTTGCTTAACAACGGGCACCGCCGCCGCTTCTGGCGGCGGCAACGTCACCTCAGGAAAAGCAAAATGTTGCGCCTCAAGAATCACTTCATCGCCGTTGCGGGTGGCTCTCGACAGCACTACCGCCCGATGAATAGCATGTTCCAGTTCGCGCACGTTCCCCGGAAAACGATAGTGTTGCAGTAAATTTCGCGCTCCGGCACTTAATACCACGCGGGAGAGCCCCAGCCGCAAACGACACTGCTCGCAGAAATACCCCGCCAGCAGAATGACATCATCGCCCCGCTCACGCAGCGGCGGCACCGAAAGTGGAAACACGCTCAGGCGATGAAACAAATCGGCGCGGAATCGCCCTGCCAGCACCTCTTCGCGTAAGTCGCGGTTAGTCGCCGCCAGCACGCGCACATCGACCCGCAAACTACGGTCATCGCCAACGCGCTGAATATCGCCATACTGCAACACCCTCAGCAGCTTGGCCTGCAATGCCAACGACAACTCGCCGATCTCATCCAGAAACAGCGTGCCGTTATCCGCCATTTCAAACTTCCCGCTGCGGTTACTGATAGCGCCAGTAAACGCTCCTTTCACATGCCCGAACAACTCACTTTCCGCCACACTTTCCGGCAGTGCGGCACAGTTGAGATAGACCAGCGGATTCACCGCCCGTGGCGAGGCTTCATGAATCGCTTTCGCCACCAGCTCCTTACCGGTTCCCGTCTCACCGCTGATCAGGACGTTGAGATCGGACGCCGCCACAATCTCAATCTCTTTTTTCAGTTGCGTCATGCCAGGGGACAAGCCAATCATCTGCGTCTGTTTCACCGCTTCAAACGGCGTGGCATCGCCTGGCATCATATTCTGGCTTTCCAGTTGTTCAATCAGCAACGCATTGCTTAACGCTCCCGCCGCCAGCGCAGCAATCAGCCGTAGCTCTTCGTCGCTGAAAACATCGAACTGATCGGGCTGCATCCCGTCGAGCGTCAGTGCGCCGATCAGGTTTTGCCCGGCAAACAATGGCAGACCAACGCAGGCGTGAACCTTCAGACTCTCCTGCCCAGGAATCAAACCGTCATAGGGATCGGGCAATTCGCTGTCTGCGGGAAAGCGCACCACATCCCCGGCGCGGGCAATCGCTTCCAGCCGTGGATGCCCTTCCAGCGCAAAGCGTCTACCGAGTACATCCTTTGCCAGCCCGTCGATGGCAAGCGGAATAAACTGCCGCGAATCGTAACGTAGCAACGCAGACGCATCGCACTCCAGCACCTGACGTAGCGTGGTGATCAGGCGCTGAAAACGATCCTGATGACCAATCCCACGCTGCAATTCGATGGCGATATTCGCCAGCACATCAACGGAAAAACTCATCTTTGCCTCACTGTCAATTTGACTATAGATATTGTCATATCGACCATTTGATTGATAGTCATTTTGACTACTCATTAATGAGCATAATTTTATTTATATAGTAAAAACAATCAGATAAAAAACTGGCACGCAATCTGCAATTAGCAAGACATCTTTTTAGAACACGCTGAATAAATTGAGGTTGCTATGTCTATTGTGGTGAAAAATAACATTCATTGGGTTGGTCAACGTGACTGGGAAGTGCGTGATTTTCACGGCACGGAATATAAAACGCTGCGCGGCAGCAGCTACAACAGCTACCTCATCCGCGAAGAAAAAAACGTGCTGATCGACACCGTCGACCATAAATTCAGCCGCGAATTTGTGCAGAACCTGCGTAATGAAATCGATCTGGCGGATATCGATTACATCGTGATTAACCATGCAGAAGAGGACCACGCCGGGGCGCTGACCGAACTGATGGCACAAATTCCCGATACGCCGATCTACTGTACAGCCAACGCTATCGACTCGATAAATGGTCATCACCATCATCCGGAGTGGAATTTTAATGTGGTGAAAACTGGCGACACGCTGGATATCGGCAACGGCAAACAGCTCATTTTTGTCGAAACACCAATGCTGCACTGGCCGGACAGCATGATGACTTACCTGACAGGCGACGCGGTGCTGTTCAGTAACGATGCTTTCGGTCAGCACTACTGCGACGAGCATCTGTTCAACGATGAAGTGGATCAGACGGAGCTTTTCGAGCAGTGCCAGCGTTACTACGCCAATATCCTGACGCCGTTCAGCCGCCTGGTAACGCCGAAAATTACCGAGATCCTGGGCTTTAACTTACCAGTCGATATGATAGCCACTTCCCACGGCGTGGTATGGCGCGATAACCCGACGCAAATTGTCGAGCTGTACCTGAAATGGGCGGCTGATTATCAGGAAGACAGAATCACCATTTTCTACGACACCATGTCGAATAACACCCGCATGATGGCTGACGCTATCGCCCAGGGGATTGCGGAAACCGACCCACGCGTGGCGGTGAAAATTTTCAACGTCGCCCGAAGCGATAAAAACGAAATCCTGACTAATGTCTTCCGCTCAAAAGGCGTGCTGGTCGGCACTTCGACGATGAATAACGTGATGATGCCGAAAATCGCCGGGCTGGTGGAGGAGATGACTGGTTTACGCTTCCGTAACAAACGCGCCAGTGCTTTCGGCTCTCACGGCTGGAGCGGCGGTGCGGTGGATCGTCTTTCCACGCGCCTGCAGGATGCGGGTTTCGAAATGTCGCTTAGCCTGAAAGCGAAATGGCGACCAGACCAGGACGCTCTGAAGTTATGCCGTGAACACGGTCGCGAAATCGCCCGTCAGTGGGCGCTCGCGCCGCTGCCGCAGAGCACGGTGAATTCGGTGGTTAAAGAAGAAACCTCTGCCACCACGACGGCTGACCTCGGCCCACGGATGCAGTGCAGCGTCTGCCAGTGGATTTACGATCCGGCAAAAGGCGAGCCAATGCAGGACGTTGCGCCAGGAACGCCGTGGAGTGAAGTCCCGGATAACTTCCTCTGCCCGGAATGCTCCCTCGGCAAAGACGTCTTTGAAGAACTGGCATCGGAGGCAAAATGAGTAACGGCATTGTGATCATCGGTTCGGGCTTCGCCGCCCGCCAACTGGTGAAAAATATTCGCAAACAGGACGCCACTATTCCATTAACCCTGATTGCCGCCGACAGCATGGATGAGTACAACAAACCTGACCTCAGCCATGTTATCAGTCAGGGGCAACGTGCCGATGACCTTACCCGCCAGACGGCGGGTGAATTTGCCGAGCAGTTTAATCTGCACCTGTTTCCACAAACCTGGGTGACGGATATCGATGCCGAAGCCCGTGTGGTGAAAAGCCAGAATAATCAGTGGCAATACGACAAGCTAGTACTGGCAACCGGTGCCAGTGCCTTTGTCCCGCCTGTGCCTGGGCGTGAGTTAATGCTGACGTTAAATAGTCAGCAAGAGTATCGCGCCTGTGAAACGCAACTGCGGGATGCCCGACGCGTGTTGATTGTTGGCGGTGGTTTGATTGGTAGCGAACTGGCGATGGATTTTTGTCGTGCAGGCAAAGCGGTCACGCTAATCGACAACGCTGCCAGTATTCTGGCGTCGTTAATGCCACCGGAAGTAAGCAGCCGCTTGCAGCATCGGTTGACGGAGATGGGCGTTCATCTGCTGTTGAAATCTCAGTTACAGGGGCTGGAAAAAACGGATTCTGGCATTCTGGCAACGCTGGACCGCCAGCGTAGCATCGAAGTGGATGCGGTAATTGCCGCCACCGGACTGCGCCCGGAAACCGCCCTGGCACGACGCGCCGGGCTGACGATTAATCGCGGCGTTTGCGTCGATAGTTATCTGCAAACCAGTAATGCCGATATTTACGCGCTGGGCGATTGCGCGGAAATTAACGGTCAGGTATTGCCGTTCCTCCAGCCGATTCAACTTAGCGCGATGGTGCTGGCAAAAAATCTTCTCGGCAATAACACGCCGCTGAAACTCCCGGCGATGCTGGTGAAAATCAAAACGCCGGAATTACCGCTGCATCTGGCAGGCGAAACCCAGCGTCAGGATTTACGCTGGCAAATTAATACCGAACGCCAGGGAATGGTGGCGCGCGGCGTTGACGATGCTGACCAGCTTCGCGCCTTTGTGGTCAGTGAGGATCGGATGAAAGAGGCATTTGGATTGTTGAAAACATTGCCGATGTAGGTGGGCTACTGTGCCTAAAATGTCGGATGCGACGCTGGCGCGTCTTATCCGACCTACGGGGACGCATGTGTAGGCCGGATAAGGCGTTTACGCCGCATCCGGCAATGGTGTCCAAATGCAACACGTTTTATCCGTTCTGGACTTCACCCGCTAACCAACGCGCCGCAGCAATAACCCCCTGCCCCAGAGACAAACCGCCATCACCCGCCGGTAAACTCTGTGGAAAGAGCAATGTGAAATCAGCGAGATAATGCGCCAGACGTGCACGCAGCAAACGGTTATGAATAACCCCGCCGCTAAATACCAGCGTAGTGATACCACGCATCGTGGCCTGCTCACGCATCAACGCGGCAAAACCCTGCGCCAGCGCATCATGAAACGCCCACGCGCGTTGATTAACCGGTGCCTGCCAGTTCAGCCACTGCTGCCAGAAAGTGGCGAGATCCAGTTGATTGTCCACCAGCGGCATTGTCACCGGATGCGTCACTCCGTGGCATGAGGCTGCGAGCGCCTCCAGAGCACAAGCCGCTTCACCTTCATAACTTAACGTGGCTGGCGCACAGCCCAGTGCCGCCGCCACTGCATCGAAAAAACGCCCACACGATGACGCCAGCGGCGCGTTAATTCCACGCTCAATGGCCCGCGCCAGCACGCTCCAGTTTTGCTGTTGCACACTTGCTGTTTCAGAATAATTCTGCCACTCCGGCACAAAGCGCAGGCACTGCGCCAGCAGGTTTCGCCACGGCTGCTTCGCCGCCAAATCGCCACCCGGAAGCGCCACTGCAGGCAAGCCGCCCAGGTGCTCACATTCGCGATAGTTCACCCGCAGGCACTCGCCGCCCCACAAAGCGCCGTTCTCCCCCATACCGATACCGTCGAGCGTCAAAGCAATGACATCACCGCCATCCAGCGGCCACTGATGCTCTGCCAGACACGCCGCTGCGTGGGCATGATGATGCAGCACCGTTTGCGTCGGCAGATTCATTTCGCGCGCCCACTGGCTGGAGACATAGCCCGGATGCGCGTCATGCACAACGTATTGCGGAGTGAAATCGTAGATGTTTTGCATCAGGCGTAACGCTTCGCGCCACTGCATCTGGATGCCATCGTCACTTAAATCGCCCAGATGCTGACTCAACACCGCTTGTTCACCGCGCACCAGGCAGAAGGTATTTTTCAGATCCGCGCCGAGACACAGCACAGGCGGAACATTTTTAAAGCCCGGAGGCAAAGCCAGCGCATCCGGCACATACCCCCGCGAACGGCGCAGCATTTCGCCGCTTTCGCGCACCACCGAATCATCCATCCGCTGCACGATGTCGCGGTTATGTATCAAGAATCCGTCGGCAATGCCCTGCAAATCCGCCAGCGCCTGTTCGTTGCTGATAGCCGGTGGTTTACCGCTCAGGTTGCCGGAGGTCATCACCAGCGGGCATTGCAGTTCCTGTAACAGCAAATGCTGGAGCGGGTTCGCAGGCAACATTACCCCGACTTCGTTAAGGTCAGGGGCGATATCATCACAAAGCTCAGGAACGTATTTTTTATCCACCAGCACAATCGGCGCGGCGGGCGTGGTAAGCAACTGGCGCGCAGCGTCTGGTAAACCGTCAGCCACTGGCAACATGACCGCCAGCGGTTTCGCCGGGCGATGTTTGCGCGCCCGAAGTGTCGCCACCGCGTTACTGTTACGTGCATCGCAGGCAAGATGAAATCCGCCAATCCCTTTGATGGCGACAATGTTGCCCATTTTTAACTGTGCGATAGCTGCCTGTAATGCCGCCTCTTGTTCCGCATGTTCACCATGACTTACCCATTCAAGATGCGGGCCACACTCCGGGCAGGCCACCGGCTGGGCGTGGAAGCGACGATCGAGCGGGTCACGGTACTCTTTGTCACAGGCCGGACATAGCGGAAACGCCGCCATCACGGTAAACGGGCGGTCGTAAGGCATGGCGCGAATAATGGTGAAACGCGGGCCGCAGTGGGTACAGTTGATAAACGGATAACGATAACGCCGTTCGCCTGGGGTATTCATTTCGGCAAGGCAAGCAGGGCAAGTAGCGGCATCGGGAACAATTTGCGTATTCATGGTGCCGCCTGTGCTCTGGCGTATAGTGAACTCGGTGGGCAGTTGTGACCAGATAAACGGCTCACGCTCGACGCTATCAATACGCGCCAGCGGCGGGCAGTGCTGATGCAATTGAACAAGAAACGTTTCCGGGTCTTCCAGCAGCCGGACTTCTACGCCATCGCCGTCATTACAGACATCGCCGTGAAGATTTAATTGCTGTGCCAGCTGCCAGACAAACGGACGAAAACCGACGCCCTGCACTTTGCCACGAATACGCAGTTGGACACCGCAAGATGTGTTTTTTGCCATTGAGTTATTCCCGCCATCATGAATTGCGTAACCCGCCCTGCCGGACACGACAGCGTCGCATCCGGCAGTCACAGGTCGGCGATACCGCCCGCTCCGTATTCTACGAATATTTCCGGGAATTCCTTTGATGCCAGAACAGTTCTGTAAGATTTTTAGAACATCAGCGCCGTACGGCGGCGTTTTTCTGCGCTCAGTTGTTCAAGTTTATTACGATCGACACAAATCAGCGCATGAGTCGGGCAAGCCGCCATACACGCCGGGCCGTCTTCACGATGGTTGCACAGGTCGCATTTATTGGCTTCGGCTTTGTCAGCCCGTACATTCAGCCCTGCGCCGCTGTTGCGGATCACCGGACGTACCACCACTTCCATCGCGCCATACGGGCAAGCCACAACGCAGGTTTTGCAACCAATGCAACGTTCCTGCATCACATGAACAAACCCTTTATCACGGCTGATAGCACCATTCGGGCAGACGTTAGCGCACGGTGCATCTTCACACTGACGGCAGACTGTCGCCGTGGAAATGTTCACACCTTTAATGACATGGATACGCGGTAAAAAAGTTTCCGGGGTCAGCGATGCACAGTCCTGATTTTCCTGATGAGAAACCACGCACGCCACTTCACAGGTACGGCAACCAATACATTTACTCGCGTCAGCAATGATGAAACGGTTCATCAAATTCTCCAGCAATGACAGTTAATGCGCCGATACATTCACAAATCATGCCAGTTTTTAATTTACTGTTATTTAAGGAAATTAATTTCTGTAATGCAGGAAAAACGATGTCATCGACACTAGTGACGATGACATGTGATGACAATGTTTATCGCGAAAGAGCAATGAGTGAGTCGCGGCGGATCAGTTTTCCGCTGAAGGTTTTCGGCGGTGAGAAATCCCCGCCATCGAGCATAAAAATCAGCCGTCCAATAATTTCCTGAATCATCTCAGTCACCGGAATTTTTACGCTGGAGAGCGCCGGAACGATATAGGGGGCAATTGCGATATCATCGAATCCGATAACTGACACCTGCTCTGGCACCGCTACGCCGCGCTCGTGCAACGCTTTCATCGCACCTATCGCCATATCGTCGTTACTGGCAACTAACGCGCTAAATTTAGCCCCACGTTCGAGCAACGTTTCTACCCCTTCGGCCCCGCTGGCGGGCGTCCATTTACCGTTAGCGATAAGTTTTTCATTGAGCGCAATACCATGCTGCGCCAGCGCGTCTTTATACCCGGCAAGACGTTCAATGCTGGTGGGGGAATCCATCGAGCCGGTAAGGAAAGCAATCTCCTGATGCCCGGCGTTTATCAACTCTGCCACGGCATTAAAGCTGGTCTGTTTATGATCGCACCAGACGCTATGGCTGCTGTTTTTGCGCAGGCGGCGATTAAGCACCATTATCGGCTGACTGTGCGCGTCAATGATGTCATCAATCTCATCCACGCTTAAAAAACGCGGGTAAATCATAATGGCGTCGCAGCGCAAATCCAGCAGATACTGAATCGCCTGGCGCTCTTCTTCGGCGCTGTGTTTACCATCTGCCAATAGCAACTGCCGCCCTTTCTCTTCCGCCATTCGCGCGGCATGAAACAGTAATTCACTAAAATAAATGCCGTGGTAAAGCGTGTTGGTCACTACCAGCCCCAGCGTCTGAGTACTCTTCGCCGACAGATTGCGCGCCAGCAAGTTTGGACGGTAACCGCTCTCTTCTACCGCCTGAAACACGCGATCTTTAGTCTCCTGGCTGACGTAGCCATTACCTGAAAGCACGCGGGAAACGGTCGCTTTTGAAACCCCGGCGCGCTTCGCCACTTCCAGCATCGTCGTCATCATTTTCATCCCTTTACACGCAATCAACGCAGTGTACTGCACCGTTTGCCGATTGTCCTTGCGCAATCGGCGGGAAAAATATTCAGGTGACCGGTTTCACAAATATAAAAAATGAACAATTCACTCTCTTGCTTATTTAGTGACAACTATTCATGATTTTGTGAAACCGGTTTCTTAATTCCGTTTCAGCATCGGCATTTTTCCGTCACGTCGACTGATAACAACTACATCTACCCTACTGATAACAGGATAAAATCCGATGGCCAAAAATTATGCGGCGCTGGCACGCTCGGTGATAGCGGCACTGGGCGGCGTTGATAACATCTCGGCAGTCACGCACTGTATGACGCGTTTGCGCTTTGTTATCAAAGATGACCAGCTTATCGACAGCCCGACGTTAAAAACCATCCCCGGCGTGCTCGGCGTGGTACGTAGTGACAACCAGTGTCAGGTGATTATCGGCAATACCGTTTCACAAGCCTTTCAGGAAGTCGTCAGCCTGCTGCCGGGAGATATGCAGCCCGCACAGCCCGTGGGTAAACCCAAACTCACGCTACGTCGCATTGGTGCGGGGATCCTCGATGCGCTGATCGGCACCATGTCACCGCTGATCCCGGCGATTATCGGCGGATCGATGGTCAAACTGCTGGCGATGATCCTCGAGATGAGCGGCGTGCTGACAAAAGGATCGCCGACCTTAACCATTCTGAATGTGATTGGTGACGGTGCTTTCTTCTTCCTGCCGCTGATGGTCGCGGCATCTGCCGCCATCAAATTTAAAACCAATATGTCGCTGGCGATTGCCATCGCGGGTGTGCTGGTACATCCGAGTTTTATTGAACTGATGGCGAAAGCGGCCCAGGGTGAACATGTCGAATTTGCCCTGATTCCGGTCACCGCGGTGAAATACACCTACACGGTGATCCCGGCGCTGGTGATGACCTGGTGCCTGTCATATATCGAACGCTGGGTGGACAGCATTACACCGGCGGTGACCAAAAACTTCCTCAAACCAATGCTGATTGTGTTGATTGCCGCACCGCTGGCAATCCTGCTGATTGGCCCGATTGGTATCTGGATCGGTAGCGCCATTTCGGCGCTGGTTTACACCATTCATGGTTATCTGGGCTGGCTTTCAGTCGCCATTATGGGCGCGCTGTGGCCTCTGCTGGTAATGACCGGGATGCACCGCGTCTTTACGCCAACCATCATTCAGACCATTGCCGAAACCGGCAAAGAAGGGATGGTCATGCCGTCAGAGATCGGCGCTAACCTGTCGCTGGGCGGTTCATCACTGGCGGTGGCGTGGAAAACGAAAAACCCGGAACTGCGCCAGACGGCGCTGGCTGCGGCGGCATCAGCCATTATGGCGGGGATTTCCGAACCGGCGTTATATGGCGTGGCGATCCGCCTGAAACGTCCGCTTATCGCCAGTCTTATCAGCGGTTTTATTTGCGGCGCGGTTGCCGGTATGGCGGGGCTTGCCAGCCACTCAATGGCAGCGCCGGGGCTATTTACCAGCGTGCAGTTCTTCGATCCGGCGAATCCAATGAGCATCGTCTGGGTGTTCGCGGTCATGGCGCTGGCGGTGGTGCTGTCGTTTATCCTCACACTGTTGCTCGGCTTTGAGGATATTCCTGTTGAGGAAGCGGCTGCCCAGGCGCGAAAGTATCAGAGCGTACAACCGACCGTCGCCAAAGAAGTAAGTCTTAATTGAGGATGAAAATGTCAGTATTTCCAGAAAGTTTTTTATGGGGCGGCGCGCTTGCCGCCAACCAGTCTGAAGGTGCGTTCCGTGAAGGTGACAAAGGTCTGACCACTGTCGATATGATCCCACACGGCGAGCATCGAATGGCGGTGAAACTGGGGCTGGAAAAACGTTTTCAGTTGCGAGATGACGAGTTTTATCCCAGCCATGAGGCGACGGATTTTTATCATCGTTATAAAGAAGATATCGCCCTGATGGCAGAGATGGGATTCAAGGTTTTCCGTACCTCAATTGCCTGGAGCCGCCTCTTTCCGCAGGGCGATGAAATCACGCCCAATCAGCAGGGCATTGCTTTTTATCGTTCTGTCTTTGAAGAGTGTAAAAAGTACGGTATCGAACCGCTGGTCACGTTGTGCCACTTCGATGTGCCGATGCATCTGGTCACCGAATATGGCTCCTGGCGTAACCGCAAGCTGGTGGAGTTTTTCAGCCGCTACGCCAGAACCTGCTTTGAAGCATTTGATGGTCTGGTGAAATACTGGCTAACCTTCAATGAAATCAACATTATGTTGCATAGCCCGTTCTCCGGCGCGGGTCTGGTGTTTGAAGAAGGTGAAAATCAGGATCAGGTGAAATATCAGGCCGCGCATCACCAGCTGGTTGCCAGTGCGCTAGCCACCAAAATCGCCCATGAGGTTAACCCGCAAAATCAGGTGGGCTGTATGCTGGCGGGCGGTAACTTCTACCCTTACAGTTGCAAGCCGGAAGATGTCTGGGCGGCGCTGGAGAAAGACCGGGAAAACCTGTTTTTTATCGATGTGCAGGCGCGGGGCACGTATCCGGCTTACTCTGCCCGCGTATTCCGCGAAAAAGGGGTAACCATCAACAAAGCACCGGGCGATGATGAAATCCTGAAAAACACCGTCGATTTTGTCTCTTTCAGCTATTACGCCTCGCGCTGCGCCTCGGCGGAGATGAACGCCAACAACAGCAGTGCGGCGAACGTGGTGAAATCGCTGCGTAATCCGTATCTACAGGTGAGCGACTGGGGCTGGGGAATTGATCCACTCGGTCTGCGTATCACCATGAATATGATGTACGATCGTTATCAGAAGCCGCTGTTTCTGGTGGAAAACGGCCTGGGCGCAAAAGATGAATTTGCTGCCAATGGCGAGATTAACGACGACTATCGCATCAGCTATTTACGCGAACATATCCGCGCAATGGGCGAAGCGATTG
>ERZ724515.258-NODE-258-length-19568-cov-19.882847_pt1 | contig 19568 bp, 19 predicted proteins | sample MGYA00376048_ERZ724515 | MGnify/ENA primary metagenome ERZ724515 (study PRJEB28724, sample SAMN07190885) | wastewater metagenome | isolation source: influent of sewage treatment plant in Hong Hong | place: Hong Kong | collected 2016-03-17 ... | reverse complement strand
AACAAAGAATTAGAAGAATTAGCTAGTAATTTTGTGATTTACAATCAATCGACTTACTAATATTTTTATAAAATTTAAGGATAAGTTATGCAAATAAAAGGGGAAGAGTTCATACGAAAAGTTCAGCTTCAACAAGAAAGAGAAGAATTAGAACGAAAATTAAGTGAGCTTGAAGAAGTACAAATATCGATTAGTAATAATAATGATAATCCAGCTGTTTTTGAAAAAACAGCTCAAATAGAACCAAATGAACATGAACTTGATAATATTATGTTAGGTTCTTCAGCAGGGATAAATAATGAAGAAAATAAGAAAAAATACCTAATTTTAGGTATTGTTCTTGTAGTTTTATTTTTACTAACTATAATAATTATACGCCTTTTAACTAATAATCCAAATAAAGAAGATCAATTTACTTCAAATAATGCTAACTCTTCTGAGATTAAAAAATTATCAGAAAATAGTAATATTGAAGAAAACTTTCAAAAAATTGTTAATGATAGAGTAAAAAAAGATGCTAATGAACCAATGGTTGCAGAAAATTCTCTTTCATCAGATCAAAGGCTAGAAAGATTACAACAACAGATATCAGAAAACTCTCAAGAAGAGAAAGAAACCATCCAAGAAGAAGCACCTTCCAATATTTCAAATGAAACACTAGATGAAACTATCAAAAAAATTGAAGAAAAAAAGGGAATCAAAAAAGAAAAAACTGTTGAAAAAGAAGTTGTAGAAAAAAAAGTCCAAGCAGTCAAACCTATAGAAAAAGAAGTTGTAGAAAAAAAAGTTGAAACTAAAAAAGTTATAAAAGAGTTAGTTGAAACTCCTTCAGCAGATACTTCAAAAGGTTATTTTGTTCAAATAGGTGCTTTTACTAAAAAACCTTCTGACAGTTATGTAACTACAATAAGAAATGCTAAATTTAAATATAAAATTTATCAAGAAGATATAAAAGGTGTTACTTATAATAAAGTTTTAATTGGGCCTTATTCATCGAAAGCCGCTGCTTCAGAAAGTGTTGAAGATATAAAACAAAAACTAGATGTTTCAAGTGCATTTGTTGTTAAATTTTAAAAAAGAAGATATTAATGAATTTTTACAGTAAAGAACTTTTTTTAGACCAATTTACTCCTGTTTCAATATATGAAAAAGTAAAATCATTGTATAAACATGAAGTTACTTTTTTATTTGAAAGTACCATAAATTCAAATGAAGGCAACTATTCTTATATTATTATTGGAGATAGAGAAAGAGTTTGGTATGAAAACAATAATTGTTATTATAAAAATGAAGAAGGTTTAGTCAAAGTAGTAGATTCAAACCCTTTGAAATTTTTAAAAACTTATTATAAAAATTTTAATAAAGAACTATATAAAAACAAAGCTCAAGAATTAGGTATTGGTTTAATTGATGGCTTTATTGGAAATGTAGGGTATGATATTGGAAAAGAGTTTGAACCAAAATTAAAAAACTCAATGAATAATTTAATTGACCAATTAAATATTCCTGATTTAGATTTGATTAGACCAAATATAATTTTAGGATTTTCTCATAAAACATCAAAGTTAGTTATGGTAACTTCTGTTGAATCAAAGAAAAATGAGTTAGATACTATTGAAGAAATATTATTTACAAATTATTCATATTCTCCACTTAAAAAAGCAACTATTTTGGATAATGGTAAATTTAATTTCACAAAAGAACAATTCTTTGAAATGGTTGCCCATTCTAAAGAGATGATAAAATCAGGAGATGTTTTTCAAATATTGATGTCAAATAGATTTATTCAAAAAGCTATTGTAGATAATCTTAGCTTTTATAGAGCATTAAGAAGTAAAAATCCAAGTCCTTATCTATTTTTATTAGAATTTGAAAAATTTGCAATCGCAGGAAGTTCTCCTGAAGTTATGATAAGGCTAGTTGATGGACATCTTCTTTTAAGACCAATTGCAGGAACTAGGAAAAGAGGTAAAACTTTAGAAAAAGATCTTCAAATGGAAAAAGAATTAATTTCCAATCCTAAAGAAAGAGCAGAACATCTTATGCTTGTTGATTTAGGAAGAAACGATGTAGGAAGAGTTTCAAAACCAGGAACAGTAAAAGTTACTGATTTAATGAGAGTAGAAAGATATTCTCATGTCATGCATATCGTTTCTGATGTTGAAGCTGTAATTGATGATAAATATGACATGTTTGATTTATTTGCAGCCACTTTTACAGCAGGGACAATGACAGGAGCTCCTAAAATTAGGGCTATGGAGTTAATTGCTCAGTTTGAAGGAATAAAAAGAAATTTTTATTCAGGAAGTATTGCTTATTTTGGTTTTGATGGGAATATGGATAGTGCTATTACAATTAGAACTTCGTTAATAACAGATGATACAATTATTTTTCAAGCTGGAGCTGGAGTTGTAGCTGATTCTATTCCTGAAGAAGAGTACTTAGAAGTTCATAATAAACTTGCAGCTAATATAGCTACTTTAAAAGATTTATCATAAAGGATACAAATTGTTACTTGGTGTAAATATCGACCATATCGCTGTTTTAAGAGAAGCTAGGAAAATAAATGATCCAAATCCCCTTGATGCTCTTGGTATTTGTAAACTAAGTGGTGCGGATCAAATTACTATTCATTTAAGAGAAGATAGAAGACACATTCATGATAATGATGCGGTTGCAATAATAAAACAATCCTCTCTTCCTGTTAATTTAGAATGTTCAATAAATAATGATATTATCGATATTGTATGTAATCTAAAACCAACACGGGCTACCCTTGTTCCTGAAAACAGAGATGAAGTTACAACAGAAGGTGGACTTGATGTTAAAGGAAACTTTGAAAAGCTTCAAAAAGTAATAGATAAACTTCATGAAAATGGGATTGAAGTTTCACTTTTTATTGATCCAAATAAAGAAATTATTGAGCTTTCAAAAGAGCTTGAAGTTGAATGGATAGAACTACATACAGGAACTTTTGCAAATATTTATGCAATGTTAAACAGCAATTTATCTCAAACACATCATACAATTAAAGAATTAGAATTAAGTAAAGATGAATTAAAAAACAGATTAAATAAAGCTATAAAAGAGATAGAAAATACTTCAAAATTAGCAAAAAAACTCAATCTAAAAATAGCAGCAGGACATGGGTTAAACTATCAAAATGTTAGACTTATCTCAAAAATTCCTGAAATAGAAGAGTTAAATATTGGTCAAAGTATTATAGCTCGTTCTGTTTTTATAGGTCTGGGTCAAGCTATTATTGATATGAAAGAACTAATAAAAAATGACTGATAACAAACCTAAAATTGCTATAAGCGTAGGTGATTTAAATGGTATTGGGATTGAAATAGCACTAAAGTGTCATGAAAAAATATCAAAAATTTGTCATCCAGTTTATTGTATAAATAATACGATGCTAAAAAAAGCTTCTATTAAATTAAAAATCTCTATTCCCGAAAATTTTAAAATACATAAGACAAAAGGTGATTTTGAAATTAAAGAAGGAATGGTTTCAAAAAAGGCTGGTAAATATTCATATGATTCATTCATAGATGCAATAAATTTAGCAAATACAAAAAAAGTAGATGCTATTTGTACTCTTCCTATCAACAAAGAATCTTGGAATAAAGCAAATATAAGATACAAGGGGCACACTGAGGTTTTAAGGGATTATTTCGGTAAAAATGCTATTATGATGTTAGGATGTAAAAAGATGTTTGTAGGACTTTTTACAGAGCATATCCCACTTAAAAAAGTTGCAAAAAAAATTGAAGAAGAAGAATTAACAAAATTTCTAATAGATTTTTATTCAAATGTAAAAAATGAAAATATTGGAGTTCTTGGATTAAATCCTCATGCAAGTGATAATGGTGTTTTAGGGGATGAAGAAGTTGAAATTTTTAAAGCTATAAAAAAAGCAAATAAATTATTAGATAAAAATATTTTTAAAGGACCATTAGTTCCAGATACTGCTTTTTCACCTGTTTCTAGAAAAACCTACAAATATTTTGTTGCCATGTATCATGACCAAGGTTTAGCTCCACTAAAAGCTTTATATTTTGAACAAAGTATAAATGTAAGTTTAAATCTTCCAATAATTAGAACGTCAGTTGATCATGGAACAGCTTTTAATATTGCATATAAAAATGAAAAAATAAATACAAAAAGTTATATAAATGCGATAAAAGAAGCTATTAGTTTAATCTGCACTAAAAAATGAGAAGTTTAGAAGCTTGTTATGAAATTAACTTTTCGAAGGTTAATTTTATCGAGCGAAAATTCAAAATTAAAAATTCAAAAACTATAATTACGGGTGCTTCAAAAACAGGGAAAAGTTATCTAATCTATGATTTTTTATCAGAATTTAAAGCAAAAGAGTATCTTTATATAGATTTCTCAGATTTAAGAAATGATGTAATGGGAATTTCTTTAAACTTAGAAAAATTTATAAGAATGAATGAAATAATTGTTTTGGTACTTGAAAATTTTGATTTTAATTTTGAAATTCCTAATTGTGAAAATATTATAATTTCGACTAAAAATCCAAGAAAAATTAGGGGATTTGAGAATTTAACTATAAATCCTTTAGATTTTGAAGAGTATCTACTCCATGATAATAAACACCAAAATATTACTCAAAGCTTCAATAGTTTTCTAAAATTTGGTAATTTACCAGAACTTATAAATCTAGAAGAGCATAAAAGGATACATCGTTTACAAGAGATAATTGAACTTCAATGTAAAGATGAAACATATTATGAAATTTTTAAAATTTTAATTGAGAATATCGATGAAAAAAAATCTCTATTTCAAATTTTTAACTTTCTAAAAATGAAAATGAAAATATCAAAAGATAAGTTTTATGAAATTTGTAAAATTTATGAGAATAATAAATCAATATTTTTTTTACCAAAATATAACCAAGAAAAATCAACAAAAAAAATATATTGTTACAATCACTCATTTTTAAATGCAATTTCTCATACTAAAAAGTTTAAAAGTGAATTTTCAAATATGGTTTTTTTAGAATTAATTAATAAATATGAAGAAATTTATTATTTGGATAATATTGATTTTTACATAAAATCAAAAAATATTGCTATTGTGCCAATTCCATTTTTTAATACTTTTTTAACGGGAAATTTGATAAAGAAAATAATAAAAAATGCCTATGAATTAAATATAAATGAAATAAATATTGTAACCATTTCTAATAATGAAAAAATAAATGATCCAAAAATAAAACTAAACGTAATACCATTTTACGAATGGGCATTAAGCTAAGTGTTTGTTAATGATTTTTTAGGTAAAATCCAAAAATTATAGAAGGATATGGAATGAACAAAAGAGTACTTGTAAAATTTTCTGGTGAAGCCCTAGCTGGTGCTGAAGGTTATGGTATTGATACTCAAATATTAGATTATATCGCTGAAGAGATAAAAAGTTTAGTTGAAAATGAAATAGAAGTTGGTATCGTAATTGGTGGAGGAAACATAATCAGAGGTGTAACAGCAGCAGCTGATGGTGTGATAAAAAGAACAAGTGCGGATTACATGGGAATGTTAGGAACAGTTATTAATGGTATTGCAATGCAAGAGGCCTTAGAACACAAAGGGTTAAACGCAAGACTGCAAACAGCTATAAAAATGGAACAAATAGCTGAACCTTTCATAGTAAGAAAAGCTATAAGACATCTTGAAAAAGGTAGAGTCGTAATTTTTGGTGCAGGAACTGGAAATCCATATTTTACAACAGATACAGGGGCAACGTTAAGAGCTACTGAAATAGGAGCTTCTATGTTAATAAAAGCTACAAAAGTTGATGGTGTATATGACAAAGACCCAATGAAATATCCTGATGCACAAAAACTAGAAATTTTATCATATGATAGAGCATTAGAAGACCATATAAAAGTTATGGATGATACTGCTATCGCTCTTGCAAAAGATAATAAACTTCCAATAGTTGTTGCAAATATGAATGAAAAAGGAAATCTACTTAAAATCATTAAAGGTGATTATAGTAGATGTTCAATTGTTAGATAAATAATAAAATACTAAAAGGAATAATTTATGATGAGATTAGAAGAAAGAATTTCAAAAGCTTTAAAACAAGTTGACAATGATAGATATATTTTAGCAATTGCTGTTGGTCAAAGAGCTGATGAATTAAGCAAAGGTGCTAAACCATTATTAGAACATAATACTCAAAAAATGAAATATACTGATATCGCAATTGATGAAATTGCAAGTGGTTTATTAAAAATCGAAGGTCTAGTAGACAGAAAATAAAGATAAGTTTTTAACTTATCTTTAAAGTCTAAATAATATGGATCCATTTATCAAAGAAATTCAACATATAAATAATGTTGAAGATGCTACAAATAAACTTAAAACTCAAACCGAAATTTCACCTAAATTATATGAAATAATAGATTTTATAATTGAAGCCCATGAAGGACAATTTAGGAAAAGTGGTGAACCTTACTGTGTCCATCCAATATTAGTCGCAAGTATTACCGCCCATTTTTCAAAAGATGAAGCAATAATTGCTACAGCTTTACTTCATGACGTTGTTGAAGATACTAGCTACTCTTTGGAATATATAAAGGATCGATGGGGTAGTGACATCGCACATATGGTTGATGGTTTAACAAAAATAGTTGAAATACGAGAACATGAATTTATAGCTTCAAATGAAGCTAGTGATACAAAAATAATCTCTTCTGCTCTTACTTTTAGAAAAATGTTAATAGCTTCAATTGATGATGTTAGAGTTTTAATTGTTAAGCTTTGTGATAGGTTGCATAATATGCTTACACTTGAAGTATTACCTCTTAATAAGCAAAGAAGAATAGCTGAAGAAACTTTAGTAGTTTACGTTCCTATTGCAAATAGACTAGGTATTTCAACATTAAAAAATACTCTTGAAGATTTAGCATTTTTTTATATTTACCCAAATGAATATAAAAAAATTGATGATTTTTTAAAAGAGCAACAAAGTGCAATGCAACTTACTTTTAATACTTTTATATCAACAACTAAAAATCTTTTAGAAAAAAATGGCTATGATCTTGATAAAATAAAGATTTACTCAAGAATTAAACATCACTATTCAATTTATTTAAAAATGCAAAGAAAAGGAATTTCAATTGATGAAGTTTTAGACCTATTTGCAATTCGTATTTTAGTTGAAAATGATATTGACTGCTATAAAGTTTTAGGTTTTATTCATTTAGAATTTAAACCTTTAATCTCTAGATTCAAAGATTATGTTGCAACACCAAAAGAAAATGGTTACCAAACGATACATACAACAGTTTTTTATAATTCAAAAATTTATGAAATTCAAATTCGTTCATTTGATATGAATAAAATTGCTGAATATGGTATTGCCGCACATTGGATATACAAAAGTGGAGCAAAAAGTGCAACAAATCTTAATTGGTTAAAATCTTTAGAGTTTTCAAATGAAAATATAGAAGAATTTTATCAAGAAACAAAAGATAATCTTTATTATGAAGAAATAGTTGTCTATTCTCCAAAAGGTGAAATATTCACCCTTCCTGTTGGTTCAACAGCCTATGATTTTGCATTTGCTGTACATACAAATATAGGGAAAAAAGCTATTGGTTGTTATATAAATAAAATTAAAAAACCTCTTTTAACTGTATTAAAAAGTACTGACATTGTTTCTATAGAATTAGGAAAAGAGACTATTGTTAGATGTTCATGGATGGACATGGTAAAAACTTCTAGAGCTAAAAAACAAATCAAACTATTATGTACGCATAGACAAAAAGAGATTGATGAGTTATCAGGAAAAAATATTATAAATACAGTTTTTTCAAGATACAATGAAGATATTACAAAAATATACCCAATAGAATCATTACATAAAATACCAACTATTTTGGATTTTTTTAAAAATACAAAACAAGTTCTAGAAAAAAATATTATAAAAGATACTGGAATAATGACTAGATTTAAAATTTTAACTAGTAAAATAAAAGAATTTAAATTTGACAATATTTTAATATATTCAAATTTCAGTATAAGTTCTGTATCATTTGACCATTGTTGCCATCCAAAGTTTGGTGATGACATTGTTGCTTTTAGGAGTAATAATGAAGCTATAATTCATCATAAAATGTGTGATAAAGCCTATAATAAAATAAAAACTAATCAAGAAATGCTTTTTTGTAGATGGACAAAAGATAGTGTTTATCAATATAAAATGGTAATTAGCATTCCAAATACTAAAGGTGAATTGGCAAAAATTCTAACTTATATGGCTGATAATGATTTTTATATTTTAGGCGTAGAATTTGGAAGACAAAAACACTCTTATATCCAATATTGTGATATTGAGTTCGAAATAAACAAATCAAATATCGATGAAGTAAAAAAAATAGTAGAAAAAAAAGTAAAAATTATAGAATTTTTTTCAAAAAAAGATGCATATATTAAATAAGATAAAAGGTAAGATAAACTAATGGAAAACCATGTTCAAGAAGCATTAAGTGAAATAAAAAGAGGAAGCTTCGAAATTATAGATATTGAAGCCATAGAAAAACTTATAAAAAGATATTTCGAAACAGGTGAAAATTTCTATGTAAAAGCTGGATTTGATCCAACGGCTCCTGATATTCATTTAGGACATACTGTTTTGATCCAAAAACTCGCAACTTTCCAAAAATTTGGAGGGATTGTTCAGTTTTTAATTGGAGATTTTACAGCAACAATTGGTGATCCAACAGGGAAAAGCGAAACAAGGAAAGTTTTAAGTAGTGAACAAGTTTTACAAAATGCTGAAACATATAAAGAACAAGTATTTAAGATTTTAGATTCTTCTAAAACTCAAGTTGTATTCAATAGTTCTTGGCTAAGAGAGTTGGGAACAGGTGGATTAATTGGACTTGCTTCTAATTTAACAGTTGCAAGAATGCTTGAACGTGATGATTTTTCTAAAAGATATGCTTCTAACACTCCTATTGCTGTTAGTGAATTTTTATACCCATTACTTCAAGGTTACGATTCTGTTGCTCTTAATTCTGATATTGAACTTGGAGGAACAGACCAAAAATTTAATCTCTTAATGGGAAGAACTTTACAAAAAGCATATAATAGTAAAAAACAACAGGCTGTTTTAATGATGCCTATTTTAGAAGGATTAGATGGCGTTAATAAAATGTCTAAATCTTTAGGAAACTATATTGGTGTAACAGATGAACCTTTTGATATGTTTGGAAAAATTCTATCAATTAGTGATGATTTAATGTGGAGATATTTTGAACTATTATCAGAAAAATCAATAAAAGAGATAGAAGAGATACAAAAAGGTGTAAGAGATGAAACTTTACACCCAAAAAAAATAAAAGAATCTCTTGCTATGGAAATAGTAGAAAGATTTCACGGAAACGGAGCTGGTGAAATTGCAAAAGAGGAATTCGAAAGAGTTTTTGCAAAAAAAGATATTCCAACAGAAATGCCTGAATTTAGCTTCAATGCTCCTATTTGGATTTGTCAAGCTTTAGTTGATAGTAAGCTTGTTGATTCAACTTCACAGGCAAGACGAGATATAAAAGCAAATGCTGTTTCAATTAATCAAGAAAAAATAAGTAATGATAAATTAAATTTAGAAATTGGTGAATACGTTTTACAAAAAGGTAAAAAGAATTTCGCTAAGATTGTAATAAAATAGAAAGGCTAGTTGTGAAAATAGGAAAATATGAGATAAAACATCCAATTATTCAAGGTGGAATGGGTGTAGGAATTAGTTGGGATCAATTAGCTGGGAACGTAAGTTTAGAAGGTGGATTAGGAGTAATTTCTGCTGTTGGAACAGGTTATTATAAAAATAAAAGTGAAAAAGTTCAGATTATTACTAAAAAAGATAAACCTAAAGATGTAGCAAATTTTTATAATAAAGACTCTTTATTTGAAATAGTTGCAAATGCTAGAAAAATTTGTGGAGATGCACCCCTAGGCTGTAATATATTGTATGCTATAAATGATTATGGAAGAGTGGTACGTGATGCCTGTGAAGCAGGTATCAATATTATAATCACAGGAGCGGGAATCCCGACAAATATGCCTGAATTTACTAAAGATTATCCAGATGTGGCATTAGTTCCTATTGTATCAAGTGCAAGAGCATTAAAACTTATTTGTAAAAAATGGCAAAGATATAATAAAATTCCTGATGCTGTAATAGTAGAAGGTCCTTTAAGTGGAGGGCATCAAGGTTTTACTTATGAACAATGTGAGCAAGAAGAGTATCAATTAGAAAATATAATTGGTCCTGTTATTCAAGAGGCTAAGAATTGGGGAAATATTCCTGTAATTGCAGCTGGTGGTATTTGGAATAAAAAAGATATAGATAAATTTTTAGGTTTTGGATGTATTGGTGTTCAAATGGCAACAAGATTTATTGGAACGTTTGAATGTGATGCAGATGCTAAATTTAAAAATGTTTTATTAAATGCAAAAGCTGAAGATATTCAACTAATGAAATCTCCCGTTGGTCTTCCTGCACGAGGAGTTATGACAAATTTACAATTCTCTATAGAAAATAAAACTGCACCAAAAGTTCAGTGTATCTCAAATTGTGTTGCACCTTGCAATAGAGGACATGAAGCAAAAATTGTTGGTTATTGTATAGCTGATAGATTAGGTGCTGCATATCAAGGTGATACAGAAACTGGATTATTTTTCTCTGGTTCAAATGGCTATAGAATAGATAAAATAATCTCTGTGAAAGAATTGATAGAAAAATTAACTATTGGAGAATAGAAATTCTTAAAAATATTTTTATTCTAATCATATTAACTTGTAATTTATTATTTGCAAATGCCACTGTATCTTTACAAGAACAATATCAAGATGCAAAAGTAGACTATTTAAAAGCTGTTCTCAAAAAAGATGAACAGCTAAAAATTAGTGAACTAAAAAAAATTATTGAATTAGGTGATAAATTAAATAAAGACACAAGACCTGATAAAAAGAAATTAGACCTATTGCTTGAAAAACAGCCTAATATACAAGAAAAAAGTCCAGATTTTCCTAATAAAGTAGTTAAAAAAGATGTTGAAAAAAACAGTACAGTTTTAGAAAATTCTAAAAATTTGCTTTATTCTATACAATCGGTTACTTCATCTAGTAATGAAATTATTATTGATTTTAATGTTGATATTGATAAAAATGTTGTCAAGCTTTTTCAATCAAATAAAAATTCTTTATATAAAACTACTTTTGATATAAATGGATATTTGAAAGATGCAATCGAAACAAAATTGAAAATTGAAGGTGTTAATAATATTACTTTAGGGCAAATTAAACCAAATGTATTAAGGTTAATTCTAAATAGTGATAAAAAGATAACGCCTTTTTTAAAAATGCGTAAAAGACAGCTTGTAATTACAATCAATAATTTAGCTCCTAATAAAAAAGAAATATCAACAGAAACTGAAAGAACTAATCCTAAAATAAAAGCTACAGCTGTTGAGAATAAAGCTTTACCACAAACCGTACCTAGTAAAATAATTAATAAAACTATTGTTATTGATGCAGGACATGGAGGAGATGATGTTGGAGCAGTTGGTCCAAATAAAGAGTATGAAAAAACAGTAAATATAAAAGTTTCTCAATATTTATATTCTATATTAAAACAAAGAGGATATAAAGTATATTTAACAAGAAATAATGATAATTTCATAAAAGTTATGGACAGAACAATTCTCGCAAATGAAAAGAATGCAGATATATTTATCTCAGTCCATACAAATGCTGTACCAAAAGAGAAAGCAAATCAAGTTTCAGGAATTGAAACATTTTTCTTAAGCCCTGCAAGAAGCGAAAGAGCAAAAAGAGTTGCAGCATTAGAAAATAAATCAGATATTAGAGAAATGAGTGATTCCTCTAAGGATGTTTTTTTAGAATCTTTAAACCGTCCAAGAATTACAGCATCTCATAAATTAGCAATTGATGTTCAAGCAGGACTGTTACAATCAACAAAAACAAAATATAAAGACATAAAAGATTCAGGAGTTAGAGAAGGACCTTTTTGGGTACTTGTAGGAGCACAAATGCCTTCTATTTTAGTCGAGCTAGGCTATATTTCACACAATATTGAGAGTAAAAGATTATATAACAAAGAATATCAGCAACTATTAGCAAATGGTATTGCTAATGGTGTAGATTCTTATTTCTCAAAGAATCCGTAATCTCTTTTATTAAATTTACTTGTTTATTTTTTATTCTTGGCAAATTATTTAAAGAAAAAAATTTAACTTTTGAATTTTCCCAAGATAAATAACTATTTTTCAAACTATCATCTGAAAAATATTTTTCTAAGTTATCAATATTTTTAGCATTTACAAGCCAAATACCTATATCCTTATCTATATTTATTTGCTCAAAATAATCTTCAAATAAAGCTATTTCCACATCAATTGAACTCTCTTCAAGAAACTCTCTTTTAGCACACTCATAAGCTGTTTCATTCTTGTTTTTCGTTCCTTTTAGGCAACCCCATTTATTTTTGCTTGCAACAGAAAGACATAATAATATCTTTATATTATTACCTTTAACTATATAAGGAACTACACCATACGCTTTAATATGAGATTTCATATATTTAACCTTTTATGAATTTATTTTTTTAATATAAAAAAAAGCTGAAACTATCAACCAAACTAGCATTGGTAATAACATCGATATTTCTGGAATTATAACACCTGAACTTGTAAATTTGAATAACATAAAGAAAAATCCCCAAACAATAAGTGTTCCAAAAATTGAAAAAGATGTAAATTTTGCAATATTAAAAAACCTACTATTCAAAGAAGCATACGCAAAAACTAATAACAATAAAGGTATAATAAAAAATGGTATAAGCAATTGATTATAAAGGACACTTCTGATTTTTTGTGTATTAATTCCTTGTTCATTTAATAAAATTAATGCAGAAACAGCATCAAAGACTGAAAAATCTGTTTTACTTTCATAGACATTATCTAAAATCTTTGGTTTAAAACCATCTAAAGTATGTAAAAACTTCTCATACTTAATATCTAATTTTGAACTATTAATATCCAGAATTTGAGGTTTATTTATTATTTTCGCATCTACTATATACCATCTATTATTTTGAAAATATGCTTTTTTAGCAATTATCGTTTCAATTACATCTTTATCATTAACTTTAAAGATATGAATATCTTCAGCCCTTTTTTCTAAAGGTAATAACTTTTTAAAATATATATAATAATCATTATATTTTAAAAAAATATCACTTTTTGTGCTAGTAAAGTATTCATTATCTAAAATCTTTTTCTTTTGCTCATAAGAGTATGCTAAAGGCGTCATTTGGAATGAAATTAAAATCATCAATAAAAAAACTGATATAGATATAACTGGTAAAAAAATCTCTTTTCTTGTTGCTCCAAGAGCGTTAAAAGCTACAAATTCATTGTTTTTTATAAATATTACTAGGGTAATAACCCAACCAAACACTATTGATAAAGGTAAGGCTAAAGTAAGTGTAAAAAAGGCATTATATAATACATAAAGAAGTTGTAAATTTGCTGATTGTGGTATTGTTTTGAAATTCTGTAAGTAATCAATACCAACAAAAAAAAGTTCTAATGATATTAAAACAATAATAAAATTAAGTAAGTATTTCTTTAAAATATATTTAGTTAATATGCTCATTTTATTTCAATGTAAATTTAGATTTTACGTAGTCGATTTCTTCAACTTTAAGTGCTTCTATCGCTTTAATAATGTGAGGTATTATATCTTGTAGTTTATTTAATTCTTCTTTTGAAAAGTTACTCAACACATAGTTTGCAACATCACTCTTATCAGCTGGTTTTCCTATTCCCACTCTGACTCTAATATACTCTTTTGTAATATGTGCATCTAAAGATTTAAGTCCATTATGACCACCATGACCACCACCAATTTTGAACTTAACTGCCCCAAATGGCAAATCTAAGTCATCATGAATTACAATAATATTTTCTAAATCAATTTTATAATACTCTTTAATTGCATGGGCAGCAATACCTGAATTATTCATATAAGTTATTGGTTTTGAAAAAAGGTTATATCCTGATTTTAAAAGTGTAGATTGAAAGTTTGGATTATTTATATTTGAAGATGATAAGTTTTTGGTCATCTCATCGATAACCATAAAACCTATATTATGCCTTGTTAATTGATATTTTTCACCAATATTACCAAGACCTACTATTAAATGCATAAATACTAATTATTTAGCTTTAATAATACCAACAACTGGAACTCTTGGATCTAAGAAACACTCTAAAGTTTCAGGTAAAGTCAAATCTCTAATTAAGATATTATCACCTGTATCTAAGTTTGTTACATCTAAAGTAATGTCGTTTGGTAATTGTTCAATTGTACATTTAACAGGTACTCTTTTTGTATGAATCATTAAAAGACCTTTATTTTTAAGACCTTTTGCAACACCTGTAGTTTTAACAGGAATTTTATATGAAGTTTTAACACCTGCTTGTGCAACCATTAAATCAACATGTAATAATTCAGAAGTTAATGGACATTTTTGATATTCTTGAACTACAACTTTTAATACTGTTCCACTTAAATTAACATTAAATGCTAATGTTTCTTTATTTCTTAAAAATTTGATAAATTCATTCTTTTTGAATGCAGCTGAAATATTTTCTAAACCTTTACCATAAATATTAGCAACTAAATAACCTTCTCTTCTTAAAGTTTTAGTAGCTTGTTTTGTCATACTATCTCTGATGATACCCTCTAACATAACGTTTCCTTTGTGTTTAATTTTAAATTGAGACGGGATTATATTTAATTTTAACTAAATATTAGTTTAAGTTTTTATTAATATTTTATTTAACTTCTATTAATTGATTTTTGGCTAATATCATTCTCTAAATATAAATACAAAAACAGAAGGTAAAACCCGATGATATTACTAGATGGAAAAGCATTATCTGAAAAAATCAAAGAAGAAGTTAAAGTTGAAGTAGCCCAACTTGTAGAAGAAAAACATATAACTCCAGGACTTGCAGTTATTTTAGTTGGAAATGATGCAGCAAGTGCCACTTATGTAGCAAGCAAAGCGAAGTCATGTAAAAATGCAGGAATTTATTCTGTTGTTCATGAAATGCCTGAGACAATAACTCAAGAAGAATTACTTGAAACAATCGCGAGAATGAATGAAAATCCAAAACTTGATGGGATTTTAGTACAACTTCCTCTTCCAAAACATATAGATACAACAGTTGTTTTAGAAGCAATTAATCCTTTAAAAGATGTTGATGGCTTTCATCCTTACAATGTAGGAAGAATGGTATCTAATCTTGATGCTTTTTTACCAGCAACTCCATTTGGGGTTATGAGAATGTTCGAAGAATACGGGATTGAACTTAGTGGTAAAAATGTTGTAGTTATTGGAAGTAGTGACATTGTTGGAAAACCAATGGCATCACTTTTAATTAATGCAAAAGCAACTGTTACAGTTTGCAATAGTAGAACTAAAAATTTAAAAGCTCACACACTTGCGGCTGATATAGTTGTAATTGCTGTTGGTGTTCCTTTCCTTTTAAAAGAAGATATGGTAAAAGATGGGGCGGTTGTTATTGATGTTGGGATTAACAGACTTGAAACTGGAAAATTAGTTGGAGATGCTGATTTTGAAGGTTTAAAAAACAAATGTTCGCACTTAACACCAGTTCCAGGAGGGGTTGGACCAATGACTATTGGAATGCTTTTAAAAAATACTATCAAAGCAGCTAAATTAAGAGATAAAAGAGAAACAAAATAGATGCTAAAAAAATTATATAACTGGTCTTCATCTTGGACTGGAACAATTGTAATAGTTCTTGGAATTATTTTTTTTGTTGCTCAAGCTTTTGTAATTCCAAGCGGAAGTATGAAAAATACACTTTTAATTGGAGATATGCTTTTTGTTAAAAAATTCTCTTATGGAATACCAACACCTAGAATTCCTTGGTTTGAAATAAAAGTTTTACCAGATTTTAACGACAATGGTCATTTGATTGAGGGAGAACGACCAAAAAGAGGAGATATCGTAGTATTTAGATATCCTAAAAATGAAACTATCCATTATGTAAAAAGAGCTGTTGCTACAAGTGGAGATTTAGTTGCAATAAAAGATAAACATCTTCTTTTACACCCAAAAGAAGGAAATGAATTTGTAAAAGCAAACTATCCCAAAGAGAGTATTATTGAAGTTGGAGATAAACTTTGGGTTGTAAATCCATATAAAAATGAACATCCAGGTATTCACAATGATGAAAATGTTGTAGATAATGGTTTAAATCCTAGTGAATTATTTAATATGATGCCAATAATCGTACCAGAGGATGAAACATTTATGATGGGAGATAATAGAGACCACTCTAATGATTCAAGATTTTGGGGAACAGTTCACTACAAATATATAGTTGGAAAACCTTGGTTTATATATTTTTCTTGGGATGAAAATAAAGAAATTAGATGGGATAGAGTTTTAAAAAGTGTTGAAGCTTTAGAAAAAACAGTTGATTTTGAAAAACTTAAAAAGAGTGAACATGAAAAAGGAATTTACTAATGAAATATTTTATTGGTGCTGATCATGCGGGAATCGATATTAAAGCCTATGTAAAAGAACTTTTTGAAGAAAGAGGTCATGAAGTAATTGACCTTGGACCTTTTAGTAAAGATAGAGTTGATTATCCTGACTATGCCGCTAAAGTTTGTAAAAAAGTTCTTGAAAATGAAGGAACTATGGGAATTTTAATTTGTGGTTCAGGACTTGGAATGAGTATGGCTGCAAATAAATTTGATGGAATTAGAGCAGCACTTTGTCACAATGAATATAGTGCAAGAATGGCTAGAAAACATAATAATGCTAATATTATTTGTTTAGGAGAGAGAGTTTCGGGTTATGGAATGATTGAAGCTATCATCAAAGCTTGGGATAAAGCAGAATTTGAAGGTGGAAGACATGCAAGTCGCGTTGATAAAATCAATGCTTTAGGAAAAATTGGAAGTTGTAGGGTTTAGTTTTGAGTGATTGGCAAGTATATTTAATGATGTTTATTGTTGTAAGCTTAATGTTGCTTGGAAAAAAAATGATGTTTTTTGATGATACAAAAAAAGACAAATAGGAACTAAATTGATTAATCCAAGAATTATAGATTATATTTTTTCATCTGCTTCAATTCAAAGGTGGAACGACTATCCTCGAATGGTTGAACTTGTGGAACTTGATAAACAAGCTCACAAATTTATAATTGCCTATTTCATAGCAAAACTTGAGACAGACATAAATTATACACACCTAATCGAAGCTGGTATTTTTGAATTTCTTAGACGTGTGGTTGTAACTGATATTAGACCTGATGTTTTTAGAAAAGCTTTACAAAAAAAATCAAAAGAAATTAATGCTTGGGTCATTTCAAAACTTGCACCATCTATTAAGGATATAGATGATGGAAATTTTTTACAAAAATTTGAAGAGTATTTATCAAATCCTGAAATGTACAAAAAGGAAAGATTTGTTTTAAAAGCAGCATCCTATCTTGCAACTAAATGGGAATTTTCAATTGTTTATCAAACAAGTCAATTTTTAAATGATATTGATGATGTAAAAAAAAGTGTTGATGAGGAAATTGAAGATTATTATGAACTAATAGGTGTAAGGAAAATTGCTCTTAATAAAAAGCTAAATAAAATAATTAATTTAAGTGGTAGATTAAGATTTCAGAAAAGATGGGCCCAAACTCCAAGAATTCCCGAAACATCAGTTTTGGGACATATGCTAACAGTTGCAATTTTTGGTTATTTCTTTTCACTTGAAGTCAATGCTTGTGAGAAAAGACTCCAAAACAATTTTTTTACAGCACTTTTTCATGATTTACCAGAAGCACTTACAAGGGATATTATTACTCCTGTAAAATATTGTGTAGATGAGTTATCAGATATCATTGCGGAATATGAAATAGAAAAAATTAAAGACGATATTTTGCCTAATATTCCTGAAATTCTACATGATGAATTTTCTTATTTATTGGGTCTTTATAATGGAGAAAAGGAAGAATTTGTTAATAGAATAAATTTAGAAGGTAAGATAGAATTAGTCGAAGATATATCAAAATATAATACTGATAAATATAATGCAATTGATGGATTAGCCTTAAAACAGTGTGATAAATTATCAGCTTTTGTAGAAGCTAGTTTATCAATTTCTCACGGTATAAAATCAAGAGAATTACTTAGCGGTAAAAAAGAAATTTTAAAAGGTTTAAAAGAGATTCAAGGAATTGATTTTAAAGCAATTGCTAAAGAGATTGATTATGAGTTTGAGACCACAGGACAAACTCAAGCCAGAATCGATTTTGATTAAAATATAGCTTTAAAAGCTATATTTTAAATTTACATATCCATATCTTCCTGGGTCGTTAAATGAAGTTGTTGTTGCATACATAATATCTTTATATGTATTTGTTGAATTATAAACTTTATCAAATACATTATCAAGACCTAAAGTTAAACCAATATTTTTATGTAATTGATTTGTATATCTTAAATTAAATAGTGCGTAACCACCAAGTTCTTTTTCTCCTGCTTCACTATCATAATTATTCCAAGAATCAACTGCTTGAATTTCAGCTGTATATTTAGCTTTATCTTCTTCATAATTTAGTGCTAAATTTGCTTTCAACGGTGGAATTTCTGCTAAATCTTTATCTGTTTTTCCAAGAAGTGCCTCATCCTTTTTACCTTTTTGAAATGCTACACCATAATCTAAAGAGAAATTATCAGTCATTGCATATAAACCACTTATATCTAAACCATAAATTTTTGCATCAATATTTTCAAATTTTGCTGTTCCTATCCCTGTATAAGGATTGTAAATATAATCTTTTAATACTGAATAAAATAGTTTTGGTTTAATATTAAAATTACCAATAGTTTTATCAAATCCTAAATCAGCTTCATAATTTTTTGTTTCTTCTAAATCTGGATTTCCTTTTGCTCCTGAACCAGCATTATATAACTCTCTAGCATCTGGAACTCTTGAAGATTTTCCAATACCTGCAAAATATTTCATCTTTTCATCTACATTGTAAACTGCAAAAATATTTGCATTTAATCCCACATATTTTTTATCATCTACTGATGCTTTAGCCGTATCAATATCTGTATAATCATATCTAGCACCAGCTTCTAAATCTAATTTTCCAAAAGATTTTTCAACTTTTGAAAAAATTGCTTTATTTGTAGTATCTGTTGATGCTAAAGGAACAGAATTCATACTTATAGCACCTGTTGCTACATTAGTATTATACATCTCTCCTCTCCAGTTTCTAACACTTGTATCTAAACCAACTGTTACTAAACTATCAGCAACTTCCATAACATTTTTGATTTTTTCACCATGAGCAGATGTTTTATATCTAGCAGTCATATAATTTGTTGCGCCACTATTTCTAAGTTTTGTACTCATAGGATGATCAACATTTGAATAGTAATAATCTAAATCTAACT
>ERZ724515.257-NODE-257-length-19572-cov-20.036993_pt1 | contig 19572 bp, 17 predicted proteins | sample MGYA00376048_ERZ724515 | MGnify/ENA primary metagenome ERZ724515 (study PRJEB28724, sample SAMN07190885) | wastewater metagenome | isolation source: influent of sewage treatment plant in Hong Hong | place: Hong Kong | collected 2016-03-17 ... | reverse complement strand
GGAGATATAAGCTGACGGCAGTCAGCTCACATAAATTGAAGTCTGGGATAGACTGTTTCAGCTCAACAACTTAAAACGAAAAATTGTTGACGAACTCTTTTTAGACTGGTCGAGTTCTTTCCCGCTCCCACTCATCAAATCAAGTCAACAACGTTTGATATTGATTTTCGCAGAGTATAAATTGATGTTTGTAGGGAAAACTGCCGATTCTCTAGCTCATTGGATGAGATATTTTTTGCATTACCTTACTACGAGTCTACGATAGAGGATTTTTACTTAATTTTGATATAATTAACTTATTAGTAGGGTTTTCAAATTGTATTTCCTATTACCACCGTGTGGCTAAAAAATAGAATGTACAATCAATTGATTAGGAGATTTATCGTGCGTAAATATATTGTTTTGCTTTTACTTAGTATTGTTGGAATTGGGGCATCCGTATTTCTTGTCCGACAATCCTCTAGTTCAACAGAATCGGAATACCGTCAGGCAGTGAAAGCGTATCAGACTATTTCCTTTAGTGAACTGGAAGAAAAATTAGATCGGCAAGATGATTTTATCCTGTATATTGGGAGGGAAACGTGCCCTTATTGTAGAGCATTTGTGCCTAAACTGACCCAAGCTGTTGAAGAGACAGGGAAGACAGTTTTCTACCTTGATAGTGAGAATGATCCAGATGGGAAGATTGATTTATTTCGTCAGGTAAGCGGTTTGAAGACGGTACCTAGTCTGACCTATTTTAAATCAGGAAAATTGAATGGCTTGTTAAGAAAAGGAAGTCAGGCTTCCCAAGATGAGATAAAGCAATTCCTGCAGTTGCTAACTGAATAAATTAAATAAATTGCACAATTTTTCGAGTAAATTGTGCATTTTTTTCATACATTTTTTTGTTGACAACCAGAAACATTGTGAAAATTATTTCAAATAAGATTGAAAAATATTTCACAATCCAGTATAATAGTTGTAACAGATAAAATTGGAGGTTTATCATGAAAAAGAAAACGTTGTTAGGCTTGTTTATGAGTCTACTTGCTGTAGTATTTTTGGTTGCATGTGGAGGTAAAACTGAAAATACTACCACATCATCATCGTCTACAAGTTCTTCTTCATCAGAAGAAGCTGTATCAGGTGCATCTGTGAAAGAATACACTGATCCATCTGAGTTGAAAGATAGCTATGATGTTATCGTCGTCGGTTCTGGTGGTGCAGGGATGTCTGCTGCTATCTCAGCTAAAGATGCTGGCGCTAGTGTTGTTTTATTGGAAAAAATGCCTGTAATTGGTGGGAATACAGCTAAATCATCAGCTGGTATGAACGCTTCACAAACTAAATTCCAAGAAGCGGAAGGTATTGCTGATACCAATGATAAATTCTATGAAGAAACCCTTAAAGGTGGTAAGGGTACAAACGATCCTGAATTACTACGTTACCTTGTAGATCATTCTGCTAGTGCAATTGACTGGTTGGACGGAATGGGGATTACCCTTAGCAACCTTACTACAACTGGTGGTATGAGTGAGAAACGTACCCACCGTCCAGCAGATGGTTCAGCTGTTGGTGGCTACTTAGTAAATGGTCTTTACCATAATCTTGTTGAACGTGAAGTACCAATTTTTGTAAATGCAGATGTGACAAAACTGCAAGACAAAGATGGTGCCGTAACAGGTGTTGAGGTAGAAATTGCTGGAGAAACGAAGAAAATTTCAGCAAAAGCAGTTGTGTTGGCTACGGGTGGTTTTGGGGCAGACTTGGAAATGGTTGCAAAATTCAATCCTGCCCTTGAAGGCTATGTAACAACTAACCAACCTGGTTCAACAGGTGACGGTATTGCGCTTGCTGAATCAGAAGGTGCAGCAATTGTTGATATGGATCAAATCCAAATTCACCCAACCGTAGAGCAAGAAACCTCTTATTTGATTACAGAAGCAGTTCGTGGTGAAGGTGCTATCCTTGTCAATTCTAAAGGGGAGCGCTTTGTTAATGAGTTGGAAACTCGTGATAAAGTTTCAGCAGCGATTAATGCTTTAGATCCTAACTACGCTTACGTTATTTTTGATGATGCTCTGAAAGATCGTGTGAAGGCAATTGCTCAATACGAAGAAAAAGGACTTGTAAAAACAGGTGCTACTCTTACAGATTTGGCTAAAGAAATTGGTGTACCTGCGGATACACTTCAAACAACACTTGATACTTGGAACAAGGCTGTAGCGGATAAAAATGATGTAGCATTTGGTCGTACATCTGGTATGGATCGTGCTTTGGATACAGGTTCTTATCATGCGATTAAGGTTGCTCCAGGTATCCACCATACGATGGGTGGTGTGAAAATCAATACCAATACTCAAGTATTGAAGACAGATGGTTCAGCAATCTCTGCTCTTTATGCTGCTGGTGAAGTAACTGGTGGTGTTCATGGTCAAAACCGTATTGGTGGTAATGCTGTAGCAGATATCATCGTATTTGGTCGTCAGGCTGGTGAGCAAGCAGCAGGATTTGCAAAAAAATAATAAATGACTAAAGGAGTTAGACAGATTAATTGTCAAACTCCTTTTTCTTGTCGCTCTTTCTTTAAGATGGTATACTTTTAGGGTATGAAGAAGAAAATGATATTGCTGGCAGGTACCTTAATTTGTTTGATGGTAGTCTGGTCAGTTATGACAGGTCAGCGTCAGCAATCCTATGCCGAGGCTGAATTAACAGACCAAGATAAAATTTGGATCATCACTGATTTACATTATTTATCACAAGATTTATTTGATGATGGAGAGGCTTTTTCCTATATAGAAAAAACTGCTGCTGGCAAGGATTTGCGCTATGGAAAAGAGCGGATGGAGGCCCTGGTTGAACAAGTAGAGCGTGAGCATCCTTCTTTGCTACTAGTTAGTGGTGATTTGTCTCTCAACGGTGAAAAACAGAGCGTGGTTGAGTTGGCGCAGTACTTTACACAGATTGAAGAAAAAGGAACGGAGATTTTGGTCATTCCTGGCAACCATGATATTGCCAGTGGATGGGCTAGAGGCTTTAAAGGAAATCAGCAGGAAGTGACGGATCAAGTTACCTCTCAGCAATTTGAAGATCTCTTTGCTGATAACGGCTACCAACAAGCCAGCAGTCGTGACCAAGCCTCATTGAGCTATCTGGCCAAGCCATTTTCCAATGCATGGTTTCTGATGATAGATAGCAATATCTACGCTAGTGGGCAAGGAGATGGCGCACCGACTACTAATGGACGTATCAAAAAAGAGACCTTGAATTGGATAGATGTACAACTTCAGGCAGCCAAGCAAGCTGGAGTGAGCCTGATACCTGTTGTCCATCACAATGTCTTGCAACAGCATGCTATGCTCTCAAAAGGGTATACTTTGGATAATGCTGTCGATTTGAAGGCTTTGTTCAATCAATATGGCATTCAATTTGGTTTTTCGGGACACACGCATTCTCAGAATATTGTTGAAGAAGACTTGGGGCAAGTCAGCTATACTGAAGTGGTCAATGGTGCATTTTCTATTTACCCAGCTCTTATCGGCCAATTGAGCCTTGATGATACAAGCATTCGCTATCAAAAAACTCAACTTGATATGGCTTCGTGGGCAGAAAAGCACCAGCCTAGTGATCCTAATTTGCAGGATCACGTAAGCTACTTACAAACCGTCTTTGACAGTACCAGTGATATTATGGTGCACAATGCTTTGAACGATGAACATTGGTATGATGGCGAGACAGCGGATGCTATTTCACAATTTATCATGCCAGCCAATCGTGCTTATTTTTCAGGAGAAAAATTGGATCAGACTTGGCTTGATGAGACAGTATTTCCAAGCCAAGCCTATCAGACCTTGCAAGCAGTGTCACCGAGAAGTTTCTTAGCTGACTATCTTGATGTGATTATAAAACGGAGTCAAAATCGAGATGTAGAGCAAGTGACGGTTTCTAAATGACGAATAGAAAAAATGCTGGGCAAGCCCAGTCTCGCTTCTCAGAGTTCGTGTCAACATCTCAGCGCAGTGGTTGATTGGCAGATTTGTTCGTGTTTCACACTCCAAATCTGACCTAATCAACTGTGCGGGGGTGGGAAGACGAACTCTTTTTTAGACTAGTCGAGTTCTGTCCCACTCCCTCTATGCTTGTAGGGGGAGAATGATTTTTAGTTGCACCCAATTATCTTCCTTGCTAAGTGTGAGACTGCCACCGTATTTATTGGCAACATACTCCATACTCTTAAGACCGAATCCATGGTAGTCCTTATTTGTTTTTGAGGTTTCAGGGAGCTGTCCTGTGGATAAGTCTAGTGAAGAAGTATCGTAGTTGTCTAATCGAATGATGAGAAATTGCTGATGGCTAGTAACCTTTAAAGTAATCAAGCGTTGTTCGGTGTTATCTATTTTTTCCACAGCCTCGATGGCATTGTCAATGGCATTTCCAAACAGAGCTGAAATATCCATTACATCCATAAAATGGAGGGCCTCTCCCTGAACAATACAGGTAAAGTTAATACCATTTTGCAAACAGTAATAATTTTTTTGGCTCAAAATGGTGTCAAGAACAGGATTTCCTGTTTCAATCTTTGCATCAAGTGTCTGGATCACCTCGCTGATTTCCTCTAGGTATTGTTCCTTTTTGGTTTTATCGGGTTCTTGTTGGATGATGGCCAGTTGATGCTTTAAATCATGGACCTTACGGTCAAGAATCTCACTGTTTTCACGATAAGCTTGGTATTGCTTGTATTGAAGTTGAAACATATTATTGATAGAAGTCAACTCCTGCCGTAAATAGCGATCGTATTGTTGAGATTCTTGGGTGAATAGGAGCAGAAGACCAGAGAGATTGACGGTTGTCCGGAGGATGAAAATGCTGGTCGAGTCTTGAAATTGGCGCGTGCCTGAGAGGATGAAACCAATATTACTAAGAACAAAGATAGATAAGGTTGTAAAGACAGCTACCGTCACATCTCGCTGCTCAATGAATTTATCCAATTCTTCTAAGTGAACCTTTTTATCTTGTAGATAGATGAGCCAGTAAGAAAGTAGAGAAGTTATCAACATAAATAACCCCTGTGTCCACAAGTTATCCACAGGTTGTTGATAAATCGTCAAACAGTAGAGATGCCAAGTAATGGAGGCTACTAATTCGGCAATAATAAAGGCTTTTGCTGTCAAATAGAGACTAGCCCTCTTGTGGATAACTCCAAGCAATCGAATGGAAACAAACATCCAAGCGATATTGATGCCCATTCCCACAGTCCAAAAAAGCAAAGGGAGTTTGCCAGCCACAAGTTGAAGTAAGATTTGTATGAGGAAAATCAGGAGGATACGGAACTGTTTGCGTGACCATTTTTCAGACAAAACAAGTGAGGAACAGACCAGTAGGCAGGCCAAGCTTTCTGTTAGAGCAGTATAGAAACGTGGAATATCAGGGAAATTGATCATAGTAGGCTATCTCCGATGAAGTTGGTTAGAGCAGTCATAAATTCTTTTTTCCTTGGGCGGCTAATCGGCAAGGCTGTATTTGTGACGTAAACAAGGTTACCTTCCACTTTTTGAACATGGGACAAATTGATGATATAGGCCGAGTGGGCTCGTACAAACAATTTACTGTCTAACATGGCTTCGAGATTCTTGAGACTATTATTGGTAATCGTTAGGCCACCGTCAACTGTGTAGATGTGAACCTGATGTCCTTGACTTTCTAGGTAAACAATATCTTCTTGATAGAGTTTTACAGTGGACTGCTTGCTTTTTATATACAAACTTTGTTTCTCTTGGCTATCGGGTAATTTTCTAAGAATTTTCTATTGGCTAGCTTACTGAAAAAAGCAGAGCAGAAAGGGACTCCTGACTTGAACCTGCTGTTCCTTTATAATATGCCATATAGGGCAATGGCAAAGATGACAGGAGACATGCTCGATTTAACGATGGTGGAAGGGATTCTAACCATTTTCAATGGCCATTTTTTCAAGGGCTTAGGCCAACTATGGAGAGCCTATCAAGCAAAAAGAAAATATCAAAAGCAACTTTCCTGAAAATGTGATAAAATAGTAACAAATTGTGTCAAATGGAGAGAAAGGTGACCTTACTAAGTATTGCCATTCCGAGTTATAATTCGGAGGCTTACCTTCATTACTGTGTTCATTCCCTTGTAATGGGTGGTGACAAGGTTGAAATTCTGATTATTAACGATGGGTCGACCGATCGGACTCAGGAAATCGCAGAGGGACTAGAGAATCAATTTTCAAACGTACGTGGGCAATAAGGGCCATGGCGGAGCTGTAAATACAGGGATACGTGAGGCCAAGGGTAAGTCTTTAAAGTCGTGGACTCAGATGACTGGGTCGATACTAGGGCCTATTTGAAGATCCTAGAGAGTTAGCAGGCTTTGGAAGATGAAAATACGACAGTTGATGCCTGTATCTCCAACTTTGTTTATGAAAAAGAGGGACAATCTCGTAAAAAATCCATGTTTTATCAATCCACTCTGCCTGAGAACCGTATATTCGGCTGGGAAGATGTTGGTGCCTTTCCAAAGGGACAGTACATGATGATGCATTCCTTGATTTACAGGACTGAGTTGTTAAGAGAGGTCGGTCTCGTTCTACCTGAGCATACTTTCTATGTGGATAATATTTTCGTATTTACCCCTTTGCAGGCTGTGAAAACCATGTACTATCTACCAGTAGATTTTTATCGTTACTTTATTGGGCGAAATGACCAGTCTGTCAATGAGTCTGTCATGATTAAACGAATTGACCAGCAGTTAAAAGTCAATCGGATTTTAGTGGATGATTTAGATTTAGAGGCAATTGATAATACTGATTTACGAAGTTATTTGCTCAATCACGTGGAAATTACGACCATTATCTCCTGTGCTCTTCTCAATCGTGCTGGGACAGCTGAACATATGTTGATGAAACAGGCGTTGTGGGATTATATCCGTGACAATAATCCAGCGCTCTTTAAGGTCGTTCGCAAGGGATTGTTAGGCCAGTTGACCAATCTTTATGGCTACCCAGGACGAAAAATTTCCAATGCTGTCTACAATATCGCTAAAAGAATTTATGGTTTCAACTAAATGACAATAAAACTCAGTTATGGCTGAGTTTTTCTGTTATAATGAACAGAAGAAAAACGTTTACAAGGAGTATTACCTATGCAAGAATTAGGACAAACAGGCTTACAGGTTTCCCGTATTGCTTTAGGCTGTATGCGAATGGCCAGTTTAAATGAAAGGGAAACGGCAAATGTTATAGAAACTGTGGTGCAACACGGCATCAATTTTTTCGATCATGCAGATATTTATGGTGGTGGTGAGTCAGAAATACGTTTTGCTCAAGGAGCAAAATTGGCAGGATTGAAACGTGAGGACATGCTCCTCCAATCAAAATGTGGTATTCGTAAAGGCTATTTTGATTTCTCAAAAGAGTATATTTTGGAATCTGTAGATGGGATTTTGAAGCGCTTGGATACGGAATATTTAGATGTTCTCGCCTTACATCGTCCGGATGCTCTAATGGAAGCAGAGGAAGTAGCTGAAGCCTTTTATCTCTTGAAAAAAGCGGGGAAGGTTCGTCATTTTGGCGTTAGCAACCAAAACATTTACCAAATGGAGTTACTACAATCCTATCTCGATCAACCGCTAGCAGTCAATCAATTGCAGCTCTCTCCTGCTCACACGCCTTTGATTGATGCTGGACTACATGTCAATATGAAAGATGATGCTGCGACTATGCGTGATGGTGGGCTAATTGACTATTGCCAACTTAAAAAAATCACTATCCAAGCCTGGTCTCCTTTCTTGATTGATTTGCAACGAGGTATTTTTGCCAACCATCCAGATTATGCTCTTTTAAACCAGACCATTGGGGAAGTAGCAGAGCGATACAATGTTTCACATGAAACAATTGTCGTAGCTTGGATTTTGCGTCATCCAGCAAAGATTCAAACCATTGTTGGGTCCATGAATCCGGAGCGCTTAAAAAAGATTGCACAAGCTGGTCAGATTACCTTGACTCGACCAGAGTGGTACGACATTTATAGAAGTGCGGGCAATATTTTGCCCTAGGAGGCAACTATGCATTGGGAAATAAAAGCATTTGACCAACTAAGTTTACAGGAGCTTTACACTATATTGACGCTGAGAACCAATGTCTTTGTTGTTGAACAAGCCTGTCCCTATCCTGAAGTAGATGGAAAAGATCCAAATTGTCTTCATCTCTTAGGAACCATCAATGGGGAGTTAGTTGCATATCTGCGTATTTTACCAGCTGGCCTAAGTTATGAAGAAGTTTCCATCGGACGTGTAGTCATCAAGCCAAGTCATCGTGGCAAAGGCTTAGGTCGACCAATGATGGAGCAGGCCATTCACTATATTACAAACGAATGGAAAGAAAGTCAGATTAAAATCGGTGCCCAAGCCTACCTAGAAAAATTCTATCAATCCCTTGGCTTCAAACCAGTTTCAGAAGTCTATCTAGAGGACGATATTCCGCATCTAGATATGTTGTATAGTAAACCAGTCGTTTAGGGCTGGTTTTTTAAGCCTGTATTCACGAGTAAAATTATATAAGAGATAGTTTTTGAAGGAAACTGACTAGATTTTGAAAAAATAAGGCTGAGTATCTGAATAAAAAGTCACAGATAGGAGTGTTAGACGGTGAATACAGGTTCTTAGATTTTTCTCGGCAATTTCCCCCAAAAATCAGCCATTTTATGGTAGAATGAATAGGTATAAAATCAGTAAAAGAGGAAGAAAATGAAACGTTCTATGTACGCTGGACGTGTTCGTAAGGAACATGTCGGACAGGAAATTACTTTGAAGGGTTGGGTTAGCCGCCGTCGTGACTTGGGTGGCCTGATTTTCATTGACTTGCGTGACCGGGAAGGCATTATGCAATTAGTGATTAACCCTGAGTCAGTTGAAGCTGATGTGATGGCGAAAGCTGAGAGTCTTCGTTCTGAATTCGTTATCGAAGTATCGGGAACGGTTGTGGAACGTGAACAAGCCAATGACAACATCCCAACAGGAGCTGTTGAATTGCAAGTAACAAGCTTGACTGTGTTGAACATGGCTAAGACAACACCATTTGAAATCAAGGACGGCATTGAAGCCAGCGATGATACCCGTCTTCGTTACCGTTACTTGGATCTTCGTCGTCCAGAAATGCTCAGCAACTTTAAATTGCGTGCAGCAGTAACTCACAGTATTCGCAACTACTTGGACGACTTAGAATTCATTGATGTGGAAACGCCAATGTTGACAAAGTCAACACCAGAAGGTGCACGTGATTACTTGGTACCATCTCGTGTATCCAAAGGGCATTTCTATGCCCTTCCACAAAGTCCACAAATTACTAAGCAGCTTTTGATGAATGCTGGTTTTGACCGTTACTACCAAATCGTTAAGTGTTTCCGTGATGAGGATTTGCGTGGAGATCGTCAACCTGAGTTTACACAGGTTGACTTAGAAACCTCATTCTTGAATGAAGTTGAAATCCAAGACATTGTAGAAGGATTGATTGCTAAGGTCTTGAAAGATACCAAAGGAATCGAGTTGCCCTTGCCGTTCCCTCGTATGGCCTATGAACATGCTATGAACTTTTACGGTTCAGATAAACCAGATACTCGTTTTGAAATGCTTTTGCAAGACTTGACAGCTACTGTCAAGGAAGTTGACTTCAAGGTCTTCTCAGAAGCGCCTGTTGTTAAGGCCATTGTGGTCAAGGGTGCGGCGGATAGCTACTCTCGTAAAGATATTGATAAATTAACAGATTTCGCGAAGCAATTTGGTGCTAAGGGCCTTGCCTGGGTGAAAGTTGATAAGGTAGAATTAGCTGGCCCGGTTGCAAAGTTCTTGACAGGCATTACAGAAAACTTGACAGCTAGTTTACAACTTGAAGACAAAGACTTGGTTCTTTTTGTAGCTGATGAATTGGAAGTAGCTAATAATACCCTGGGGGCTTTGCGAAACCGCTTGGCTAAGGAACAAGGCTTGATTGATGAACGCAAGTTCAACTTCCTCTGGATTGTAGACTGGCCAATGTTTGAGTGGTCTGAAGAAGAAGGGCGTTATATGAGTGCCCACCACCCATTCACCTTGCCGACAGAAGAAACAGCTCATCATTTGGATGGTGAGTTGGCGCAGGTGCGTGCAGTTGCCTATGATATTGTTTTGAACGGTTATGAATTGGGTGGCGGTAGCCTTCGTATCAACCAAAAAGAAATGCAAGAACGGATGTTCAAGGCTCTTGGTTTCTCAGCTGAAGATGCGCATGAGCAGTTTGGTTTCTTGCTAGAAGCTATGGATTATGGATTCCCACCGCACGGAGGCTTGGCTATTGGTTTAGACCGTTTTGTGATGTTATTGGCTGGTGAGGATAACATTCGTGAAGTCATCGCCTTTCCGAAAAATAACAAGGCCTCTGATCCAATGACCCAGGCACCAAGTACGGTTGCCTCAGCACAATTAGAGGAATTGGCTTTAGATATTAAACTTGAAAATGAATAAATTTTTCAGAAAACAGCGTGTACTCTTCTTAAGAAAGGCCAGAAAAAATAAATTTTGGTTGGTCATTACGGGGATTTCTCGGCAAAAATACGCAGAACGGATATCGGGGTCCATTCTTTATGGACTCCTATCTAGTATCGCGGTGAATTTTTTCTTTAGACCTGGGAATGTCTATTCGTCTGGAGTCACCGGACTAGCACAAATTGTTTCTGCATTATCAGCCTCTTATGCAGGATGGAATATTCCTATTTCTGTAGTCTATTATGCTCTTAACATTCCCTTGCTGATTTTGGCTTGGTATAAAATTGGCTACAAATTTACCATTTTTACTTTTATTACGGTATCGTTTAGTTCTTTCTTTATCCAATTTATGCCACCAGTTACTCTGACGACAGATCCTTTAGTCAATGCTATTTTTGGTGGTCTCATGCTGGGAACTGGGATTGGATTTGCGCTTAGGAACAATGTATCCAGTGGTGGTACAGATATTGTTTCCATTATTATTCGCAAGAAGACGGGACGACAAGTTGGTTCCATTTCCTTGATTGTCAATATTATGATTATGTTGATAGCAGGAATGACCTTTGGTTGGCAATACGCGTTGTATTCAATGGTTGCACTGTTTATCACCAGTCGAATGACAGATGCGATTTTTGTGAAACAAAAACGGATGCAGGCCATGATTATTACCAGTCATCCTGATCGCGTGATTAAGATGATACACAAGAAGCTTCATCGAGGGGTAACCATTATCAATGGTGCCGAAGGGGCGTATAATCATGAGCAAAAGACAGTGCTGATTGCGATTATTACACGTGCAGAATTTAATGAATTTAAACATATTATGAAAAAAGCTGATAAATCTGCCTTCATTTCAGTAGCAGACAATGTAAATATCATCGGTCGCTTCGTGGAAAGCGACTAATTGACAAACACTACATATAGGAGTAAAATATTATTTATATCCTATATGTAGTGTTTTTTTAGTGAAAAGAGGAAATGTATGAAGAAAAAAATTTATTTAGTTTACATTAGCTTAAGTGGCAATACAGAAAGTTTTGTGAAACGTCTAAAGTCTTTTTTCCAATTTCAGACAGACTGGGAGATTGAATTGGTCCATGTCAAAGATTTGGTCAAACAAGATATTCCCTTCTATCCGCTAGATGCACCCTTTGTCGCCTTTTTACCAACCTACTTAGAAGGTGGAAATGGAGTGGACAACGGAGATGTGGAAATTCTGACCAATCCTCTCGGAGATTTTATCGCCTTGGGGACCAATGCAGAGCTCTGTTTGGGTGTCGTTGGCTCAGGCAACCGAAATTTTAACAACCAATATTGTCTGACTGCCAAGCAGTATTCTGAGCGATTTAATTTTCCTGTCATAGATACCTTTGAACTCCGTGGAATGCAAAATGATATAGAGCGAATCGGTCGAAAAATCATTGAATTGATGAAATGAAAACAGTCACAGATTAAGGGACTGATTTTTTTGTCAAAAAAAAACTCACCAGCGTTACCAGTGAGTTTTAAGGAGATTATGAAAAATATTTAGGATTGACTATAGTATACCCTAGGTGATGAGTTCTTTCATCAGTCTAAAGCCCTATTTATCTTCCAAAATACAAATACTTTGTCCTGCGATGGTGATTTTTTGTTGATCATGTTCTTCAACTGGAGGATAGTTGTAGAGAACAGTCTTGTCTTGATCACGTTCAAAAGTAAAGTCACTATCCGCAAAATTAATGATAAACTGAATAGTTTTTTCTTCGCTAATGACCTGGTATCGGAGGACAAACTCAGTTAACCAGTAGAAATCACATGTTTGTTGAATACTTTCGTAGTTGTCTTGGCTAAGAATTGGATTGTTTTTACGGAAAGCAATTAATTCCTGAATGAATTCAATATGTTCCTTGTAATGAATAGCTCTTGTCCAATCTAAGCGGTTAATTGTATCAGAGACATTGTATGTATTTTCAATCTCATCTTTTGTACGGAAAAATTCTTGTCCGCAATGAATAAAGGCCATACCCTGAGAAATCAAAATCAGTTGAAGTCCAAAGCTAGCAGCACGTTTTTGCTGGTGAGGTGTCCAGTTTGGATTTTCAATATGGAAATAGTCAAATGCAGTAGCATTATCGTGGCATTCAATATAGTTGAGAGATTGTTGCGGTGTTAAGAAATGAGTGAGACGGCTACCTGTTAAAAGATGCTGAACCTTTTCATGTAATTGTTTCTCAATCAAACGGTTCGGATTAAGTAAGAGCTTCTTGAAAGTATCACGATAGTCGTCATTGAAGAAACTGATATTTGGTAATTGTGCCGCATTGTATTGGTGAGCAAGTTTGTCATATTCTAGACCAGTAGCCATCTTCCAACCTTCACCATAGAGATAGACATTCGGATGCAGAGCAACTAATTCAGCTTGAATCTGGTTGATTGTTTCACTATCTAAAATACCCATTAAATCGAAACGGAAACCATCAAAGCCATAGATTTCTAGCCACTGACGAACTGACTGTTTGATGTAGTTTCGGACCATGCTTCGTTCGCTGGCAACATCATTGCCACAGAATGTTCCGTCTGTACGCATACCATGCTCATCATAACGATAGAAATAACCAGGAACGATAAGTTCGAAGGCATACTTTTCCGCGTGATAGACGTGGTTGTATACAACATCCATGATAACGGAAATGTCTGCATCATGATAGGCTTGGATAGCTTCCTGTAATTCTAAAATGCGAGCATAAGGATCGTTCGGTTGACTAGAATAGGAACCTTCAGGCAGATTGTATTGCATAGGGTCGTAGCCCCAGTTGTAAACAGCTTGTGGTTTGTTTTCATCTACACTACCAAAATCAAAGACAGGCAATAATTGGATATGGGTAACACCTAAATCCTTGACATAGTCCATTCCCAGCTTCATTCCATCCATGAAAGGAGATTCTGTTAGGCCGAGGTATTGACCGCGATGGTTAAAACCAGCCTCTTTTTGCCATGAGAAGTCACGGACGCTCATTTCGTAGATAACTGCTTGAGAAATTGGAAGCTGAGTATTTGCACGTCGAATGCGATGAAGTTTATCAGGATTAATCACGTAGCTATTGCCAGAATTTGCCTGAGAAGATAAGGCATATGGATCATGAACGGAGATCCATTCTCCATTTACCTTGTGGAGATAGTGGTAACTTTTAGTTTCCAAATCTCCCTCTACTGTGACTTCCCAAACACCTTTTGATCCCCGAGTCATCGCATACGGATTACCCTCGAGAACGAGAAATACCTGTTTAGAAATAGGAGCCCACAGCCTGAATGTAGTCGCTTCTAAACGATAGTTTGCACCCAAATCGTTTCCGTTATAGGTGTAATTTTGTTCAAAAATAGCAGAGCGGACAATATGACCGTAACCCAATTCAATTTTATTGCGGTCTTGATCATAGACGGTATAGTCTTTATCCAATGTTAAAGCGTGCAAGCTAGTTAAATAGTAGATGATTTGATTATCTACTTCTAAACAAGAGTGTATAAAGAGTTGAGATGTAGCATCATTTGATTCAAGTGAGAAACTCATATGTTCAGAGTCAAATCGTTTCTCCATGACCAAGCGAATGGTAGCTTCATCATCAAGAAATGCTTGGAATTGTCGTAAAGCCATGAGCCAAAAGGCTCCTTTCTATGTTAAAGTTCAGTAATTGTATGTGGAATGACACGACGGTAGCAAACTTGCTTACCTTGTTTGTTGTCACTGATGATTTGATGCAGCGTATTGAAAGCAACACGTCCCAACTTAATCGCATGGACATCTACGTAGGCATCAATATCTAGTTTTGGTTTGACAGAGTCAAAGGAAATGATTTGCAACTTAATATTTGCCTCGTTGAGGTATTTAACAACCCCTTCAGCCACGGAAGTATCGGTTGTGACGATTGCTTCCAAGTCTTGTTTGAGAAATTTTCTTGAGATTTTATAAGAACTATCTTCAAGCAAGAAACCAGACACGAATCTTACTTTGTTTTCATCCAGTGGAATATTGTGTGATTTCAATGCATTTTTGTAACCTAAGTACCGGTCCTGTGATACGACCAGCTCCTTGTTACCAGCAACAAACGCGATATTCTTGTAACCTTTATTGATAAAGTAGTTTGTTGCCTCAAAACCAGCCTGAATATTATCATTATCGACGAGAGAGATAAAAGGAGAGTCAGCTTTACCCAAAATTAAGAAGGGGAAATTATGCTGGATGGCAAGTTGCACTAAAGGATCATCAGGTTTAGAATACAAGAAAATTAATCCATCAACACGTTGCCCGTAGACCATCTGCGAAATAGCTTCTAAACGTTGCGCCTCATTCTTCCCAGTAGAAATCTGGATGGCGTAGTTGTGATCAGCAGCTACTTGAGAAATCCCCCGCAATACAGTTGGGAAAAAGGGGTTTTGATAGAAAACATCTGAATCATCAGGTAAAATTAGACCAATTACCTGGGTGTAGCTACTTACTAAACTACGTGCATTTAAGTTTGGATGATAGTTGAGCTCAGTCATCGCTTTGCGGACGAGGTCTTTTGTTTTTTGGCTAATAGCAGAGCTATTTTGAATAACACGCGTCACAGTAGAGGGAGACACCCCTGCTAATTTTGCGACGTCTTTGATTGTTGCACGCATAATAATCTCCTAGTTCTCATCTCTGAATTTTGTTTTGAAAAATACCCATAATAAGCATAGTACAAAAAGGATATTTTGTAGAGTCAAAATAGTAGTAATTGGCTGGCCAAACAAACCAATTAGGCAGGCAATAATCGTCGGAAAACCTAAACAATTTAGAGAAAAATTGTAACATTCAGCGAAGGTTCTAAAATGGAAAAGGCGTGATTTTTTTGTTAAGTAAAGGAAGAAACTGGCACCTAATAGGATAAATAGTAGGTTGACTGCCAGAATAAATGAAGATACCAATGTCACACCGAGCCCAACAACTGCTTTATTGGCTTGATACCAGTTTTTTGAGATCGCAGCGCGAAGCTGCTCTTTGTTAGCAAAGTCATCTGTAGACATGCCACCATAAGTGATTTCTGCTAATACATCTTGACCTTTTCGAATGATCAGGTTACTCTCTTTGAATTGGAATGAGAAGTCTGTACTAGTGCTAACAGTGTCTCCGAAAGTAACTTGCTCCCATTGTTTGGTACCAGTGTAAACGAATTTTCCTCCAGTTAATTGACTATTGGCGTGAAGGTCGGTTACTACATCATCAGATAAGGGTTGGTAAATTCCCTCAACAAAATTATCAAGTGGATAAGTCTCCAATGAAAAGGTTTGTAAGGTTGGAGGAATCACAAGGAGAGCAACTAAAAAGATTGTTGTAAATAGACGTTGCCAAAGGTTCATTAGTTTCCGATTGGCAAACATTTTTCTAGGTGTGGCAATGCTGGAAAAATATGAAAATGGATATGGTAGCATAAATTAGTCCTTTCATAGATATCATAGCCCACCCATAAAAAGGGAAAAGGGTGGGACAAGATTAACCCTTGTCGCCACCACTTGTAAGACCAGATACAAAGTTCTTTTGTAGGAAGAAGAATAGAATACTGATAGGTAGGGCAATGAGAATCGCACCTGCCGCAAAGTATGATATCTTAAGATTCTTAGGATCGCTGATGAAGGTTTGTAGACCAACGGCAACGGTATAGAATTCTTTTTCACGAAGCAAGAATTTTGATAAAATATAGTCCCCGAAAGGTCCCATGAAAGCCCAAAGTGCTTGTATCGCAATCATTGGACGAACCAAAGGCAAAACGATTTGCCAAAGACGTCTGAAGTGACCAGCACCATCTAGCTTAGCAGATTCGTCTAATGAAATTGGAACTGTATCAAAATATCCTTTCATGAGCCAAGCATTCATTGGAATACCACCGCCAACATAAAGGAAGATAAGGAACCAGCTCTTGTTTAATGCATTTAGCATGAGGGCCATAACGAAGAAGGCGGTCAAGGCAGCCATTGTCGGTACCATTTGAATAATCAAGAAGAACACCAAACTTTGTTTACGAGCCACAAAGTTGTAACGGCTATATGCATAACCTGCAAGGACAACGATACTTGTTTGAACAATCATTGTAACGGTAGCAATAATCAGTGTATTCAAGTACCAAGTTCCATACAGCGTTTCATTAAACAAACCTAGGAAGTTATCAAACGTAAAATTAGTAGAACCATCCAATTTGAAGGCAACCACGTTACCAGATTTGAAGGCAGACATGACTGTAATCAAAAGCGGATAGATAATAATAATAGACAGTGCAATCAAATAGAGATAAGTTAAAATATGATTGAGTCTGCGTCTAAATTTTACAGATAGTTTCATCTTAAACATCCTCCATTTCAAATGCGTTTAGTTTCTTGAATGCAACCATTGAGATACTAATAACAATCAATGAGATAATCAAGGTAACGGCAGCGGCCATTGAGTATTGAGGGGATGTACCAGTTGTCAGTTTATAAATCCAAGAAATCAGGATATCTGTTGACCCTGCGCCACCACCGACACTACCAGGACCACCATTATTGAAGAGGTAGATGATAGAGAAGTTGTTGAAGTTGAATGTATATTGACTGATTAGGGTTGGTGCTGCGACAGCCAAGATCATTGGGAAAGTAATGTTGGTGAATTTTTGAATAGAATTAGCACCATCAATATAAGCAGCTTCGTACAAGTCATTTGGAATTGATTGTAGAATACCAAGTGTCAATACGTAGATATATGGGAAACCGAGCCATGCCTGCATCATAATCAAGGCGACTTTAGTCCAAAATGGATCAGTTTTCCAAGGGATTAAGAAATTATCAATAAATGGTAAGAATTTACTCAAGAAAGGTAATACTTGTGTATTAATGGCACCCACACTATCGTTAAACATGTTACTGAATGTCAAGATAGTTACGAAGGCTGGAACCGCCCATGGAAGCAAGAAGATAACACCAAAAATACGTTTTCCTTTGATAAATGGTTGGTTTGCAATGATAGCTGTCAAGATACCGATAACAATTTGGGCAGTTGAAGCGCAAAGAGCCCAGATAATGGTCCATCCAAGTACAGAACCAAATGCTGTACGGAAAGTACTCAATTTCCAAATATTTGTAAAGTTACTAATCCCAACCCAGTCTAGCAATGCACCAGGAGGTAAATGCTTAAAGTCATAGTTTGTAAAAGCGATAAACAGTGTTACTACAACAGGGAAGATGATAGCAAACGTCATCGCAATATAAGATGGAATAATCAACAAGTAAGGGAAGCCATTTTCATAGACTCCTTTAATCATATCTTGCAAAGAAGTAGTAACTGGATGACCAGCATTCCATCGCTTAGCAGTACTGTGAGCATCTTTTAGGTTTAGTGCATAAAACGCCAAATAAACAACTGTTATAATCAAATGGAAAGAACCACGAATCAACATGAAAAGAGAGTTATCTTGGCCACGTTGACTACCTAAAGTGACGAGATTTCCGAGTTCACCAGCAGCAATTGTAATAAAGTAGATTAGAAAAGCAACCGACACCCCTAGAAAAATATATCCCTTTGCTTTTTGTTTATTATAGATTTGCCCAAGACCTGGAATCAGGGACAAAAGGAGGGCCTTGCCTGGATTTTGTTTCATAGTCATAGTCTCCTTTGAGAATAGGAGTTAGTATATTATCCTAATTTTTATTACTAACACCCTTGAGTAAATTTAAGTAATAAAGTAGACTGGGAAGAATTCCCAGTCCAACTTTAAACTTGACTAGTTGCTGTGTTTTTGAGCAATCTCATCTGCAATAGCTTTTACAGCATCTGTTGCAGCAGTTTTAGCGTCTTTAGCACCACTTGCTGCTTCGAAGAGCATGTTACCAGCTGGTGTCCAAACTGAACCCATTTCAGAGATGTTTGGCATTGGTTGAGCTGAAGCGAATTGGTTGATAACAGCAGTTGTCAACTCATCGTTTTTGCTTACTGCGTATTCACGAGCTTCAGTGTTAGCAGGAATTTCATTTGTAGCATCGTAAAGTGATTTTTGTTGATCTGTAGAAGTCAAGTAGTCAACAAATTTTTGAGCCAACTCTGGGTTTTTAGAACCTGTAGGGACAACCCAAGCTTTACCACCACCAAATGTTGCGTAGTTATCGCCATTTGGAAGAGTTGGGATAGTAGCTACACCGTAGTTCACACCAGCTTCTTTATATGAAGCTGCTTTCCAAGGACCTTCGATGATTGCTGCAGCTTTACCTTCAGTGAATTGAGTGTTGATCAAGTTGTTAGAAGCTGTGCTATCTTGAAGACCTTGAGGCCATTTTTCATACCAAGTTTTAGCATATTCAATCGCTTTAACAGCACCATCGTTTGCGAGACCGATGTCTTCTGGGTTAGTACCGTTATCACCGAATACGTAACCACCGTAACCTGCTAAAAGACCATAAGTGTAGTAGAAGTTTGTCCAGTCAGCAAGGAAGGCAGTTGTTTTACCAGTTTCACCTTCAAAAGCATATTTGCTATCTTTAGCTAATTCTTCTAATTCAGCAAATGTTTTAGGTGCCGCTGAAACTAAATCTTTGTTGTAGTAAAGAACAAGTGTTTCGATAACTGCAGGTGAACCATAAACTTTACCGTCGTTTGTTACAAGAGCAGTTGTTGTATCATCAGTTTTGCTGCTGTCAGCAAGTGTCAATTCTGATAATTGACCTTCAGAACCAAGGCTACCTACGCGGTCGTATGGTGCCATCATAACGTCTGGAGCTGAACCTGATTGGTTATCCAATGACAAGTTATCCAAACCAGTCAATGCATCACCAGTTTTAACTGTAACAGTTACATCGTTTTCTTTTTCAAAAGCAGCTTTGACATCATTGATGTAAGTTTCATAACCTTGGTCAATGTAGATTGTCAACTCTTTGCTTTCGCTAGCAGTGCTAGATGAAGATGTTGATGAATCTGAGTTTGAGCAAGCAGCCAAAACAGCAGTTGATGCAGCTAGAAGAGCAACGCTCTTGAGAAGTGTGTGTTTCATATTTTTCCTCCAAGAATAAAAATAGTGATGATACGCCTGCTAG